>Ga0210059_1006340_pt1 | contig 19004 bp, 16 predicted proteins | sample Ectturendosymbi2_FD_188042 | JGI IMG/M metagenome (GOLD analysis project Ga0210059, IMG submission 188042) | Ecteinascidia turbinata endosymbiont from Florida, USA - Sample 2 (SPAdes) (version 2) | ecosystem: Host-associated > Tunicates > Ascidians > Unclassified | place: Key West, Florida... | reverse complement strand
AAACAGAAAATTCAACTGCTTAATTACTCATAGAAGCAAACAGTGAACTCGTAAATTAAACCTCCTGAAGCGCCACCCCCCTAATGTTTAAGAAAAACTTCACAAAAACGGCGTTCACAAACGCATGATCAGGACCGGACGTTAAGCCTGATGATATTTTTGCTCTTCACATTCGTTTCAGGAAAAAATTATGGAAATTCACTTAATTTTGATAACATATTGGACGGTGCCCACTAAATTTTTGCTAGCTTGATGTTCCTGGAGGCAAATTAATTAAATTATACCGTAAGGCTTACCTGTAACGAATTCCAATATATCTGCCCCAACTCCAATGAATACCAGCAGCAATTGGGACAGCTGGTCGCGAGTTATTTTGCCTTTAGGCAGTAACCAACGGCCTATAACCAGAACGAACAGCAGAACTTGATGCAAACCAAGCAGCCAATTTTCCGGATTCACTCCATTTAACTGCGAAAAACATGCCCGTTACAAACTTCCAACATTTTATCGGGCCTTCAGTTGTTTTATGTCGCAAAAACTTGTCAGTGTTCCTAACCTTGCCTTTCCAATTTTAGAGGTACCGGTTAGGTAGTGTGTTACCTGCGGTTGTGAACATTTAACTGATGCGTTCCCGATATATTTTGCCTGACGGGTTGCATCATACCAAAAGTAGTGCCTGTGTGCTGGAGTTTTGCAACAGCCCTAGAACTTGAAATATCAGCTGCCAACAGCAGTCTCCGATAATTGTGCTGACTCCACACTAAGATGGGACCAAGCAAGGTCGGAGATGTAGTCACTCCACCTGGTCCTGAAAGGCCTCTGGGCCGCTTTCCAGTGGGTATAGCCAGCAAAACTAGATCTGAGATTTATTTTGACCTTAAGGTGAGCCAACAAAAACGACCGCCATTTTGACTAATGACATAACCGCAGTGGGTCCCAAAGCCAATATCTTTAGGAATAGGGGTCCCCGGGTTTATAAAGGTTAAGAATCACTACCACACAGGGGCAGATCCAGCCAGTAAGTTTAGGGGGACGATTTCATTAATATTTGATAGTCAATCCTCATTACGGGTGCACTACTGTAAGAGAGATTAAAGGTCACAACACTGCTGTGACAAAACAACGGACGGCAGAATGGCCTTTTATCACGAATTTTGTTTTCAGCATGGTACAAAATCATGGTGAGTCAAGTTACTGTCGCAGATTTTAGGGGGGATATCGCCACAATCGCCCTCCCCTGGATCCGCCCTTGCTACCACAGGTGACGATCGGAACAAAGACCGATTTGTTTCCACAATATTTTGTGTGTGATAAATTTTGTGTGACACTTTGACAAACTTAAGTGCTAATAAGGTTTTGTGTACTTTGTAAAGAAACAAAAAGTGTACCTAGAATACCTGGTAATGATTGTCAAGTACTGGCACAGTACTACGCAACTGCCATGACACCATGGACGTAGCCAGGCCAGGCGCAGCATGATCCCAAATATATCATTTCCATAATTTGCCTCCATTTTGCCAATTTTACAAAAAGGTTGTAGAACTACGTTTGAGTGAACATGATGACGTCACTGACACGGAAAGAATTTACCATCACAGGTGGCGGAACCGTGGAGGCCGCATGGGCCTAGATCCCCACTTTTCAATTTCGAATTTTGCCTAAATAAGTTTAAATGACACAAGTAGCAAGAACAACTAGTTACAGTTACGTGCTCATGTCAGTGTAGCGTAAATAGATAACATCTAGTGTAGATAAGCGTTGTTGAGGGCTTGCAAAACATCGCATAAAATTCCTTAAACATGCTGACAAAAGTTAATGACGACATCTTTCAATGCTTGTGACTTCGCAGTTGCCAATTCAAACCACAAACATTTTCTATAGCTTTTTTACTTGCCCTTGTGCCCCCTCAACTTTGAAAAAAGTTCCGCCCCCCATGCTTGCCATATACTTTTCCAGGAAGGTTCGTAAGAAAAATCCCCGGTAGTTGGTGCATTCTATCCGGGCCCCTCTTGCCCCTTTTGTGTATAGGGATAATCACCCCAATTGTTGATCTTTCGGTGCCCTCCTAGAATACAGGCCACTTGACACACACGAGTCAGCCAAAAACCTCGTTTCAAGGCTTTGAACATTTCAGATCAGATTTCATCACAACCTGCAGTTTTTAGTGTTTTGACAGTTGGGGTGGCTTCATCTGCGTGATGGTATTTCATTAAAAATTATTTTTCATTGTGAAAATGCAAGAAGTTTAACTAACCTTTAGTCCTAAAGAAAAACCTTTATTCCTAAACAAAATTATCAGTCGATTCTGGCATAAAGCAAAATATCTATTATTAAATGAACCACCAGATCTTTCAAGGTGTAGTACTAGTTGTACCAAACGCTCTGCAGAGGAGTTGCCCGATTTTAATTATAGCTTCTACGAGCTTCAAGGTTTAAACCCGTTTACAGTTTCAAAACATTTTAATGATTTTTTTACAAAGATCAATTCCTTACTCAACAGAGAAGTAAATACTTGAAAAGTACTCACAAAAGCATTGACAGTTGCAGTTGTATTTTGTAAATAGTGGATAGCTTCGTTGCCGAATTTCGAAATCTTGTGGCCAAATTCCTTGATGTTGTTCTTCTTAGCTGTCGACGTTGTAGTCGTACGTCTTGTTGTAGAAGACATCGGTGTTTCCGGTGAGTTATTTGTCTTATTTTTAACTATTAAAACCACAGCTGGTGTGGAGGTGAGATCAGTGAAAAGTGGTGGTGATGCATTAGGGTGCGATTGTGTGGACGAACTTGGCGTACTGACTGAAGTAAACATGTTGGCAGATTTTGAGCTGAACGTTGTTGATTTGACTGGCTGTGGGCTGCTGGTAGTTGCAAGCAGTTTTGCTACAGAAAACGCCTTTGTAGGCAAAGCGTATTTTTGAGCAACGGAAGCATTTGCGGAAATTACGGTTGAGTTCGTCGATTGAATTGAAGTTGAAAATGCTGAAAGCTTGAAACTTAACCCCATTTGCTTCACTGCAGTCAACCGCTGTGACCCGCGTGAAGTGGGAGTATTTGATGCTGTAGTCGTCCGTCCCATTGTCACATCATCGGGTGGAAAAACTTTTTCTTTTGTAGTTGTTTCCGTAAAAGCTGCAGTACCATCTGATGTTCGAAACGCTTTAGTAGTTTCTCGAAGAGGAATGTTTGCGTAACTGCTTGAGTCATAGACAGACAAAATCCGACCGGACTTCGAAGTCGGGATATTTGGCTGCTGAGACGTCTGTGACTCCAGCAACAGTGTTTTTATAGTGGAAGCTGCTTGTACTGGTTCAGGTGTATACTTTTCTGTATTTTGTTGGGTTAAAATGCTTGGCGCTACTGGAAAATCGGCTTGACTAGTAACAGCTACTTTTTGCGTGGTGTTCAGCATGCCAGACATGTTGTGCGTGGGTGTATCAACGCCGTGTGTGCTTTGATCCGCTTTGTTTGCGGGGGCCAACGTCCACGTCGCTTCTAAAAACTTTTTTGAAGTGACTGCGGCAGGCAAAGTGGCTTTACTTGTGATAACACTGAGCACATTGATCAGTCTAACGTTGCTAGTTGTGAATGCTAATGTGGAAAAAGTGTGTTGCTGTTTTGTGGAAGACTTCGGGCGGCGATTAGTCTTGCGATTTTTTCTTTTGTTTTTTCTTCGCTTGTTTTTCCTCTTTCGTTTCCGCTTTGTTTGGTTTGACTTCGAGTCATTGCTGTCCACATTTTGTCTCTTCACTCGCATGTTAGGCAAGGCTAGAACGTCGCTTTCGAGTTCAAAGGCGTCTCTTCTAACTCGTAAATCTGTGACGTTGCTCGTCGGCGCAAACATCTGCAAATATCACAAGTTCGGTGGTTGTTTGCGAAGGTTAAGGCTGCTTGCAATTGCTGTAGAAGTGTTTTTACATCATGCGATTACTTCGCTTACCCGCAGCACGTTCACGTTATTAGAAAGACGACGAAGCCGTAGAAACGATACCAATGCAGAGTTTCAAATCTATTGGCATATTTAGTTCTTAATTAAGTCCAAAGCTGTACACCTTTCTTGGCGTAATCCAATGAAGCAACACAAAATACATTTTCCGAACCCATGTTAAAAGAAGTACAGTAACTGCACAGAATATGACAAATGCTGTTTAAAGATGCGTCTGGTTACTTGGACAAATCTCCTACTAGACGACCTTCAAAACGACTATGTGTTTTCACCGAAGAAAGACTTTAGTCTGAATGAAGAAAATCTCTATAAGAAGCATGTTGTTTTGTTCACTGGAAAATCGGATCAGCTTTTGGTGGCGTAACCTATCAGCTGTCCGAAACTTTGAAAGCTTGAAAATTTATAAACATGAAAGATCGTCCTCTGTTGCTTCATGATGGTACTGTACGAGGAATTGTAACTTAACGGCTTTTTTATCTCAGCGCATTCAGATAAAACACTAAAATTTGCAAACTCACAAGCGCGTACTTTGAGAAAATACTTACACAAAGTAAAACAACGCAGATAATCGATTCTTTTATTTATGTGATTTTGTTTTTTGACCAAAAACGTGATATTGCTTAAAAATGCAAAGCGAGCGATATTGCTTGAAAGGAACGAAAATTGCGGTTAGGGACTTACGTTGTTCAAGTAAAAAACATGGACTGCCCAGTTCATTTCGTTGCCGGAAGAATAAATAAAAGACAAGGGAGAATTCCCTCTATCACGAACAAATTAAGCAATCTCAACAAACTAGGCGCAAGCCGGTTAGCAACAAGTATTGTACAACCAGTTTTTTTCAAGGTTTGACCTTGATGACCACTAAGGCATTTCAAGAGACCACAACTATTTTATCTAAATGTCGATAAGGGGTATATAGCAAGGTTTTAGTGTATTTTGGTGGTGGTAGTAAAGCGAGCTCCATTGTAGTTGGCGATACCGTTACAAAGTTTGAATGACCGTTTCGGGCTCCCAAAACGTCTTAAAAAACACTGCATACAACAATGCATAATGACTTACAGTAACATTAGTTAATTCTTGCATAGAAGTACGACAACCTCCTTCAAGAACTGTTTGATGTAGCTTTGTATTCATCTGATTTAGTTCGAGAAACCATAGACAAGGCACGACGCTTGCAAGATAGAAGAATACGCTTGGACAAAACCTGCAATACAACAAAAGCCTTTTTTTATTTTATTTATTTATTTAACTACAATCTTGCTACAGGCGGTAGTCTGACTGGTGCAATTTTGTTGTGTCACGTAAAGCCATTCAACCATGCAATCACGCTTACATACGCTTTCGTAAGTTGGCTTTTTGTTCCCACGCATGTTTCGAAATTTTATGTCGAAACGTATAGGATACCAGAAAAACAAAGGCTTAGGATAAGCCGAGAAACTTCATAGTCAAAGAGCATATTTGTGAATAACAATCTTTTTTTCTGGAAAAACACGATAAAATGTTAGAAAAACCAATTGAACACATCTAACCTGTTTTGATTTCATCGCATTTTTCGCTGAAAGTTTTGCATTTTGATTTCAAAACCGTGTGTGATGACAGCTTTGTCGGTAACGATGAATTGTTAAGAGACATCTTGGGGCAGATTTGTGTACATGAAATGTGAACCAAGTTCTTCAACTTCATTTTCCCAAGTTTTAAAAGTATGCCCAAAGAAAACGAAAAGTATGCCCAAGGAGCAGCAGACGAAAGAAGGGAGGACATGTAAAAAACGTAGGGCGCTCGTTGCAATGAACCAAATGCCTAAAGTCTCTGGACAATTTTTGTCATAATGTTTATTGTTGGTTGTTTCGCATTGTTACCTAGTACTGCCAAGCTCAAAACTGTTAATCACTTTAAGGATCCAGAAAAGAAATGCAAACACACTGCGAATGATTGCAGTCCATGCTCATTCCCAACAGTTTCACCAAGGCAACCAACCAATTAAACCATTCTGGATTTTATGTGTTTGTGGCAGTTCCAATGAATTGCTTTGAAGCCGATGTTAATGAAGGATAAAACTCCCTACTGCCTTGCAATGAAAGCCCTTCTGCCTCCGTCTGCTACCTCTGTGAAAGGCTATGTGGACAATGATTCCTCACTGCCATCCTACTCCAGCGACCCGAGGTCTATGAAATATGCTTACAATTCTCTGTCTCAATTTTTTACGTTGATTTATTTGCCAACTTCCACCAAAGGAAGTTTTCTTTTACTTTCAAGAGCCAGAAAAAATCAGAATCATTCAATCAAATCATTTTTTTCGTTACGTGATGAGTTCCAAACACTTTTAGGTGCACAGCATCTTAATTCTTATACAACATTTTGAAAACAAAAAAGTCATTTTAATTTTTACCAAAAAAATAAGCTTAACTTGGCGCACGATTTGTCGTGAAACCCAGGAACTTTATTTGAAATCCAAATCAGAAAAACAATTTTTCGGATTTGTCTACACCAGCATCTTGGTATCAACTTCGGGAATTCGATGGTGACCTTTTTTAGAACCCTGGCCAGGAGATTCCAAATTACACACATTTCGATGCAAAACAGGGTTGTTTTACTCCACTTGTGACCCACTGTTTTTTTTGCCATGAATGGAGTTGTTGTAATTGTATAATGAAAGTGGAAGTGTTCCCAGCAAATAAAATGGATGTATCAAGAAGAGTGCATTCAACGAAAACAATAACACTCACAAGCAGGCTCGTAGACACGGAGTGTATTCAGGGGCAGTGGCACCCCGAATTTATTTTGTATCCCCAAAGTTTTTTGTTCCCAGAACATTTGTTTTAAACATGCAATAAAAACATAAATCTTGCCCCATTAAAAATGTGTTTTGCCCTCCCAAACTTAAAACCTGGCTGCGGGGCTGCTCACAAGCATACTTTTGCCTAAACTATACCAGATTATGTGAACAGCTCACCACTTGTATTCTTTTCCTTGCCTGACAGCAAGCGTAAAGATCATTTCCAGCAGAAGAAGGAATACTCCAATGCCGAGAAAATATAAGTACTCGAGAGGATAATAAAGAGACACTCGCCACAATGCTATTCCGGTGTGTAACAGAAACAGTAATCTTGTCAGGACGGCTGATGCTTTTTGCGCGCACCCAACATTGTTTTTTCTTGCCTTACTAACTTCTTTTTTCGTCATTGTTCCATTTACGTGGCTTTTCGTTTTGGATTTCCCGTGTCTCACAGTCTTTGGCATTGCAGTTTACAAAGAATACTGCATATTAATCAAGAACTTCTTTAATTCTAGCCAATCTTTACAACCAACAATTACACAAAGATATTATTCATACAGTCTTGACAGAACGCGAAGTCCTAAAAGCATAAACGCACGATGATTATGGAAAACTGTATTGGAAAAACCAGCACAAAAATTTGAAATGAAAACAAGATAAGCAAACTAATTCTACGTCAGTACCAAGTTTGTACAGCTTTTTTCAAAGCTACGAGCCGCTTTTTCAGAATTAAGCAAACTATTTGCAGCAAATTTCCACAAGCGTGTAGATTATAAGGACTTCACAATCATTTCAGACAATTGTTTTATTCGACAAACTATCACACTATTTGAACTATCTAGAATCTAGATCACTGGTTTCCAACCTGGGGTCGTTCGCCATTTATATGGGGTCGCGAGAGCTTCTGATAAAAGTATTCACAGTTCTAGGTTTTTTATTTCGTATAGGAATCACTTTGTGTCCAAAATAATAGGATCACCTGGCAAAAATGATAACCTGCTTTTTCATTCAAAATTGTTTTAAGTGTAATTATGACCATAACAGCACTGTCGCGTTTGACAACGCTCGAATAACTTTGTGACGTAGGTATGTGCTGTGTTTGTAAATTAGATACCTGATTGCAGTAGCCAGCTTTGGAGATATTCTAATTTTGAATGAGTTATGCCGTGGGGTGATTTGTATACGGCACGGCCCGCACGGGTTTCTCTCAATGATGCTACCATATGCATCAATTTAATAAATGAGCCTTCGTTCAACATAGTGATATCATACGTTGTTTTTTAGTCATTGTGATTTTCTGTTGTGCAAACACAACTGCATTTGATATGCGCGACCGGAAAATTTCGGGAAGGGGTCGTTAAGTTAAATTGAGTTGCAAAACGGGTCGCTGCATGAAAATGGCTGAAAACCACTGGTCTAAATTCTGCTAAACTTTTGACAGATCCCTATACTCGTGCGTTCAACTGCCATGAAAAAGATTTCTAAGTGTCGTGCAAATTACACGGTGTTTATACAGCGAGCTCTTTTTTCCTGACATACAAAGCTTTCTATCCTAGCATGAGGTCGAGTTAGTTAATTCTTAACAGAACGACTGTGAAAATGCGAAAGCAAAGAGACAAGAATGCTTTACATTAGCAATCTTTGCCAATGAATGTGCTATGCAAACGTTTTTCAAGCTTTCATTCTGCCATCTAACCTGAGACATTTAACGAATTCGTTGACTACCACTGATAATGGTTGAAAATGGAAAAAAATCAGAACGCCCTTTTCACTACCAGGTTTCAGGTTATTAACTTTTCAATAGTTTTTTTTGACTTCCGTCTATTCTGTGTTAGCTCTAGCCTAACTTGCGTTGTAAATATTTCGTCTGTTCAATCAATAGCAAAAAGCAAAATTACTAAATCTGTTTGCAATTTTTAACCATGTCGGGTTTGCTTCAAAATTTCACCATATTAAGAAAAAGCAGGTTCAGTGAAGGCAAAACATAACATTAAACTCATCAACAACCCAGTTTTTTCAACCAATTCTGCAGTTCAGCATGGGCGTCGGAAGGATTTTTTCCAGGGGGGACACCAGGTGATTTTTCCAAAATTTTTACAGGGGGGCCAAAAGTGGTGAAATTTGTTTTTTCCCACTCGAAACTAAGAAAACAACCTTTTTTGCCAAAATGTTCAAAATCCAGGGGGGCCAAGGCCCTCCTGCCCACCTCCCTTCCGACGTCCATGCAGTTCAGTCCTGTCGAAAAAATGCAGTATTTAGAGAGATTAACTGAGATAATGCGTTCTGTAAAATAAGCTTCAGTTTTTGTATTTCATGCACTTCGCATGGCTGATGATGCCTACCCAACAGGCGAAATATATGCTCTGATAAAGTCGTAGTGTGTGGTTCGTTGCTGTGAAAGGATTCCTTTCGACAGACAGTAGTTTCCAAAAATGTAGTTTATAAAACAAAGGAAACTAAAGTGTTCGGAGACAAAGAATTTAAATATGCAAAAGAATTCTGTTTAAAAGCTGTAAACATATACAATCGTGCGCGGAAAGAATTAAAAACCAATGTATGGCTCTTATAATAAATACTACGGCCAAAGCAAACGATACAACTGACATCTTGCAAACGTTTCGATAACAACTGTTATCATCTTCTGTGCATAGCAATTGCTATTGCTAGCAATTGCTATGCAATGTATCGTTTGCTTTGGCCGTAGTATTTATTATAAGGCTATTTAGCACTTCCGCTTTTCGTGTACCAAAATGTATGGCTCCGTCAGCATTCTGACCACATCGACGATATTTCCGCCCTTGAGGCCAAATCATTTGATTGCTCTCGCCTAAACGCAAACATTCACGCACGATCGCACATGAGATCTGACACTGCGATCTCTTCTGAATGTCATTTGTGTTGTTTCAGAAAAGAACGCTCCACGGACGTATCAGCACTGTCCAAATTAAAAAAAAACAACTACAATTTCAAAGAAGCTGCACATTGAAAGGGAAGTTTTTTCCTTGCTGTAAGGCTTCTCACAGAGGTAAGAACATGAAGCAAAAATACAGCAAACATTGTCAATCAATTACACCGTGTCGATCCCAATCTAACAGGTTAAATTCTCAGCCTCATTTGCTAATCAGCAGGCTTTGCTTGCGTACAAGCGCCAAATGTTTGATTGTTTAGAAGTGGCCAGCTTGCTCAAAAGTTACGTTTGGGGGCTTTGATAATAGCCAGCATCTAATCTCTTTGACGAAGATTTGAGGTTGGAAGTGACACGTCTAGGCAACAAGTTCAACGCTGTGACTGCTCAAACCCGATACCGATTACGTGGTCAACAGCCAGCATTCAAACAAAATCAAGGAATCTATCCACAAAATCAAGCAGTCTACCACATTCCTTACTTTGAAATAAGTAGCCTACACGATGGTCGACATACTACATACACGGAAACCTAAATTGTCGTGTCGATGGAAACTTCCCTTCAGCCATTTACACACAACACAGGTCTAATCAGTCGAAGCCTACTGAAACAAATCTGCATACCATGAAGCCCTTATCTTATTAAGTTTACTTTCATTCCTTGTTGTCTTTCTTAGTCATCGTTGAGCAGCCTGCAACCAATACCAGCCAGTAACGCCTGAAGTGATTGTTGCAAAAATTTCTTGAAGACGATCGTATGCCGCCACTCCGCCATCATTGTAATGTTTCATGACGTTTTACGACGATGCGACGAAAAAAACTATCACGCGGTTCTCTGTTTTAGTTGAATGACCTCGAAAACAACTTTCTTTCCGAAGCAAGAAAAAAGCAAGCATGTACTGTGATGATCGTGATTATCAAAAATCATTATCTTGGTTGCACGCGTTTTTATTTCTCGGATTCGTGTTGTTTAGACTAAATTTTTAAATCAAACATAAAAGTCATCCTCAAATAAAAGTTCCCAGGTTTTCTGCTGCAACCAGACAGAGAATGCTCTATCAATTCATCAGTGAAACCGTAAATAAACTGTGAATTTAAAATAATTTGACAAAAGTTGAAACTCAACAGTATACGTGGAGTCACCGGATCAGCCCTGGGAGCTAATCGGGCATTTGCTCTCCTCCGTTGGAAGTGGTCCGTATTGACTATAGCAGGGTCGCCAAACTATTTTGTCCGAGGGCCACATATGCCATTACACCACAATTCGAGGACCGGACATCTTACATAATGTGATTGTTTCGGGATATGTTACATTCCACCATATCAACAAATTCTTCGTAAATACGTTGTTTTTTCATTATTGACAAAATGTCTTTCGCGGCCAGTTAAAATGGTTTCCCGGCTAGGTTTGGCCCGCGGGCTGTAGTTTGGAGCCCCTGGGCTGTAGTAAAAAGATTCAGTTGATCAGATCTTTTTATTCTGAATCTGTTCGTTGAAGCGATATTTCCTAAAATCGGTTTAGGACAACTTTCTCAGCAATCAAAAGTTACCTTTATTTAGTAAAAAAGCGCACCAGCGGGTGATGCTAGATGAATGAAAGCATTAGGTGGCAACAATAACTATTGTCTAATTGCGAAAATAAATTTTGCTGCAACCTGGCAAGAATGGCTCAAACCTTTATCATAGGATCCAAAATCGAGTTCGTTTCATGACTTAACGGTAACACACTGCTGAGCGTCAAAACGTCGGTTAAGATACCTTCGATCAGGCCCGTGGTCAGGTTTTAAGGTTTGTGATGGCAAAAGACATTTTAGAGGGACAAGATTTTTGTTTTTATTATATATTTAGATCAATTCTTCTGGGCAAAATAAAATTTGGGGGACACAAAAAAGTTGGAGAGGCGCTACACCAGAATGCCCCATCGTGACTACGGGCCTGCCTTCGATTAAAACACCTTTGTAAGTTTTCCAACAGGTCATGCAGGGACCACAGTGTGACAGTTGATCAGTCAATGTGTGAGTTTTGGTACAGTATTTTCTGTGATAAGGCAAGTATCAGCTTGAGCAAACAAGTTTTTCTATTAGTTCGCTCCCAACCACGAGAGAAATGGTTGCGAGTTTTGGCTATGTGTACCACGAACTGGCCATGCACTGTGAGCCTGGTCTTGTGCTATAAAAACAGCCAGAATATTGCAGTAAGGTGGTTCACGTTTGTGTTATGTTTTGGTGGTAAAGTCGTTTTACTCAAAAAGTGTCCCGAACGCGTCGTAGGTGTACTGTAGCGCAGGGCAATTGTGCATATCTCGTAGAAAAATTAGAATACTTGCTCAAAAAAATTTTTCTAACGTACAACATCAATTCCTGTTATTGACAACACCGCAAAATCAAAAATGCGCGGTTTCATTTAGCAGAATATCAAATTACAATCGTCAAACTGATTCATGATCCTCGTTTATATTACGTGCATACGTTTGGGCGTTTTTCCTGCGCCACGACATTTCATTCTTCGTACGTTAAGCTAGACACGGCGTCTCTGAACGGTGATAACAAGTCCGTTGCCGCTTTGTGCTTTTGGGGGCCAAACATCTCACGGCGGAGACACTGCTGTAGCTGTAATCCTACGCTAGTATTGACACTTGATAGGCAAATATGTTTCTCCCGGTTCTTCACAGTGTTAACTCAGTGTTTCAGTAGTTTCCACGAATGACTAAGAAAGGAAAATCGCAAGCCCGTTCTTTCAATTTAAATGACTTGCACCAACATCTGTCAAACTTTGCCCGATTTTAACGGGGTCATTCTTGCCGCAGAACCCTTTACTGTCTACATGAGCACAGCTGCAAGACTTAACATAAAATGGGACATCCATAAAACTTGTGGCCACAAGCAGCCCGGACCTAAAGCCAAGGGCGTCGGAAAGAATTTTTCTTGGGGGAAACAGTGTTGAAACTTTTTTACCAACTCGGAAACTAAGTGAACGTTTTTCTACTAAAAAGTTAATAGCAGAACATCAAGTTTCAAAATCCAGGGAGAAGGCCCCCTTTCTGACGCCCATGTCTATAACCTCCTCGCTGGCCATGGCCCGAGTGAAATATAAAAATTTCAAGCCTCGTATGTGATAAAACATTCAGGCAGTTTTTGAGGATTTTGCTTATATTTGAAACTGACTATGTGAAATCTGTTTTTTTTATGCTACGTTGTGCTCACTAAACATTTTCTGAGTGTTTGTTAACTTGCTTTTTTGAAAAATATGCACCACGTCTGCAGGCACATATTTAAATAAAAGCTTGGTGCATCGCACCCTGTTGGAAAAAATTTCTACCGACGCGCATGAATATTATCATAACCAATGGCCAAAATAAGCAAAACAAAATGTTTTTTTCTTTTAGCCACATACTGCCAATTTTAAGAAAAATTTACGCTCTCAACTTGAAAAAAGATTATTATGTACAAAAGCTAACGTTTACACTAATCTGAAGTAGAACTTATAGATTTTACTTAGAGTCAAGGTACATCAACTTTCTGACGATTCCCGATGCTGTAAGCACAAGTGATGAAACACGTCTTTAAAACTCATGCTATCAATTTTACAACAGTGTAGGTTGGTTGTAACCGTTGCAACTGCCTCATTTTATTGAAACCACAAGCTGCTTTCAACAATTACCATGCAAGCTGGTTGCTTGCTGTTACAACAGGAATTTTGACATTTCAGAAGGTTACAGAATCAAAACGCAGTCAGTTTTCACTGCTGTCAACTTTGACTAGTACTAGGACTTTGTTTCGTTGCTTTATCTTCCATCTGCCTTTGTAGAAACCATTTCCGCTCTGCTGGATAGTTGAACTATTTCAACAGTCTGCAGTTTCATCCTTTTTCATAGGTTAACGTAAGCCTATTCAGTGGATGTAGGGTGGGATTCATTTTTGGTGAAAGTGTACATACCCTGCAAAATATTACGATCTTTTACCTTACTTAAAAGATATCGCAAGGTTAACTGCATTTGCTAATTCAAGATTTCTTGCATGCTACACCTTATCTTATGATACAACTTTCTCAAGTCCTTTTGATCTAGCAACCTCGCAATCGCAGCAACGGACTCTTCAGTGCGAAGGTACCGCTCGATTTCACCCGACTTTAGGTTTGCAAGCATAATTGGAAACAAGCCACCTCTAACTAGGACAACTGACTGGTCGACTTAGCTATGCACTCACTTCTCAAATGCGTGATACAACTCCGTTGCCAAATTTCAGAAATTCTGCAGATACCGCGCATATTTTTCGACTTCATCTACCGCTTGTGCTACTTCTGCGGAGTTTCACGGCGTAAGATTCGCAGATGACATCACAATATTGAGAATTGTTCGCAAGTCTAAAACCGCTTTACGTCACGATGAATCTCGCGATGTAGTCGACCAGCTGAAAGCAGCTGAGCGAATATGTACCTTTGTTGTAAAAGCACCTTACGCGTGAAAGCGCCTAGCGTCTCGATGACTCGCAAATTAAACTTCGTTTTCTTTCTGTGTAGACACAGGCAGCCGACACGCTTGGGGGCACAAGATTTAAGTGACGGAAATGAACTGGCGACAGTTTTATCCTCTGCTGGTTTCAACTGACTAGTTGTCTGGTGCACATCTTTTCTGTTATTTTAATTTTCTAATATTTTTACTGACTGAGTTGCTTTTATTTACACGGAAACATAAAAAGCTAAACCTACTTCAACGAAAAGCCCAATGATTTGAATGAAATTATATTAAACGTTTCGTACAACGACTGTTTTCACTGTTAACGAAAATCATACGAATTTTTATACTATGTCAGATTGTTGGTTTTTGGGCTGTTCATCCCATACGACTTTGTAAGATTTCCGAGTTTTATTTCCCAAAGTCTGTTTCCACACAACCATCTTTCAGCCGTTACAAGTTGACAAAGCAGTTGGTTGCATTCAGGGGCGCAGCCAGGATTTTTCTAAGGGGGGGGCTGAAGTTGTGTAAGCAAAGAGCCTTGAAAAGGCAAAATTGCTTGTGATTAGAATAGCCAAGAAAGCACATAATTTGTGGATAAACAGTTGACTGTACTCACAACTAAACTGCCATCTTGTTTCTTCGATTAACTGTAAACCTACACCACAATGATCTCCTAAAAAGGTCAAGACAATTCGCAAGCTGTTAGCAAAGTGTAAGAGTATACGCGTAAAGTAAAAATTGCGATAAATGCTCTAAGCAGCCACGACCCTTCACAAAAACAAAAAGGCTTGTTCAAAACTAGATCCTGCTTCTGTGGATGATAAACATCGCATGCAGAAGCCTAGGTAAAACTGTTGCAAAATTCACATTTTTAAAAATGCAAACAAGCAGAGTGGCACAGTATGAGCTCTGCACAACAATATATGCGGGAACTTCCATCCCACTCATCCCTAGAGCAGAGCGCTCCAAAGCATTACAAGCAAAACCTTCAGCCTCCGGAAACTACAAGTAAAGGGCTTAACAATCATTGGATATACTTTTTAAGCTATAGAATCACTGTCAGTGTCATTAAACAGCCAAACCTAAGTCTGATCGACGCCTTTCACGCATTGACATAAGAACACTGTTGGTAGTTCAAATATCAAGCTTGCTTCCACGCTAGCAGAGCACGGTACATCCTACTCTTGTTATAGATGGTAGCAGGGACGGATTTAGGGAGCGCGGGGCCCTAGGCCATCTTAGTTTTTGGGGCCCCACGCAAGTGTGACCTATTTCGTCGTTTGTCTGAAAAGCGTGAAAGTATGCCCTTCTTATATGTAGCGCCCCCTGAAAAATATATCTTTTGTTGTGCCAACTTTTGTTCTACAATTGCCTTAGATCTTCAACAGAAATCAAAGCCTTTCCTACATTCTTCTAAAGAACAAATGGCATTGCGATCTTTTCTTGGAATTTATAGCTCTTTCATGTAGTTCAGAAGTTCTTTTCGTTAAATATCCGTGATTGCTAACGTTTTTAGTAGATTTGTTTTTCGGATATAGATATTTTCATGCGGGACCGTGTTGTCGCCCTCGAAAATATCGTCTAACTGTCGATCTGATTACCTGTACGTGAACTCCTTTTTTATAGTAATAGTAACCACATATTTTATGAATCAAACAAACACAATCCATTCAGTGGACACAGGGCTTATTTATGCCGTTCTGAAGTTGTCATTTTCCAAGCAATACAAAATATAGAGTTTTAATCCTCTATGCCAGTGGTGTCAAATTCATTTTCTCTGAGGGCCATATCAGCATTATGGTTGCCCTCAATGGGCGCGTTGTAACAGAATCAGCCACAATCATCTACCTACGCTACGCCATTGCTTAAAGAGCGCCTCTGTGACGTAATAATGATTATGTTGCAGTTAAAGTAGCCTCAAAACTGAATAACCTTTTTGAAGAGAGACCTTAAGTCAGCAAGATAACTAAAATAACAAAGTTACAACATGGCAAAGAACGTCTTTCGCCTTTGTAAGCAGGTACAAACCACTACGGTTCCAATAAAAGCAGGTTGAGGCTTAAAATTTAAGCTTCGCGGGCCACACAAAAAGATGTGGCGGGCCACCAGTCTGACACGTGTGCTCTATGCCATAGGCCGACGGTAAACAGCATGAAGACAAGTATTGCACAGCAGCAAAGTATTTTCGCAACACCCTCGGTTAACCATACGAAGTACGCCCAAACTTGACACGTTTTTTCCAATAAAGTTCACGAGAAACTGTACTGCTGTAGCTGATCTAAATAACATAAAGAGTTACACCAAGCAATCTCTGTTTGCGCGAAATCTAGTAAAAACAACCAAGCGTAGGATCCAATACTGCCAATTTTGCTTTTCATCGGAGTTTTGTAGTGTCTGGCGGTCTTGCGTTGTTACGAGCTTTTTGTCAGTGGAAAATTGAACATCAGTTAAGTGCGGTTTTTTTCTTTTTCATTTTTTTTGTAACCGCTTTCATAAAGACGACCTGAAATCTCTCTCACGCCCAGATGCACAATATTGTCGTGTTGTTACTGTACTGATAACAGTCTGGAGTAGACATTTGCGCTACCGTTTCAAGGTAAATTGTGAAGTTATGCCTCTGCGCAGTTTCGCAAATTTTTAGTTAACACTGAGGTCGTCATAGGAAAGAGTTGCGCGGGGTCCCCAAAAGCGCGGGGCCCTAGACCATGGCCTATGCGTAAATCTGTCACTGGATGGCAGTACAAACCACGCAGGAATGAAGAAAGCTGCTTCAATATTTCTCAAACCTCGAAAATTCATAACCGCCTGGTTTGATAGCAAATGTGTTGCTACGCCTTGTAATACTGCCGAAGGACATTCTGCAATGTACCCCATCTCGACTTCAATGCTGGTGAAAAATTTAAAAAATAAACATCAATATTGTGATGGCTATAGGGGGGCTTGAGCCCCTTCAGCCCTCCCCCCTGGCTGCGCCATTGTATCGCACAGCCCTTTCAACGCTTGAAACGCTTCACTGGTTGTGTGTTTACATGGATGCGAAATTGCATGCTTTAATTAAACAAACGTTTGCTCAGCGTAAAATTTTCTTAGAGGGAACACTGTTTCTCAGCATAGAGTTGCACATATCGGCGCATCGTCAACGTCAAAAAATGTACAGTATGCTCAGATTCGAAGCAACGTGCACGTATTTCTTGAGTGTTGCGCATCTTCTATGTCATCTTTCATCGTTTAATGACAAACGTCTTTTGCTTTTGAGAAGTCTCCACAGATGTAAAACAAACGTTTAAATTCAAAAGGTCTAATTGCTTAGTTGCTACGGATAAGACATTTATACGACCACATACCTCAAGCAACTAGATACATACTGGTGAGCTGCTGAACATAAGTACAAAAGGAAGGAGAGAACCAGTTTACTATCAAGTGTTGTTTCGCAACAAAACCCAATGATAATGAATCAAACATTACTTCAGATTTCGCAAGCGCATGCTGTAGACCAAAGTTTTGATATAGCATGTAATAAACATTAATTTTTTCATTGCAACATGCAGACACTGGCGAAAAATGGTTTTCTTTGTAATTGATCTCTTTGTAATTGACAGTGCCACTTTTCTCCTTGATTCCCTAAGTACAGGTGAGGCAAAGCTTTATTATGTTAATTGATGCGTAGACACGTTGGTTTTCAGATTCTAATTATTGATTATAAACGCTTTTAATCACTTTCTCGCCTTCAGCATAAGCGACTTTCTTAGCATTTTGCTAACCACTAGCCAAGGTTATGGCGTGTTGATGCGTATTCATCACCTAAAGTGTAAACGTAAGCTTCACTAGTTCGTAATCATTGGTGGGTGGTAACAACTTGCTGGCCAAAAGATAAAAGCTGGATGCACCTGTTAACTTCGATCTTATGATTTCAAGAAGGTTATAGCTAATTGTTCTGTCGTTTTTGTTGTTCTTTTACAACAGTAAGTACAATGCAAGACAAAAAAGACTTTAACGAACTTGCTTAAATCTGAATCTGAATTGCGTCTTCCACCTTTTGCCTTTAAGGTGTATTTCAGCGGGGTCAACATCTCATTTGGACTTCAGGCAAGATTGTCACTTTGTGTGCTTCACAGTATAATTTTGTCAGATCATTGTCTTCCCTATCACTTAGGCGTTTTATCTTTGGCTAGTGCAATACTACATAATGCAGGGGTCGGCAACCTACGGCCCGTGGGCAAAATCATCCGGACCGCAGCCCCTTTTCAAATTATGCTAACTGTATGGCACGCCTGGTGGTATTATGTTTTATGAGTTTGCCTTCCTTGCAACTTCTTGTATTGCAATACTTATTACGATCTACGTATGAGAAACTGCGCTGTGCTATAAAAGTACATGATGTCATATTTTGGGCTTTCGTCATGAACTGTGAAAATCAGGAGTTGATCTGATTGAATGACATAAATTCCAAGTATTGTCAACATCATAAAAAGCAAAATGAACGGAATTGTTGGTGGAAAATTAGTACGACCGCCATACCTTGCAGAGTTTGTGGTTGGCCCGCGACTACGGGGTAAGGTTGCCGACCCCTGAAATAATGGCTGTTACAGTGTAAAGTATGAAAATGAAATAGATATAGCAAATTATTGGAAGTGTCATGGGTTAATGACGATATTGAGAAAATATAGCCAAAATCAAAGCACAAGTTTCGATTTCGAATCTCCGACAGATTTGCGGCTGGTTTTGAAATATTAAGTTTTCCCATGTTAATCACACCTTCGAAAGTCATTTGACACCTTTCTTGATATTGTTGCATTTCGTGATACGTTTACCATATTTTTCGGGCCATAAGGCGCACCGGATTATAAGGCACAGTATCAATGATTGAATGCTAGCTGTTCTATTTTCATACATAGGGCCCCATAGGGCGCACCGGATTAAGGCGC
>Ga0210059_1006339_pt1 | contig 19005 bp, 11 predicted proteins | sample Ectturendosymbi2_FD_188042 | JGI IMG/M metagenome (GOLD analysis project Ga0210059, IMG submission 188042) | Ecteinascidia turbinata endosymbiont from Florida, USA - Sample 2 (SPAdes) (version 2) | ecosystem: Host-associated > Tunicates > Ascidians > Unclassified | place: Key West, Florida... | reverse complement strand
ACAGATGGTAGTACAAACCACGCAGGAACGAAGAAAGCTGCTTCAATATCTCTCAAACCTCGAAAATTCATAACCGCCTGGTTTGATAACAAACGTGTTGCTACGCCTTGTGGTACTGCCGAAGAACATTCTGCAATACACCCGATCTCGACTTACAATGTCGGTGAATAACTAAGAAAATAAACATCAATATTCTGATTGCTAAGGGGGGGCTTGAGCCCCTTCAGCCCCCCCCCTGGCTGCGCCTTTGTGAAAGGAGATGTTTTGCGTTAATTGCTGAAAAGTGTCTGTTCTGTCCAGAGGTTGGATTCACCAATCTCAGCAACAGGTTATCTCTATGCTTGCCATCTTTTCATGTAATTATAGTTAGGGCTGTTTATTGATTTTTCACCTTATACAACAGGGACTTGCACTGCATTATACAGGATGTAGCATGCAGTCTTGCGTATGGAAAAATGGAAGTACCGTAACTTGCGTTGCCACTTATGGATAAAACAAACAAACGTCTTACGGTGCTCATAAAGTTTCAAAGAAAGTTCGTGAGAACCGGTGCGAAGTGCTTGAATCCCAGCACTGTTTCTACCGTGAAAATCAACAAACAAATCATCAAAAGCTGCAGTTCTTGTTCGAGTCAGATTTAACATCAAGCTGGCTGTGCAGTGATGCTGTGTCTTAGTCACAAAAATATAATGATATCATAATTGCTATTATTCTGCATTGTACGTTATGCAAGACCTTCAGCATCGTGAGATATTTAAAAAATTTCTGAGTAAGAGATCATGATACCAACCTAGTACACGAAATATACACTCTGTTAAGATCTTAATATGTGATTCTTAGTGGTGAAAGGATTCCTTTCGATAGACAGTGATATTTGAAAAGGTTTTGAAAGTTTCGTGAAGTAGGCCTGCTGCAGAGGTAAACATTTTGCATTTTGAACAGCGGTTATGTTTGAAAACTTGAAAGAGCAGCAGCCTTTCCTCTAAGTGAGCTTTCTTTTCAGGAGCAAACCCAGGTACTGAAGACAGATTTCTGTGTTTTCATGCAACTGAATATATCCATTTCAGAAAATTAGACTACAGCTCCTGTGATTGAAGCATGTTTGAAACATCCAACAAAGGCAGGTTGGTGACATTTTCATTAAAGCATGTAACGCACTTAGGCACTAAACCCACTTTAAAAACTGGGAAGGAAATCACGTGTGTCTTCTTTGAAATTGCCAGGTCTCGCATTTTAAGCCACTAGTTATGTCAATGAAAGTCTTAGATTTCCTAGTTTATTTGATGCTTTTAACTTCTTAACCCGCACTTAGCTAGCATTTCCAAAATCAGAAAGCGTTGGTGAGCTATTGTTCCTTGTTTTTAATGTGGAAGGTAATAGAGTGTTTCAACAGAGGTATTGACGTTTTTATTACCACACTATGCAGTTTCTTGTGTCACGGCAAGGATGTGGTCATAATGACATAGGATGGTACTTTCTTAACTTCGTGCTTGTTATTTCAAGCAGAAGCAGGAGTCGGTATGCAAATCACCTGCTACATGGTACATGCAAGACGTGCCTTAGAACATGGGTGGGGAACCTACGGCCCGCGGGTCAAATGCGGCCCCCCTGAACAATTGATAATAAGGGTACAATTTTAGGATAAAATCAATTGATTTTCCTGCCCGCCAGCTATATGCACAATTCATGCAGCTCGTAATAGTAAATAGGTTCCCCACCCATACCTTGGAAGTTGAGCTATTGCCTTGTTCGCTCAAGTTATTGTACTTGTTAGCAGGGCCTATGAGAGGGGGTCCAACAGGCACATTGTTCCGGGGCCCGACAGCTACGGAAGGGCCCGAGACTGAAGGAACATTTGCGTTTTTGTTACTAACAAACCCGTAATAATATAGCGAAATTTATCATGGTGATGAAACGGGTCTGGCCTAAAGGATTTGGTAAGTTGGTGTGATGTATTTTAATGTGAATTGCTGGCAGTGCATTTTCCTGATATGATGCATTGATAATTATTAACAGTAAGTATTTTTGTTGAACTGGAATGTTTGCGTACTTTGTCGAATTTAAGACATTCACGATTACTGTCCCAGTCTTTCCACTGAACTGAATTTTCCTTTACGTCTTTTATTTTCAAACAAATCTTTAATAAAACTCTCTCCAATAAACCAAGAGCTTCAAACTAAGAGATACTTCAAGTGAAATTTGAATGGAATCATGCCAGTTCACAATAAATCTAATCTAACAACAGTAGCCCTCGAATGTTGCGCATATGTGTAAGATGACTAAAGTTTAAAATTAACAAATAACTGCAGTGCAGAACGCAAGTGCTTACGAGTATAATGTACCGCGGCGGCGTGCTGTGCATTTTGTTGATTGTAAAACTTGCGCCGAAAGCAGATACAGGCTTTAGTCGAATGTGAGCTTAGCATTAGCGAACATACCCAGAAATCTGAAAATTTTGAAACCAGACAGGAGAAATTAACCACTTGCAGTATTTCGACAGAATGCTTGAAAGCAGTGGTCGTCAGCCTGTGGCCCATGTGGCTCGCGATCAAAAATAGATGCAGTCGGTTGACAAAATATTTCGTTCTTTCCCTTCATTTTTGTTATAAGTAAGCTTATTCCAAGGATACAGTTACTCAATGAGGTCGCGGTCTCATTGCACTAGCAGCATTTCATTCAATCTCGATCGATTTCATATATTCTGAGACTGCGGCATTTTTTTCTAATTTCTTCCTCGATAAGATTTTTCTGTGAACATTTGAAAGTCATGTTTCAAAAAGGATTGTCACATTAATTGAATACCGGTATGTTTTAACATAATATTTCATTATTCAATAAACGAGCACTCCTTGTTGAAGCTTTGATGCACATTAATTAGCCTTATTTTTTATTTATTTCAAAATAATTTTGCAGCTCTGAGGCCACAAAATGGATTTTGCTCCGCCTAAAAAAATTTCCCTTGGAGGCCCTGCTTGTTAGTCAGGGTTGCCATTCATATCGATATTAAAAGTAGATAATGAAGTATATGTTGATAAAAAAACTTTTCCTTCCTGAGGCGCCAATAACTGCAATGTTGATGACTTAACTTGTGTTTAGTTTACAGTAGATAGAACAGACAATCGATCAAGTTCAAGTAAATAGTTTCCACAAAAGCGACGAAGTCGAATCCATCAGCAAATTTTTTTGACAGGAAATCGATTTCACGTTAATCTACGCATCCTCAGCCCTGAAACCTGCAAGCAATGGCTTAAGGGTGAAAAGTTGCAGGACTAAAGCAAGGGAAGAGAAATCAATCAAACTCAAGACTGAAATGAATAAATCAAAACACAAGCTGTGGCAAATAAAAGCTGGAAAATCAGTCGTTCTCACATTGATTTTATGACAAACATTTCAAAATCACATCGATAAACCTATTGCAAAGCTGTTCCTTTATGCAGAATGAACACGTCACGTGGAAATCAATAGAATAAATGCAGGATGAAACATGAAATTATGTATAAGAAATTGCTTCTCTTATTTCGTACGAAATGTCTCTTTGCAAGAAAAAATAAAGCAAAATAGTCTTTTACGTTTGAAAAAAACGGATAAAAATAATGTTCAATTCAAGTCATATCTCTTGCATTGAAATAGCTCTACCTCTTTCTTTTCAGATGTCACTTTTCTGGAATTTTGCGTAGTCAGATATCAAACGTAACCCGTGTGTTTTGAATTCAACATCACAACTGATACACTGGTCGGTGTGGTGTAATATAAATTCGAAAATTGTTCAAAATAGTCAGATATTTAGCTTCATTAAAACTAGTATCGAGACGGTTCCGAAATATGTTACTGATGTTATTGTTAAATCAAAAACACCACTGCCATGGTTTAGTTCCAAATTCTAGACATAATGTTACTTCTTGAGTTGTGGGACTTCCTATGGACTAAACGAGGACTGTGCTTCCTAACCTCTGTGACGCAACACAGACCTAGTCGTGCAGCGAAATTTTCAAAATTGCTGAGTTTGCGAAAAATTGTACAGTTGCGCCCGTAACTGGCGAATACGTATTATAACGTCTGCAGCAGGCACAGTAGGAAAAGCAAGCACAAAGTTTCAGGTTAACTCTTCCAAAAATAACGTTTCTTCGTTTCCGTCATTAGCTTCGGAGTGCCGTGTGAACAAAACTGAGTTGTGAAGTGTACCGCGATCAAATAGGTTGGGAAACACCGATATTTAGTAAAGATTTGCTTCTTTCAAACGGCTAACGATTTGAACCAAGGTATACTGTGAAAACATTACAGTCATCTTCACAAATCATGTCAGGCCTTACTTCCAAGGGGACGTGGTATTTGTTTGTTGTTTAACCACATACAACGGAGTACAACTTATGCACACATGGCGCCATAAAGGAAGAACACACAGATACATGAAAGAACACGAGCATAGATTAGCACCAGCAGCACAAAAAAGAACGTACGCTTAGATGTCGCTGACACAGATACTTTGCAAAGAACACAAGCATAGATATATGGCACATGTAAAGAACACACGTATAAATGACGCCATAACGGATGCTACGATGACTAGCACCGTTACATAGTGCTGTGGTAAGTTCCAAGTAGACCGATTTATAAAATGTATGGGGAGACTGCGAAAGACCAGGACCATTTTGGCTGCAGGCCTCTGCAGAATGAAGCTACTTGTAGTGCAAAGGGAACCGTTAGTTAACAGAAATAAGTAAAAAGTCTGTTGTTCTGAGTAGAATGCTTGATATGCCTGATGTGTTTATACGTTTGACAGAAGCAAAATGCGATGCAGGCAAATTTAAGCCGCCTGAAGGGAGTGGTATAACTTTGCCACATACAATATTAGCAGTTTTCGCATATATCGTAAATAGTGGGTGACAGCTGGAGGTTGGACCGCATCATGATACTTGTGAACTGTAGTACAGCACTGCCTGTGTGTCACAAAATTCAAGCATGCTGAGAAAGATGTTTACAATTGTTTGTACAGGAAGTGTATTTTCAGTCCATGCGATGGTTCACACATGGGAACGGAAGTTTAGTTTATTGCTCGGTAGATGCACGATTGGGAACGATCGCAATGCAGGTGGAGACCACAAGGCATTCCACCACGTGATACGAGAGTCTAATGCAGAAGATGCAATCAATTTGTAGTGATCATAACATAAGCAAATTAAGTAAGAGGTGATACCAATATTCATGGAACAACTGCAACAACATATGCAGCAACATCAGTGCAAAACCAAGGCACTTGGTTAATGCATACAAACAAAAAGGGAAGAATACCAAGAGTGTTTTTACTACACGAGCAAGACATTTATTTTATACTGGACTGTAAAATGTTCCAACCACGGTTTATTTTTTATTTCTGAAGGAGTTTGTGACCAGATTTCTACTGCAGCGCATTGCAGTTCATTCCACAGTTGAGTTTGAATGTGCCTTTCGGTAACGTAAATTGCCGATTTTTCGCTTGCCTGGTATTATATGGACGGATATCTGTGAAGAGGTTGAAATTATCGTTACGTGCAGCCGGTAGTTGAGATTTACTGTAGTTGGACAATTATTTGGCTTCTTTAAGACTATAAATATCTTTTAGTCGCAGAATTTTCAGCCTTTCATAAACGCTAACTTTACAAGTCGCAGCTTATGTGTTCAAGCATCTCATCGCGCGCTAAAACAACTGACATTGGCTGTGGATGACATGAAGCTGCTCTTCCCCAGGCAGTAATTCCACATTACACTCGTGAAATTATTATACCATGATATAACACGCGAAGTGAATTGGTTACTCAGATAATTAATTGCTTGGCTTTGTGCTTTACACCAACATATTTCGATATAGTACAGCTTAATCGTGTACAATTCTCTTTCCGTATCAATTTCTCGTCTACAAAATTACACCAAGATAGTTGTAACTCAAAATTATTTCAATACGATTGTCATTTACATTTATATTAAAGTAATATGTGTCAAAATATTTATTTGTAATTGACATATATTTTGCTTTAGAAAAATTTAGTGAGATCTTGTTTGCAAATAGGCAATCAATTACTTCTGCCATTTTATGTGTAACCGAGTTTCGTAGTTTTTCCAAATTACTGTCACTCTGAACTGAAACCCTATCATCAGCAACAAACGTTTTTGGGTGAAATGATAATCATTCAGTCTTATGGACAACACTTTTTCAAATATTATTGACTGGTACGTTAGCACTGATATCGGTTTGTAGTTAGTAGGAAGTTCGCTGTCTCAACTTAAAGTTTGACACCACTTCAGCAATTTGAAGATTATCCAGAAAAACACCAAGTCATATGCATTTGTCATAATAAGACACATTATGAATTGTGTGGGTTTGGGAAAAAGCTTGTGCCACTACCACCACGGAACACGATATACATGTAGCAAGTTAATGTTGTGTACCAAGCGAGGTTGTCTTTAACGCCAAGAACTCCTTGAATTTGGTGTCAAAACTGGCAATATTTTCGATCCTTAAACATGTCATTGTCTTTGAGTATTTTCAGGCGCCCCTGAAAATTCTTATACGTTGCGTTACAAGAACATTGTGCTACAAGTTCGTGTCACAGCATCCAGCAAAGAAGTGTCATGAATATTCGGTAATCGGTAACCCCGGTAAGTTTTCGGTATTATTGAAATGGTTCAAATGAAGGATAGAAACACACGTTGTGTAAGGGTTATTTGTTTATTCAATAACTGAAACGCACTTACCACAATACCTGTTTCACAATTGCAAATTCAGTTAGCTGAGGTAATAGTTAATAACGCGCTTTGCAAACTGAACCATGGAAACTATGTAAACCGGTATTATAAGTTTGTAGCGTTTGCTATTTCCATACCCTTTTCACTGCACCACTTGGTTTTAAGTTACCCAATGCTACACACTTTTTTGAAAAAAATGTCTTACACCGCTATATCCAACCAGTATTCAAATTGTGCATGAAGTAACAGCTCACTAATCTCTAGACATCAAAATCTCAAGACATCAATTATCTCCAGACGTCAAAATGTCCTTGAAAAACTACTTCCAACTTGAATTGAAATCATAAAAGAAGAATGCTGCCACTTGCAAAAATTTTTCAAAAATGAAAAGCTACGAAAGTATTTTATATACAAAAAATTTTAATTGAGATTTTGTCTTCGGCCGGCAAGCGACTTAGTCGGCAGTATAAGTGTTAAGCCGATCAATCTCTTCTTTTGTTGCAAAATGGCAAACAACTTGCCGTAAATAATACAGCAGTGATTCATAATTAAAATGATTTCACAAGCTTTGGCGATTGTAAATCCTGGTTGTTGCGCCATCTTAAAATTCCCAGTCACAAAGCTGTTTGCAATGATTGGTCTAACATCCCAGAAGCAACAGATTTGCAAAGGGGTCTGTGACACCCAATCTTTGGCAAACCCAGTGCCAAGCATTGCCTAGCTAGGCGGAAGTCATTGTGTTGGCATTGACAACTCACAAGGTTTGTCTTTCTGTTCAAGCATGGCAAAACAGAAACGGTTTCATCACGAATGTAAATCTATGCCATTCGCTGAGCAAGATTTTATAGAAATTCGCCAATTTTTTAATTTTCTGTTATTTTCAATACAGCTGGCTGTCAGCTGAACCGCAGAAAAGCGAAGCTCAAGGTCTTCCCAGCTGTGCAAGATACATCGTTGTGGTGATCAATTTGCTTTTCTTCGTGAGTGAGTCCATATGATATCAACTGATAGCGATTGGGGTCTTGGGTCTTGATTGGCATTTGACTGCGAAACATTAAATTTTAATTCATTCCTAATTTTCAGTTGCTAGCAGCAAAAAATATCATGATGAAATGTTTGTGCTACATTAGGTTCTCTTTCTCTAAAGTGCGGTTTCAACTTTTTCCAGATATTCGGAACTCTGCTGAGCTGCTTTGGATTGTGGGTCCGTTCAGCCCCAGCCAACATCCTTCTATATGCAATAGTGACACCAGCAGCAACTCGTGAGCACATCGATTCTGTTGCATGGCTCTCTATCGGAACAGGACTCTTCATCGTCGCGGTGGCAGTGCTTGGATGTGGCAGCACTATGAGCAACGACAGGTTCATTTTAGGGATGGTGAGAACTACAGTCAAACATAAAATGAGACATGTCCCTTTGGCGACGAGGTCCGATTCCAATTAAAGAAGCGGCTTGCCTGCGCAATTAAGCACTAGGCTAAAGGGAGCTCCCAGTAGCTTTCGTGCTACTGGGGATGTTATGCTTAGCGCGCCTGTATGTAGCAGCCACCGCGCTGCTGCACAATGCATGTGTTAGTAGCCTTTTTTATTACACAAGTTGGTCGTCTTCCATTTTTTACTTATTCAAGTCATTTTAAATGTGTTTTATGCAGAGAAAACAACTTAATCTTTTCGCTGATTTTGTGACAGCAGCCCGAGACATCTTCAAATGACGGGAAGGATTATTTGTTTTAATCCTTTCCATTTGTTGTTCATGAATTTTATTACTTCAGTGCGAAAAAACGAAAATTTCTGGTGCACAGCCTTTTTAGAATGAAGCATTTTTGTTTTTTCTTGCTGCTAATCTATATGGCGCTGGGCAAAGCGGTAGTGAGGATGAAAAAATTTATACATTTGTTGTTGATGTATGTTCTATTAGCAATTGCTGAGTTCTTAAAAAATGGTTTAGCTGTTTCATTTTTCATATTGCTTAACATTTTCCGTTTCTAAACCACATTGTTTTCTTAACTTTTCTTATGTATCGGCCAATTGTCTGCCAATACCGACCAACTGTGCGAAGTTCTTCTTGTTCATGGTTTCGCTCTTTGCCGGGCTGGTGATTCTGGGAGGGGTTGGGATTTGGTTAAAGTTCAAGGCAGGTTTACATGATAAGAGTGCGTTTCGTGTGAACACTACCAGCCAACATTCTACAAGTGTGATTCATAGCTATTCAACAAAAAAAATTTTTGAATTTGAATTTATTTGTTAATAATTAATCAGCCTTTAATACATTTTTATATTTTTATGTAAAGAAGATATAAACATTCGACAGTTTGCTTTCGCAGAATTTGCCAAAGAAACTCCTTAACTTATTTCAAACAACCTCGTTTTTTACACTCTCTCTTGATCAATAATATTAATCTTGATCCACGGTATAATTCTTGATTCATGTGAGATAAAACTTTTTTATTTGATGTTGATGTCCACTCTTCCTGGCTGAATTTTTAATTTGGTTGCATTGATTCCAGGTGGACAGGGATGTCTCGTATCAATTAAAAGCAACATTCATCCAAGACTACCAGGGCGACAATGCTTCCAATCAAGAATCTTTGGCTTGGAAGCAAATGCAAAACGACGTATGTAACAATCTTACTAATCAAATTCATTATCCCAAGAGACAGATATGATTTCCTTGTTGCAAAACTTTTTTCAGTTGAAGTGTTGCGGTGTGACGTCACCTGGTGGCCATATGGATTACCTCTCACTTGACGATGGGATTGTGATTGATGGACAAGCTGCAGTTGGTGCCATGTTTTGGAGAAGTACACCCAGTACGACGTTTCTGAAACAAGTTAACTTTCGTGTGTTAGTCAGTATATCAACCATAATCTGCTCCTTCACCGGACCCATCACATAAAGCTGAATCTACGCTGCCGCATAGTTTTGATGCTGTCGTTTCTGGGCAAGTGACTTGGTTCCGGTGAATTCGCTGAAATATCGGAAGGTTTTTGTCAAAAACATGAAAGTGTAACTTGCGTTGATCAAAATTACTGTCGTTCACATTTCCTACCAAATTTTGTGTTACTGCTTTCAGAATTTACTTCCGTTGTCTTCATTTTACAACTGAAGATCTTGATAGCTTTTAGGCTTTAAACCCAAAATATCCCTGATTTCAAGACAGTTTTTGAGCTAGAATAGAAAGTCTTGTCAGATTTTTGAACTGGTATGCCATTGACAATAATATAATCAACATACATTGCTCTGTTTCAGCCAATCAGCATTGGCCTTTGAGTTGCTGCGTCAAGAACGTGGCGGGTTCTTACGTCGATGTTCATTCATGCATGTACAACAGGACAGCCAATCGCGGTCGCCACGGATCGGTATGCTTGCCTATGATTACGAAGTTAACCCTGCTCAGGTAACCTCTTCCCAATTTGGGCAAACGGTTCTTCTACTTAAATTAAAAATTAGTTAACGTTCACGTAGGAAGCTGCTTCTTTCAGTAGCTGCATTTTTTAGACGCTCTTTCGGGCAGTCCTGTCGAAATCTGCACAAGTTTTGTAGTTTTCGATGGGGTACAAAAATTTGCCCAAATTGACCCATGGTTGCCTGAGGTGCAACAAAATTCCTACACAAAGATCCCCCCTAAGGTAACCTTGACCAATTTGGCAAAAACAGTTGGTGCATGTAGGTTCACTAGTAAGCCACGCCAGCAACCTTTGACCGAAGCCAGCATGGGAGTAGATCATACGAGTGCAAGCCCTGACGACACAACTCAATTTGGCATGAATTGCTCCTGCTCAGCTCGTGGTTTTCATTGAGAAACAGGAAGGAGAATGTGTGACGCCTTCTCCGTCAGAGGAAAGAAATTGGAGCCAGAAAGGGCATGCACCTTGTGTGTGCACTTGTGATGAATGGTCAAAGCATTTTATTGAGGACATGATGAACCTTGTGCTTCTCTTTACCTAATCGAAGTTTCTAGAACTATGACTTAGCCAAAAAAGCTTGCTCCTTGTTGTGCACCTGTGGTAAAAGGTCAAAGCATTTTATTGAGGACATCAATTTTGAGAGCAGACAACGTTGTGGAACCTGTCCACCATCAAAACAGAACAAACCGAGGTTCACGTGCCAACTGCCAGTGCCAACGATGGGAGCACTTGCCGGCATTGATCACTTTCAAGTTTTCTGCAAAGATTACTCACACCCCTGGAATACCAACCCCCGGTGATTTCCACCCGGGCAGGAGTGGTGGCCACGTAGTACCTAGGTGAAGTTCACCCACGTTATGGTTAGAGTGAGTTTATTGTTTCCCTGTTGATGCCTTCACAATGCAAAAATTGACAAAACTGCATTTATTAATAGTTTTCATATTTCAATTTGGGGGGACTTGGAGCATTGTTTGGGGGGATTAGCCCACCAAATCCCCCCTGTGGCAACGGGACTGGCCGTATGTGAGACATGAGAGTCAATAGCAATTCCGCGATCAATCTGATTGCCCAACAATTGCCGTAAAGCATTTGCCCATTTTGGGAAAGCTTACCTTATGTGCCTGATCTTCGTAAAAAATGCCCATTTTGGGCAAGGTCGATTAATGTGGCTGAAAATTGCAATGGAAATAGAAAAATTTCATGTCTCAACCTAATTTATTTTTATTGCAGATAGAACCACAAGCTTTAAATGAGGTTCTGTTTAAACCTTAAACCGACCGTCAATGACGTCTGTTGGCGGAATTTTTGGATTTGTTTACTTTTTCGTTCATTTGTTAAGAGCACTTCCCACATTTTTTATTGGCAAATTGCTTTTGTTCTTATCATACAAAATTTTTTCCAAACTCAACACGTTGTTTTTTTCTGATCGGATGAACTTGAAGACTTGTTAAGTTGTAAAAAAAACAATAAAAAAACCCACGCGCACGTCTAAACCTGTCAGTTAGTCCAGTTCCAGTATAAGCGAATAAACAAAATCTGCCCATTTTGGGCAAGGACAACAAAAGTGTTTGTGTTTAGAGGTTACCTGAGCAGGGTTAAATACTGTACTTACAGATGCCGGAAACTGACCTGAAGATTGAAGTGACATAAAATTTGAAAACGTAGCTAGAACCATTTTTAACACAAATCAAAATTTATTACTTTGTTTGCTGCAGACTAATTCATGTATTTCAACACATTGAGCTGCAATAAAGAAAATTTACTCCTTGCCTGCACTTTAGGAACTATATTAATGAAGTCACCAAGACATGCTCCCGTAAATTGATATTTAATTAATAAATTTAATATGTTTTTGAGCAAATTTATGTCTTCACTCATTTTAGTGCAGCAGCGATTTTTGATTGTATGTGAAGTCACGTTTTTGCTGAAAAAAACGTCATTATTTCATTTCAGGGATGTGAAACAAAAGTTCGTGCATTTCTTGCGAGGAACTTTTTCTTTTTGACGGTTGTTGCGGGGGTCCTCGCCCTGCTTGAGGTAAGATGCAACCACGGTTGCAATTAAAAAAAAACTAATTGTGATTTTTCAGAAAACCACTTTTAGAAGTTCAAATGAAACTTCAAACTCACGCGCACGCGATGTAATATTTGGGTGAATAAATAAAGTGATAATGAACGTGTTCAGGTACCAAAAAAACAACGCCTTAAAATTTTGTGAAGATCACAGCTCTTGTTTTGTTTTGATGCCATACATTCAATCCGCTTCGCTTGATATATTTCTAGCTTTTCTAAATAATACCAGAGCTTAGACACAACACACATTAAACGATAACACAACCCCAGTGGCTAAAACTTCAAAAAACAATTTAATCATGAACTTTGTCCGCGAAACAAACGTACTTCGAGAAAACAAGTTTAATTCAAACCAGATTTTGTTTGTGCTGTGCTTGAAATGCACGTTGGTTGGTTGTTGACTCAGAGCAGGCTATTTTTGAAAAGAAGATGACTGAACCAACGCTCCTTGTTTCCAGGCCATTTATTTCTGGGCGATCAGGGTGTTGGAAACTGTGATGGGCAAGGAGGAAACAAACTCCCAAACGACGCAAATCTCGTTTGAAGACAACAGCCGGTTAACTTTTAACAACTGGCTCAAAAGAAGAAGACAACTAACTTAATCAATGGCAAGGAATTACGAATGCTTTTAAAACCAACAAATGCTTTTTATAGTTGGAGAGTGGATGATGTAATATATGCGCAGGTTGAGAATCAAAACCGTGCAGCAAACTCATCCTCCAGCGAAAAGCTTTTCACTCTTTTCGACTTACGTTCTCGGCGATTAGTTTTCCCATACAAACTGTAGACACGTTCTTTTACGTTTTTAATACAAGTTAATACATAAAATTCGCTTGACCGAATTTTTTCCACGTGCCAACCACCTATAGCAAGGCTTTATGTAGTTCAAGTACTTATAATCGACATGGCAATTGTTTCAAGTAATTCGGCCCATTGTTAGGTAGTTTTATGCAGGGACGCCAGATGAGCGGAAGGGCAGTAAAAGAGTTGAGGGCAATCCAAATATATACAAAACAAAAAAATCGTTACCAGTTAAGTTTGTTTCTGTTCAGCAACGATGTTGATCTCAAATATAATACAGGAATTATAGAAAACCATTCTGAAGTTTCTGAGTGCGCGAAGAGCTGAAATAATTTCGTTTCAAGTCGACCTTTATAAACCATGAAATTATCTACGATATTTTTATAAAAAAGCATCTCCGCCACCGTTACCCCCCTATGAAAAGGCAGGGGGGCAATGCCCTCGGCATGCACCCACTCTGGGCAGTTGGTGGATAACCGGACAAGCGATTCTGATCTTTTCATGGTCCGTCTCTCCCCCACCGAGACCCTCAACACCCGTCACCCCTGCCCTTCAGTAAAAACATGGATATCGTTTTAACGTATTTACGTTCTATTCGCCACGCCAGAAGAGTAAGCCGGAAAAGGCCTCTGCGCGCTATAGACCAGTGCGTTTCAGCCAAATAATCGTACGTTACGTTTCAGCCAAAGCTGAAATCGTACGTTTCAGCCAAATAATCGTAATTCAGCTCCGCAGATCTCCTGTCGCGACAGACAATGCAGTTTTAATAAAAACAGTGATTTTTTTCTGTTTCAATCTATCGTTGAAATACTTTTGGTGGCCATGGTGTTGATGGGGTGAAGTGGGTTTGTTGGTTCTTGCGCTGCATCCTGCCCCCCCCTACAAGTGCTCTGTACATGCTGGTGTGGCTGCATCACTTCAAACTGTTCTTAAAGTTCAAATTTGTTTCTAGTAATTTAAAATCTATTGAATAGAGCAAAGTCCGTTATTACGAACGTCATGGATTGGATAAATTTACCGATGACGACATTGCAGTGGTATCAAAATGACTCGACACCGGAAATGAAACAATGACACCGGAAGTGAAACAATGGCAACAAAACTTAGCCTGACGTGGTTGTGAGAAATATAAAGGAAACGAACTGGAGGGCCAAGCGGAAAAAACGCGCTGACAACGTTGAAGGTTTCACAAAATCATAAAAAATGAAAGATCCATGCGTAAAGAACTTTTAATTTACAAACAACACTATACAATCAAAGAAACAAAATACAAGTTTTGAAATATTGGCATTGTTACAGAAACCACTGGACCTTGTTATATCTTTGCTCTTTTATTCAACAAACTTCGCATTATTCCAGCGATGCAAATGAAATGCAATTATGACATCACTAACAGTGGATTGCATTTCACTCATCTCTTTGATTGGTGGAAAGCGCAATGATACGGTAGTGGTGCAGAAAAAACGAGCTTGCAAGCTCACGGACGCATGTGTAATGGGTCCAGCAGTGCGGGCTTAATAAGCTCTGTTTGATAAACTTAAATCTTTACGAATCCCTTCTGTGGCGAAGATACGGACATGCTGTGATGACGACATTGCCTCAAGGGCAGGCAGAACCTCAACCGTCGCCACAAATTGTTTGTCAAAGTTTTGTCAACATTTTCAGCAAAAATACCCGACGTTTGCGACCCCACACCTGCGACGGCACGGATGGCCGCCATTTTCCAGGAACCCGCGGTCCCAACGAACACATACTTTCAGTGGCTGCGTATTACAATGCATAACATGAATCAACCGAAATCCTATTTATAATACAGTAAATTTGTATCGCACCAACACGGCATGCTGAGGAAGAGAGAGCTTAAAATATTTTGAACCCCTTCACTGGTAGTATCCGCTTCTTCATAATACAAACTACGAAACATCATCAGCATTTCACGGGTCTACAAATGAATAAAAGTCTTGCGTATTGAGATAGTCGCACAACTCAAGACGATCGGAATGAGTTTCGCATTGCAACTGGTTTGCACAAAATTGTTGTCGGAATTGACCTAACAGGGATTGATGTCAAATAACCAAGCATGACATGTGGAGTGCTCTGTGTCCTGAAATTTATATATTTTCATAATTGTTGTGGTTTACTGAATGCATGCCAGAAATTGACGACCTTTTTTTGATTTTTTTCCGACGATTCCTAAAAAATCTCCAGTGAAGCTCCGATGCGGAGGATAGGGAGGAAGTCACGTTTGGCCATTTACAAAAGAACCACCAAAGTTAAAAATTTTTACAAATTTGGTATCTACAAACTTGTGACATGCGGAGCCCCTCTCCAACACCCCCGGTCCAGTTACGGGACTTGAGGGCGGCCGATGCGGATCTGACGTAATCGCCAACATCTCAGACCGGGGCAATCATTGCGGCACTGCGATTCCGAGGGTTGCAAACAACGAACAAGAGCGCAGTTGAAATATAAGCGGTCGCGAAACGTTGACAGTGACTGGTGTGCTTGAACAGCACGGAAGGTAAAATGAATGAATTGGTACGAATGCCTCACAAAAAAAGCACAGTTAGCGATGTCAAAATAAAATAGTCGCACAAGTCAGACGATCGGAATCCCGGCTGCGCAAAACCTCCGATAATCAGTGTCGCGCACACTCAGTCCCAGCGCATGCGCGATGACGTCAGATGCAACGGATGCTGTGGCCAGCGCGTCATCTTCGCTTCCAAGACGAGGGTTGACCTCCACGAGGTCCATGGAGCTCAGGCAGCCGGTCCGCGCCACCTCCTCGCTGATGTACATCGCCTCCCTGTAAGTCAGACCCCCGCGCACTGCAAGAAAAATCAAAGTAATGCGATGGTGCGATAGCCCTTCAAGGACAAATAAGATGTTGGGAATGCTGAACACAATGATCAGCGCCGAATAATTCGGCGCTGAAGTTAAATGTAAAAGAAGTTAAATGTAAAAAAATTGAAGTAAAAGACCAAATAGTCGTAACAACCCTTGAAAAGTGTTCCTGATGTAAGGTATGATACAACTTCTAGCAGGATCTGTATCAGTTGTTTTACTCTGAAACATATTTGTTAGAACCAGGACTTCAATTTTTGGTGTTGCCAAGGTTTGACACGTTTCTGCCCGAAACGTTTGCAGAACATGAGACCAAATTAAACTCCTGGTTCTAACAAATATGTGTATCGTGGGAAACTGCTGATGAGCGGTAATCTACCGCAACGACTTTCTACAAAGCAGCCAAGCAATATTATACGACAAGCTTAGGTGATACCGAGGAAGTTGTTTGCTATCAGGTCCAGAACTGCATTACTAGCTTTCCGACAGAAAGCAGACCTTTTACTTTTACAAAGACTACTTCTTTATCAATTTTCAGACATTTTTACTCACGTTCAAAAGTTCACGTCAACAGTTTTTTTAACAAACAACGTTTCGTTGTTAAAATAACACCGTTGACTCAGCAATAAACCGTTGACTCAGCAATAAACTACCGCCTTTTTGTAACAAAATTAACTTAAAATCACAGAAAATCTACAACTCGCGATATTTAAACTTATCGAAGCAGACGAACACGCTTTGCAAATTGCCATTTGTGATGAGTAGGGATGTGCATCATGGAAAATTTACAGGTCCTGGCATATGCCGGAATCATTATTTCGAATCCAGAATATCGAATCCTATTCCGGTATAACTTGTTAGGAGCAAAATGAGTCGATCGCGCAGAGGTTTAGAACGCCTGTCAGCGATCACACGACCTGTTGATCAGCTCGTTGCGTCACTACGCAGTGCCGTGAGTTTGTTGAGTGTTTCTTTCTTTCTCTTACTCAGGAGCGCGAAGAGCGCCACTGCAAAATTTTTGAATTTATTTGTTTTGCCAACTTTGCAATTTTTCACGTTAATTTAATTTAAATTTATTTCGAATATATATATTCGAAAAAACTCTGATTTTTGGCTTCGAAAACTGAAGGATTCGAATCCACAGGATTCGATATTACATGATATGCATCCCTAGTGATGAATGGCTGAAATCATCCCAAATATCAGGATTATCTCAAAATTTTTAGCAAAACAAAACAAACCTGGTGTTCCAGTTGATGGAGCAATCCCTGGATCAAGAGCGTCAATGTCAAAACTGAGATGGATGGGTTTGTTCCCACTGAAATGAAAAACGTCTTTTAATGAATGATTGAAGTTTGTCTAAAATAAAGTGTGCATTCCGTCAATACTTTTCTAAAAAGTACGCCTTCATCTTTATCCTACGCATGACACTGAGACAAACTTGTATTTTCAAGTTGTTTGTGGCGTTGTCTTTTCCCAGCATACGTGAGAGTATTACCTTGGATTGATCATGTCCAACATCTTTTCCATACAATGGGCGATGCCATTTCGATCAATCTCCCGAATGCTGCAGTGCACCATGTTGAAATTCTTCATAATGGCTCTGAAGTCAAAATACTGAATTCAGTAAGGGAGCTACAAAGAAATAAAATCCGGAAGGCTGGTGGAAGTCAAGGTGCAGGACTCAAACTTTCTGTATCCAATTTGCGTAAATGCAGTTTGCCGGTGAATGCTAACAACTGTTTTGTAAGAAACACATCTACAAAAATGAAAAAGTAATGCTGTAGCATCAGATTAAAGGGTCAACATCAACGTGTGCCAGTTCAAGGAAGTAGCTGAAACTTCAAAAAAGTGTTAGAATGAAACTGCCATCTTCGGGTTTGGTGACTTTTCATCATGAGACAATTAATCACTTACACGGTTTGGTGACAATTAATCACGTGTCGATTATCACTGACACTTAATCACTGACTATTTAATCGCGTGACAGCTAATCACTAAACATTGACAAGACTATCAACCATTCCTTCTATTAACCATTAAAAAATCACTACATGTTCATTATTTATACGACAAATACGCAATACTACGCAAGTATACTAAAATTTTACTGAACGGGTATCGAGCTACTGCATTTTCGACTCGTCGTTTCAGTGTTTGATAATGTTTCGGAGCAAGTGGTTGCAAACCGGATACACTCTGTAAAAACCGGATACACCGTTTTCTATGCAAAGTTCTTTTTAGAGACATTTTCCTTGCCAGTGACTCCCGCGCCGGCCACTACAGTGGCCGGCACTTTTTTGCCCATAAATCGCCAGCCCCTAGAGTAGGGGTTCTCAACCGGAGGGGAATTCCCCAGCAGAGGTGAATTTAGTATCTAGGAATTTTTTTAAAAAGTAATTGAATTAGAGGCCAAAGAGCTTATCAATTGTGAAGAGTCCAGTTCTCTTCTTAGTTTACTGATGTAAAAGTGTTCTTTACAAACTAAATTTCTAAGGGGAGGGTTTTATCTGTGAATAACGGTTAAAGGGGTGCATGGGATAAATAAGGTTGAGAACCGCTGCCCTAGAGCTAGAGAGCTGTTCAAACCTTCTACGGATTCGGAAAGTCTTCTGGTTTCGGTTGAAAAAAAAATTTTTGATTCGAGTTTAGAGTCCTCTTGGGGATACGTCACAATCAGGGCTGTGGAGTCGGAAGTCCCGTCATCCGACTCCGACTCCGACTCCGGGCAATTTCGATTATCCGACTCCGACCTTCAGCCGTATTAGTTACTTAAAGTGATAATTCTTTTCAGATGAATTCATAAACCCTACTTGCACTTTCCAGTAATATGGAAACCTGTTTTAAATCGATGTAAATGCACGTTCATCTCTCACTTTTGCAAAATACGATCAAGCAGAAGTTAGTCTTTTTGATTTTACAGAAAAAAGTAATCATCTAAAAAAAACACAACAAAAATTATTAGAGAAGGCTGATAAATAATCAATTTTAAAGCAGATACCTTGCAAACGATATCAGTAAACAAGTAAAATTTAAAAATGTATGCATTCTACCGGTGAGCATGTGCACATATTGCGCAACGCGGTTGATAAACTCGCTCGGGCATACTCTCTCAAATGACTTCATTGAAACAACTTTTTACGGTCGAACGCTGTCAAGCT
>Ga0210059_1006338_pt1 | contig 19006 bp, 12 predicted proteins | sample Ectturendosymbi2_FD_188042 | JGI IMG/M metagenome (GOLD analysis project Ga0210059, IMG submission 188042) | Ecteinascidia turbinata endosymbiont from Florida, USA - Sample 2 (SPAdes) (version 2) | ecosystem: Host-associated > Tunicates > Ascidians > Unclassified | place: Key West, Florida... | reverse complement strand
AAAAACAGACGTCGCGGCTGGACCTGGTCAAGAAAAGTGTTGATGTGTTAAAATTGAAATAGCATATATGACATAAATGTTATAGTAAATAAGGTAGCCTGTACTTTAGTGAGAGCAAAATATTTTTCTCAAAATTTCAGCCCCACCCCTTTGAAAATTCCTGCGTGCGCCCCTGCGCCACTGGATACCAGGTAATTGTCACATCACAAACTAAAATATAAGCATTTTGCAGCTTATAACAAAAAAGTTTTTAACTGAAGAATACCGGTATCAAAAGCAGTAAGAAGCAATCTAACACCATTGCAAAGTTTGCATTGCAACCACACCAGAATTAAATGCTTATTTTTTTTCAGCTGACTTACGTGTATAGACAAACTTACCTGTAATAAGGCCACTTGATTGGAGCATTCATATATGGAAAAATAACAGCATCAGCTTTTTCCAACAACTCTCGCTTGTATGTAAACACACATTTTCCAAATTTTCTCCCTTCTTGAGGACCTTCTTCTTTTACTCCCCATGGATAATTCCACATTAAAATCAAACCCAAAAGTTGTTTGTTAACTGTATGAGAAGAGTGGTTAATATTTTTCCTGGAAGACGAGACACTGCGAGGCAGTTCTTTCACTGATGAATTCATCCTCCAAGTTTGAATAGAACTCACCATGAAATGTTTCACAGCCGCCATTGTCATTGATGTCGCCAGCTGAAAGGTTGTGTTACTTGCATTTTGTGAAACGATTTGCAAAACGCTATGATTCCTAGTACTTGGAGGTCCAAAGTTTGTAGCAGCAGCTTCATTTCTCACCATAATTAGAGGCAAATGAATATTTGAGTACATCCAAACCAGCGCACATGACATTGTAAGAGCAAGAACAACGAACAGTGTGTGGACTCTCTTCTTAAAATCCATTAATTTGAAGATTTGATACTTGGTCATCAGATATCAAAACATTCTTCGCAGAATGCTTGAAAGTTAACTATAAATGTATATCATGAATGACTACAGTGAAAATTTTGGTGTTGGAATTTTTTATGCACACATATTAAAAAAGCATTGATGGTTGTTGACCTGCAAAAAATTGTTGTCATCTCACACTATCATCAACATAAGTGAAGATACAACAACAAATATAACAGATAAAAAAGAAAAATAGGATTATCACTTTCCATATTACTGGAAATGAGTCCTGACAATATTGAAATTAAAACTTTACCAAATAACTAGACTCGACACAGGTGAAGAATTTGAATCAATCAGCAAATTTTTAATAGGGAATCGATTCCAGACAACACTACATATTGTCAGTCCTACAACCTTCAAACAATGCTTACAGGTGAAACGCTGAAAGGCAAAAACAAAAGCAGAGAAAGCAAACCAACTCATATCTCAAAACAATACGAAATCAGAACACAAGCTTCGACAAATGAAAAACTTGAAAACATGCCTATCCCTACAACTGCTTTCACTGCAATACTAAAAGTATCTGACGCCACGTTTCAAGCACGGTAACAGCCAAACAACCAAACACCGCCATTGTAATGACACACAGAGCGCTAGTAGCCTGCAATGCGTGGCATCTAGTGCTTAGAGCACCGTGTCCAACCCAAATGGATTACTGAGCCAAAAACAGACGTGATAAAGTGGTACTGAGGATCACCTGCATCAAAAATATCAAGATTATAAAAATGACCATAAGGACAAGGTGTCAGTATGTAGAATACTTTTACTACAGCAAAAACCTTAACTGGGCCGTACAAAACCTTTGACTGGGCCGCATGCGGCCCTCCAGCCGCGTTTGGACATACTGGCTTAGAGCATGGGTCCACAAATACTTTTCGGCGCGACTCTAAAGAATATTTCTAAATTGTCGCGACCCAGGCATTTTGTGATAATCTAATTTTGTGAAAAATACTGTAGTCTACAAGTGACCATCAATTTCAAGACCAGTGTTGACAGTAGCAATTTTCTTGCACAAAATTGTATGAAACTGAGCACACACAGCAGTAAATGGCTGCATTTATTGTCTAATGAGAATGGCTGATTTAAATGGTAAATTTAAATTATTTCGCGAGCCATAGTCGAAAGGTCTAACAACCCAAATTCGGGTCGCGATCCACTATTTGCGAATCCCTGGCTTAGAGGAGGTTGGCACCCAAACTCTAGGGAGTGTTCATATTAAAAGCCTAAGGTTGTGACGAGGGTAACGGGAGGAGTTTCTAAATTCCTATGGTGAACACTGTGAGAGTTACAACAAACCAATTCACTAGCCGGTGAAATACGCCAGACCACGCCAAAGGAACCACGCAAAAGTGTGCAAAAATCTAAATCAACTTTTCTAAGTTAATTTTTTGTGTGGTACCCTGGCCTTTCCCTGTGAGTTTCTTCATGTCGTTCAGAGATTTTGTTCCCTACGCTTTGCGCCATAATCTAGACGCTGAGACTCCGTTCCATTTTTAAAAAAATATTCGGCCTTTGACTGTTTTTCTCCGTAAGACCTCTAGCTTGTGAAATTCTCTCTCAATTAAAATGAAGTCTTCTCCCAGCCACGCTATCTTCATAAATCGTTTAAAACCGTATTACGATGCTGCAAAACATAGTACCCCCTATTTTTTGCAAGTTAATTCTGGTCTGATGTCCATACGCTGTATGCTTCGCTACGCCCGCTGAACATCAATAAAAATCTTATCATATTAACGTCTGCGGTTATATCGAAATTGAGCTTCACCTTTTCTTTTACTGTAACTTTTATGATGCCGCACACGCGATACTTTTTAACAAGGTCTGTAATGTCATGACCGGTAACAAAGTAGCTGAACACTTTGATTGTTTGAGTAAGGTTGAGTTGCTGAGTCTATTTCTATTTGGTCTGTCTGGTGCGCCAATACAAATCTCGGTGGCTGTTCTTTGCGCCGTAGACGAATTCCTCAAACTTTGCGGTGAATTTCGACTGCGTCTTAGTAACATCAAGCGTCGTGTTTGTGCAATTCGTGGTTTCTTGTTGTATTTTGCTTATACTAGTTTGTCGTAACACGACAAGGTTGCATTAATCAGGCTAACGCCTGTCGCAAATATGTCGCTGGATAAATAAATAAATTACTTGTCCAAGAATCATTTCAACTCGGGGCAGTATCATGCTTTGAACATTAATTTTGCGTCACGTTTGTGATAACATTTGTCCTCACAGATATCCGGAGAGTAAAAATCGAGTTTTTATACAAAAATAACAGTGTAAGTTTCATGTAATGGTGTTTTATTTACTATACCACGGGTCACTTAACAGTGCCGTGACAGAGCCTTTTTGTCGTTGTCATATATTTGCAATCAGTTTTGTTCCAATTATTGTGGTGTGTAACGGCGCGCAGCGACTTATGACCCATCTTTGTTTAATGGCTTCAAGCTGTGTTCATGCGGTTACTAGTGTGTGCAGCTTTCTAGGTTCAAAGGGAGTTTGATTTACTTGATGCTACCTTAAAGACTAACATCAGTTGACAGCATCTGTACAGATACCGCAGTATTCCTGCCAGCTACGGTTCCCGTGGCTTCCTAGTATAGGCCAGCAGGTTCTTGACCGTCTTTGCCTGTTTACGCAATACCGCACCGAGACCCCGCAAGCGGATTGACCTGTTTTCATCCCCTGGTATATCGCCCTCGTGGTTGCCAAGTAGGTCGGCAACGGCCTTTGACGGTTTGCGCAATCTCGCGCCAAGATCAACTGTTTTTCCTTTTCGCCTCGCATAACGTGCCGTAAAAACCACAGCCCTGTCTAATTTCGAGTTAGTAACATTTCGGCTCTCTTCGTGTATAAACCAAATTCTGCTGAGTCAGAGTATTTCTGATCACCGAAAAGACCAAAGATCTGAGCTGTGGATTTCACACCAATTGGTATGTAATATATGTTTATCCTTACTTCTCTTGAACGTCTGTAGCTCACAGTGAATCCAATGCAAGTTTATCGCTATGCCTTTAGTTCGCGTAGATTCACCTGAGAATAGTGGCAGCCAACTGCCTTTCATTGTTAATTGCTGAACTGCCTTAATTCGCAGTCGCGCTTTCAAGGATTAATTGTCTTGCCACGCTGAGTTAATCGACAGTGCGGTCTGATAGTTTGCTGTTGCTGCGTTTGGTAGAATCGCTTTGTTGTTTCTGTTGTATTTCAGGAACCGTGTTTGACGATCAATCGCCGTTGAAGTTTGATGCCTGTTGGATTTGTGACAACAACGTTTGCCCCGATTGATTGCCCTCCGTTTCCGTTGCTGTAGGGACTACAGCCTTGTGGTGCACGGAGTTCGTAGGGGTCAGGTTTAGGCGAATGTTTGTCAGGCGCGCGTTTCTCTAATTTTCTGCGGACTAGCTCCTCCACGGTTCGCATCTAAGGCTAGCTGCTGCAACATGGTGCACTGACCACCTCACGGAACATTTATTGCTATTATGGCCAACATACTCTTCGTGGCATATTACACAAGTCAATACATAAATATCGTTGTTTGCGCACGTCAAGTTTTGGTTCAGTCCAGTGGGCAAGTGTTGTTTTTGTCGTTATTTGTTAACAAATGGCACCATGGATCTGTTGTTTTTCATGGCAACCGCAAAGTGCAGAGTTCTTGCAAAGCCTCAACATAGTTCGGTTTCTTTTTCTGTCTTGCTTGAAGCAAGACACCTGTATAGTTTGTTAATTTTTTACTAATTGTGTTAGGTAGTTTGTAGGTAATTATTGCCCTCGTGCTTAAATTTTTTCTGTCTCTGATGGAGTTAGCAGGTCAGGCCCGTAGCCTGGTTTTAAGTTTTGGAGGGGCAAAATAAATTTTCAGAAGGCAAAGTTTTTGCTTTTCTTGTATGTTTAAAACAAAAGTTTCTGCGCACAACAAAATTTGGTGGGGCACAAAAATTTGGGGGGCACTGCCCTGAATGCCTCCCATGGCCACGGGCTTGTAATAGGTGAGGGAAAGATTTAGCCCCAAATTTGTGGGTTATCTTTCTTTCTACATTTTGAGGGGCGCAGTCTTTCTCCCAATTTGATGTCATTACTATTATATCATTTGTCATGTCCAAAGGGAAGTTTAAGTGGATCGCCTTTTCTCTGAGTCGGTTTAAACTGCTGAGGTAATTGTCCCTTCCTTTGGTTGAGGCGCCATAATCTTATTGCTTCTCCAAACAAGATTGACATAAATGTCGTCTTTGGATGGTGTGATTTCATGTTAATGGACTCTAAACTGTCTTCCCTTCGCTATAGGTTTACGAAGTCTTTAGTGACTCACCCAAAATCATCGTCAGTGGTTATGCCAGGGCCGCAAATAGCTGATGTTTTCGGGGGAAGCAAAATGATTGCAACTTCTTGTACCTAACAACTAAACATATTTTTGAAAATTTCGGGGATGGAAGCAATTGCCTGGTTCCCCCCTGGTTACAGCTTGGGTTATGCAGTGATTTACGCCAAGGAATGTCACTTCCCCCGCTTGTTGGGTTGTGCAAGCTTGTCGAAATGTTAGTTTCAAGCCATTGTTGACAAAGGCTGAAGTCAGTGCTTTTTTAATAAGTTCATTTGATATTTCTGATGCAGTTATACAAATTACATCATCGATATAATTTGCGGAAAAGTTCTGCCTCACTTAGCATCCCAGCAATCGATTGTAGAATGTAGTTTAGTGCACTGCAATGTTTGCCATTGAAACAGAGTGGCTATCACCGGCTATAATTCCGTTTTTTGGGTATATAATTGGTCGCCATATTGGATGAAGATGTTGTTAAGGCGAATTCTTTTCAGATGGACAATGATTTTACGGTCCTTGTTTAAATAGGAATGCTTCTCCAATGCCCATTCAAGAGCTTTTGTTACAGTGTCTCTGCACAAGCTTGAGGAAAAGTGCCTTCAAATCTGCCCGCAACGATGTAAAACACTGGTTTTTGTTTTTCAGCTGCGAGAGTTTTGGCAAGTGGTGTTTCCAATTAAGCAGGTCTCCAACGTATTGACATATATCTTGACAAATCTCATCCGGCCCATTCATATGAGCTGATTCATATACAATAACGTTCATGCAACAGCAAAGTGAAATGTCAAAACACTAAAACATCTTATCTTGCCCAACCAACTCTTCCCTGACTTGTTTCAGATATGTTGCAAGAAGTAGCAATTTCTGCACTAAAATCAATTTTTCACCAACTTTTCTGAAACGTTTTTATTGATAAGTATCTATTTTATGACACGCAAACATCACACTTAACTGCATAAAATACATTGCTCAGAAAAGTGATTCTTTGCAACAAACTGAAACAAAACCAGCCACAAACTTAATTCACACAAATTTCAATTTTCAAGCTTTTTCTAGTGGTACGTTTGGCTGCAGAATGTTGAACGTGTAGCGTCTAGGACCGGGTACCAGCCAATTCCGGTCACTTGCCGTTTTGATTTCGCCGGTCTTGGTCTGTCCTTTTCGCTTTTGACGCACATGTTGTGCAGCTGAGGAATTCGTGGTTCGCGCTTTGTGTCAAGCAGCCTACGTTTACTGCAAGCTCTACTTTCATGAATATCAATTGGACCAAATGTAACTGTGAGTGCTTCATCGAAGTGCGAAGCTACAGGAAAGGATTCAGACGAGCACTATTTACAAAGAAAATAAGTTCTGCAATTCATACGAGACTCATCAACAGCTTACTACCCAAGAATCGAGTAGCAAATGCCGAAGCGCTACACTCACACCAGACCACTACCCAGCGAAAAGCTATATTGAACCCTCCATCAGCATTGTAAAGTCAAAGACCAGTACGTCGCGTTATTACTGTAGACAGTTCAAGGCAACAGAGCCATTTACCCCCAATACAAAAGGAAAAATGTGGTCAAAAATGAAATCAATTCCAAAAGATGATGCGTATCTCTTGAGAAACAGCAAAAATCAGTCCAAGAAAAATTAGTAGTGGCCTCCAAAAGATTTACAGTAGACTCTAGTGTTCTGAAGTAAAAATTAGTGCGTCTCTTGTGAGAAGAATGCTGGTTTTAGCTGACAAAAAGGCCGGAGGGTCGCAACGAAAGCAACGTTTGTCTGAGACATTGCGAAGGAAAAGGCATTCATGTCACAAATTACAAAGAATGGAGTGCAGAAGATTGGAAGAAAGGTTATTTTCCGACGAAAGTCAGTGTTTGGTGAGAGGTCAACAATATCGTCATACCAGGAGAAGTTATGGCAAGAACTTCACAAAAGGTAATCATCATCCACTGGTTTTCGTGTTAAACATCCCCAAAAGAAAATGTTTTGGGGCTGTTTCAAATTCCAGGGCGTTAGATCACTTTACCCTGTTACAAAATGATGAATGCCAAAAATATAGCGAGGTAGTGAGATAAAAAGTGTTTAGAGAAATGGAATGGACCCTTCCAGCTGGAGGGTTTTTTTAAGCAAGATTTGGCTTTCTGTCATTTTGCAAGAAAAGTGAAACAATTTTAGAGGAGTAATGTCAAAGTTCTTGATTGGTCAGGGAACTCAGCCGACATGAAACCCATCGAAAATTTTGTGTAGAATTGCCAAAACAAGGCGAGTGAAGAAAGATTGTACCACCCTTAACAAGCTCATTGGAACTATTATGGCCATGTGTTTCCGTGATGAAAAATTGCTAATGACTGCCAAAAACTTGTGGAATCGATGCCAAAATGCGTTGAACAGTTAATAAAGAACAAAGTCGATCATATCGCTTATTAAAAACATCAGTAATTTCATTCAAACCGTAATAAAGCAGCAAAAGGAATTTACGCTTGTTTTTTGCTGGTGAGTCAATTAATTTGCGCAATAGAGCTTTAGCAAAATTCTCATACAAACAAGCATGAATGCTTTTAACAAGTTTTTCGCTGAGGTTGTTGAAATTCTAACAACACGTTCGTACGAACAGGCATACCTCTGAATCAAGGCAGCACAGAACATTTGGAAGAAGGAATCCAAAACTATGTTTAACTTTTTCTTTCATTAATAACTGGCAAACAATTTCAACGGGACAGTCACTGAGTGATAGTATTATATTTGTTTTCAACGCACAAAATCTGAGCTTCTGGGAACAGTGGCAGAAAGAGATAATCTCATGTCATTTTTGGAACAAATCGAGATCGATCTTTTGTTCTATGGTCATCAGTGAGGTGAACCGTAGCTCACGCAGGTAATTAGTTGGAGAAGGTACAATAACTCCAAATGTCCGCTTAGTAAGCGTAGTAAAATCTTCGCCCAATCCGCACCAAAATTTAAAAAAATCCTCCACCGCAAGATATAAATTTGCAGTAAATCATTGTTGAATCATGAAGATCAAACAATTCATCTTTGTAATGGTAATATCATCGTCGGCAATACTTTGTGGCTCGTCTTCGAAGGTATGAGTTATAAAGGATCATCATTGTTAAAAATTGCACCATTAAGGTAAACGTAAAAAGTTGTTCATGGTGACCAGGGGCAACATATCTCAACGACAGTGTCGGAAATCTCCTTCTGGCTTTTACTGACTTTCCAATCATCAAACATTTGGAACATTTCCTTTCTAATTTCTCCTGCGCCACAGATCTAATGTTGTCTGTAAGCCCGAAATTGTATCCCGTACGTCAGTAACCATAACACTCCTTTCCCTGCAGTTCCACATTTCCTTTCCCTGCAATTATACATTTAGCTGACTTAAACGTTGAAAATTGTCTGTCAAGTAATCTAATGCACCAATTCATTCGCTGTCGCTAAAGTGCTTACTCCACAGGGATTTACGTTCTGGAAAAAAATCTCAATTTCAACCCGCAGTTTGAAAACTCAGCACAAACGAGATCTCCAGCGAGCTACCGAAATTCGGTGTGATGAAAGAGAACTGAGTGTTCTGATCCGATCTGATCACAAATCACTTTAGAACGACAGTGATTAAAGAACCCGTGCCCTGATAAAATTAAGACATTCAGCTACTTGCTTCAAAGATATTTACAAGTATTCTGGAAGGGTTTTACTTGTCAGCGCATGTCGGCGAAAGACGAAGTGGGTTGAAACAATGTGCGGTGACCGTTTTTTCACCAGAGTTGTTCAACCTGACTTAAAAAATGAACTCTGAATTAAATCGATGTCGAAACAACGAGCACGGACAAGACGCTGTCCGTGCAAAGCGTTCCAACGTGATTTGATGAGAGATTATTTTGTAGAAAGAAATTATCCATTTTTGTCTGAAACTTCAACGGTTTTGCTGGTTGTCTCCTAGACTTCTGCACATCGCGAACTCTTCTTTCAACTCACCTGCACGGATAATCGACACTATTAACAAATACGTACAGTTCGGCACGTCAATTTACTCTCGAACTGAACGCTAACTCTTGCCTTGCCAGCTCGAATTTCGTCTGGTGCCTTATCTAAGAAACACGAGACATATCGCTTACACGTCAACGTACTCAATTGTTCGATACAAAAGTTTTCTCAAACTTCTTTTGTTCTCTTCCACGGACGAATTCCATTGTATCCACAGCTCACGTATTAAGCCGTTCCCCAATTCTTTGCGGCTTCTTTTCTTTTGCTTTTCCAAACGCAATGCGATAAGACTCTTCTAATCCTGATTTTTCTTCAGAAACGAATGCTAATGCAAGCAGAGTTCTTGTAGCACGAAATCGAGCCCGTTTGGACCAGCAAGAACAACGCACATGGTTATCATGTGCATGTGTGGGATGGCTTGAAGTAAAATGAGCTCTAAAAATTGACAGTTTCGTAGAACCATTACCAAAAATTTTGAAGCATAAGATACACCGAGGTTTATGAACATTACATGTTATGATAAATCCGAACATGTATTGTATTGTGTGTGTAACGTCTTCAACAAGCAAGGCGCGAGACTTTAAACATACATCGCAGTAAGAAGGAAAACACAAATTCATGAAAGAAGACGAGGATATATACATGGCGGTAATAGAGAGTATATGCTTGATAGCGCTAATACATTTGCTTTGATGAAACATAAGCTTTTGAGACACACACATCAATGACGTATAACAATCACGTCATCATGATTGTTATAATGTACGACTGCGATGACTTCCAAGTCAGGGGCGGATTAAGGTTGTGTGGGGCCTCTGGCTGAAACTTAGAAAGGCGCCCCTTTCTATATGTATATATGAATAACTAAATGAACGAATTGAAGTACGGTAAACCTCGGTTAATCCGGATTCGGTTAATCCGGACCTTCGCCAAAACCGGATAAAACTGGTGGTACGAATGATTTCTTACGTGTTTCTTTATAAAAATATTCGTTTGTCCGGATTTTTTTGATCCGGATCTTCGCCAATACCGGATAAAATTCGCTCTTTTCACATCTCGTAATCCGCATTTTTCAGTGAAGTAATTCCCTGACTGGTCTCTAGGAAATATTTGGCAGCTTTCAGACGCAACACATGCGTACTCACGATCAACAACGAACGTTTAGGATTATGATAACAGCGACCGCAACTGCACGCAACATTCGACTAATCGTAGAGACGATTATTGCGTCACACACGGGGCATAGCATATCACGTTGAATATAACGCTAAAGGCACGCCGCCACTCCATGGTTTCAGTATATTGATTAGTGTTGAGTTTGCGTGTGTAGAGCATTGCCCTGAGCGTAGTGTAGGCTATGCGCCTTGTGGCAACCGTATTCGGATTGCCGGCTACAGACCAGCGCAGGAATTCGTGATTGAGCGAAGTTCATGTGCACATCAATTCGGTAAGTCAAATTAACCAACACAATTTTCAACAATCATGACAATTCACTTTACCTAGGAAATCTGTATATTGTGTCTACAGATAATCTATTGATAATTTTCATTTTTTCTCATTTATTCCCTGGTTTTATGCTGGGGAAACATTTCCAACAGCAAAGTAACATGAAATTTGCACAACTACATTACTTTTTGTCACAAAATGTTGGGGGGGACAAAAGATATTATGTCCCCTCCTGTCCAAAAGTTGGGGGGATATGACCCCCTTAAACTCGGTCCCTGGTCGCATCACATTTGTTTTCCTAAAGGTTTCATGTATTATCGTGATCACTTCATTTCTACAATTCTTTCCTTCACTGAAAGTTATTTAGCTTTGTCTTACGTGCTGCTATAGCCTATCGTTACTGTACTATATGATCACACAACAGAAAAAGTCGATGTCGGCAGTACAAATTCAAGAAGAGTGTGCAGTGGGAGTTTATTACTTCACATTGGCATTTACTGCACTTGCACTCACGACTAAATCCCTGTATCCACGATGCTTCAGGACAACGTGATGCAGCTGAGCAAATTGCTGCTGACAGGTTACCAGTTTTCCAGCGTAAGGATGCCGATAGAATATCGCAGTCGTGTTACGCGGTGCTAGATCAGGAGTTTTGTAACAGCTGGACTGTGGCCGCGGTCTGGATACCGGGTCGCGTTAGTGAAATAAAAGTTAATGCATTAGCATAGGGAACACCGCGTTAAAGTGGTCGCGATTGCAGGGTGATCGTCGACGGGGTGCCATCGTATATTTAAAACATTCCACCGGTGTTTTGTGAACATTTATCGATATCGTTTCAAGTCTCTAGCAAAAAATGGAGACTTGAAATCAATGAGTTTGTGACGCCCATATTAGCTAACGATTCGTTGTTTTTTGCTCAAGGTTTTTCTGTTTCAATAATACAAATACTCAGGTTCGTTCATGTACTTTTTCCTATTAACGACAGTTTTATATATATAGAAAGGGCCCCTTTCTAAGTTTCAGACTGGGGCCCCACACAACCTTATTCCGCCCCTGGCTTGTGAGACGTAAAGTAAAATAGCACATTAGTCTGTCAGTAAAAACCGTTGTGATTTCGTAAAAGGCGCTTCATCTGCGAACGAGCTTTGCCGCCACTAAAACTTTGAAATCATTTTCTTTTTCTTTTTTTGATCGACAGTGTGCAACAGATTGTTACATATTGTCGTAAAAGAATTTGACTAGTTTGGGCAAAATACACCTAATGTGCAAGAATTCACAAAAATATCACAAAAATAACAAATTTTCGTGTCTCAGCCTAATTTGCTTTTTTGCATGTACTTCCACCAGCTTCGAACACATCACGACATGAATCTTATGGGGTGCCGTTCGTAAAAATATTATATCTGACAGATTTAGCACAAAAACTGCTATCTCTCCTAATATTTAACTATCTCTGTGCAGAGATAGCTATCTCTGCGTGCATTTAGCTATCTCTGCGTGCATTTAGTAATCTCTGTGCAGAGATAGCTATCTCTGCGTGCATTTAGTAATCTCTGTGCAGAGATAGCTATCTCTGTGCGCATTTAGTTATCTCTGTGCAGAGATAGCTATCTCTGCGTGCATTTAGTAATCTCTGTGCAGAGATAGCTATCTCTGCGCGCATTTAGATATCTCTGCGCAGAGATAGCTATCTCTGCGCGCATTTAGTTATCTCTGTGCAGAGATAGCTATCTCAGCGCGCATTTAGCTATCTCTGCACAGAGATAGCTATCTCTGCAAGCATTTAGCTATCTCTGCGCAGAAATAGCTATCTCTGCGCAGAAATAGCTATCTCTGCACGCATTTAGCTATCTCTACGCAGAGATAGCTATCTCAGCGCGCATTTAGCTATCTCTGGGCGCATTTAGTTATCTCTGCGCAGAGATAGCTATCTCTGCGCGCATTTAGCTATCTCTGCGCAGAGATAGCTGAATGTGCGCAGAGATAGGAGTTTTTGTGCTAAATCTGTCAGATATAATATTTTTACGAACGGCGCCCCATAGAATCTTGTAAAGACGGCCAATGAAGGCTACTGGCGGAATTTCGGACGTTTTGGTGTATTTTTCGTGTCGTTTGCAACTGTACTACCTGCGTTTTTTGGGAAGAACATGTGTTTGGTTTTGAAATAATAAAATTTTTCCACCATATGCAACAACTTCCTTTTTTAGTATCATTTGAGCTTGGGAAGTTTCTGGGCTGTTCAAAGACGTACCTGTTAACTTAAATGTTTCTGTAAGCTTTGGTTGTGGTCTGAACAATTTTGCTAAGGTGGCGAAAATTATACGAACATTGTTTATTTTACAATAAACCTGAGCAGGTTGAGAGTTACAAACTCCTTTGTGTTCAAAGTCCAAGTTTAATTCGTGCACAAGAATAATGTAGCACGTATGAGCTGCTCAAACGAATCATGGCAGACTACATGCGCAGAGTTGCTGATTTTTCCATGTTTTCAAAAGTGTTTACCAACTGCACAGTGTACAAGTCATTTTCAATCCACTTGCGTCTTTTAAACGAAAATTGAAGCTTGTTTCTCTTCCACCGAAAATATCTGAAAGGTGCCTCTCTCTGGAGAGGCGTAGGATGCTAGAAGATTATCCAAATCCCCATAAAATCTGTTAATCAACGGATTATAAGTTACACGTCTGTTAGGTCCCATTGAAACGGCTTCTTTTGTGTTTTCTAGGGACATCTCTGATCGAAACAAAACACTTTTGTGAAACGCAATATGGATCAAAGCACATATAATGGGTTAAGAACGCGTAAGCTGCTAGTAATCTGAACCAACTACAGTACCTAGTGCAGGGGTTCTTAATCTATTTTCTCCCGTTTATCCCTTGCCAGCTTCCCAACATAAAATTTACCCCCCATTTTTTGTTTACTCACTAGCGCTGTAGAAAAAACAAAGTATTGTAACTTTAGCATCATTAAATTTACCCCCGGGATATGTAAAATTTACCCCCAAGAGGCAAATTAACCCCGGTTGAGAACCCCTCATCTAGTGCAAAGCCAGCAACGTCTTTTCTTCATCCAAGTCCATCGGTGATCAGGATGCCTGCAAAGGCTTACACGCAATCTCATAAATACAAGAGACACTAAATGACAGGTTTCGCCCTTATGCGCACTACAAGAAAGGAAGAGCAAAACTCCAAGCGATTGTGCGCTTGGGCGTCCGCAAGGGGGGAAGGGGAGGCAAAACGGGCTCCTGGAAATTCTGTCTCGTTTCTGGAAAACTTGAAGTCAGCTGCTTAATACCGATTGATTGATTTTAACCTTGAAACGGCAACTTATTTGCTGGTATAAAACTCACACCACACATGAGCCAGGTTGGCTGTTCTGGTTCGTGCAGTATGAGCTTGTAGTTCTATCAAACCGACTCTTTTGGCTGCAGACTCATGTCGCGAAACTTGTGAGCGCATTGTTCTACTGTTTGCCTTTAATGCGTAACAATGACAAGGCAACGATTCATCATATGTTCAAATTACGGTTGAAGGCGTTTTGCCGCATGTGACTATTGAACGCAGGCATATTTTGCAGGTAATGCAGCGAGACAGTGACCAGGAACGCCGGATAGCGGAGAGATGTCCCCTGATCTTTCAGAACGGGGGCAACTGGGAAGGAGGTGCCTTTCCGTATCAGTATCACAGGTAATTTCATGAATTATCAAGGTCGACTCGAAACGCAATTATGCAGTTGTTGACGCACCCAAAAGTTCAGAATGGTTTGCTACAATTCTTGTTATTATTTTGAGGTCAACATCGTTGCTGAAGAGAAACAAGCATATCGGTAACGATTATTTTGTCTTTTATAAGTTTCCATTGCCTTCACTGCCGTATCGCTGCTCCAGCATCCCTGACAGTGAATACTGATAGCGGTAAGCAACGTAGTTTTATACTGTGTCAAAACAAGCATTGCTTCCAACGAAGCGCAATTTTTGTGACTGTTGCCGTAACATGGGGCATTTTCTTTGTGGTATAGCAAGGGTAAAGCGTTTTATGAATGTCCAGTTGCATTACATCGTCAGCAACTTGAAAAGGATAAGCAATATGTCGGCGTTTCCCCCTGGAAAAAATTATGTGGACCCAGAATGTGCAGCAGTTTGTAAAAAAGATGGAACCACTTAAAATCAGTGGAAAACTAAGCAGTCGCCTCAGTTTTTGTGCAAGGACCGCAACAAAAATCCAACGGGACCTACACAAACGGGCATATCTAGAAGGTCCTGTCGACTAACGTGGGAGAACCTGGCGAGCAAGGATGTAAGAAAGTCCTTTGCTGAGAGCGTACCGTCCTTGTTCCGAGAGATCCCGGAATGCACAGCGGATTCCTTGGACTCATCGAAGTCTTCAAGATGCCGCTCGATTAACAAAATGCAGCAGTAGATTTCCAAAAAACATGCGCTCGGTTTGCCACACCCAGTGTTCCCTCTAAGAAAATTTTAAACTGTGCAAATATTTGTTTTAGTGCGCACGCAATCAGTGCCGGATTAAAGGTGGCGCGGGGCAAGTAGCGTATTAACAGCGCGGTGTCCTAAATGGAAAACACACTTGAACAAGTGAAAACTGTTAAATCATCAATTCTGTGGGCATCCATGTGACTACCATTAGGCATATTGAACTTCGTAAGTACGAAAATCCTGATCTTAAACAACAGCTGGTGGATATTATGGGCTATTTATCTTTTTTACCAAAAACGTGTATACTTATCTTTTTACTAAGGAGTACATTACTGTACAGCACAAGCGTACAGTACAAAGACAGCAACTGATGCTCCCAGACTCATCAAGAAATTTGATCTTTGCTTTATCCAAACAGCGTAGTCTCAGCAGGTGTCGAAGTCGATTGTCAAGAGCAGCAAACCTACGGCTTAAGTTTAGGAAAAGACCGTTCTTCACTGCAGTTGGTTATCATGAGAGATAAATAAGTGCACAAATCATTTCGCAAATTTGCAGAAGAGTCCAAGTACAGAACCCAAAGGCCAGTGATTAGATGCCAAATCCAGAGTTGCCAATGAGTTTTTTTAATTCTATAATTATAATCAGTCAGGTGTGGATTTAGGGGAGGCGAACGAGGCGGTCGCCTCGGACCCCCTTTTTTTAGAGATGCCGTGAGGGCTCCCCTTTTGAGTGTTTCTCACTTAGTTTTTGCAGTCTTTTGTCAAAAAGCTTATCACTCTAGAGCCACATTTAATAAGCTCTGAAACAAGTCATCTGTTAGTCAAAATAAAGCAAAATTATGTGCAAATGTGCGAATAGGCTAAAGAAAGTCTTTTAATGTGTAAACAAAGAACAATTTGAAATCAAATGACTTAAAAAATTTACAGTGTGAGCTATACTTTCACGCAGAAGAAAATTCTCAGACAAAATGCAAAATTTAACTTTCTTTCAGCGAATAACGTTTCTATATATCACGGGTAAAATATAGGACCCCGTTTCTAGAGTTCGGCTCGAACACCTAAATTCTAAGATCCGACCTTGCATATAATAAAGAATAAATTTCACACAAAGGACCGCGGGCCCCCAAAAGCGAGGGGTCTGTAGCAATTGCTACATCTCCTACTATTGTTAATCCGGCACTGCATGCAATTGCGCAACCACGTAGACACACAACCAGTGAAACGTTTCAAGCAGGCCCGTAACCACCTTGGGTCACTAGGAGGGGCGAAGACTCTACTGAGAGGGGCCCAAATTTTTTGAACTATGTCCAATAATTTTAAACGATGTCCAATACATTTTTCCAGGGGGGTCAAAAATTTTTCTAGGGGGGCTTTATCCCCCTGCGCTCCCCCTGGTTACGGGCCTGGTTTCAAGTGTTAAAAGGGCTAACCGATATATGCACGCAGTGGCGTAGCTAAAGGGGGGCGGGGGGGCGGTCCGCTCCTGGCGGCACTTTTACCGGGGCGGCACTATGGGCTATGCTATAGGCTATAAACCTGTACAGGCTGTATTGAAATAAAAGCGGTTTTAATGTCGAAAACAGAAGAAATTTTTAGAGCTAATTCATTTGTTGGCGAAATATGATCCAGTGTTACGTGAACAACTTCTAAAAATACAGCTGGGAAACAAGTTTGCTACTTCCTATCTGTTTCCTACTATTCAGAACGAGTTTATAGAAATTTTGGGAGAAAACAAGCAAAATGATCAAGCAAGTAAAGAAGCCACTTTTCCATGGCATTCGACAGCAATCCTGATGTTTCCCATAAGGATCAAACGAGCCAAATTTTACACTATGTTATGATCGATGGAGATAAAGTGAAGGTTGTGGAATCATTAGTCAATTTCATTGCAACCAAAGGTAAAAGTGCCGAGAATATTTCAACGATGATTTTTGAAAAATTGGAGAAAGACAGATATGATATTCAAAATTGTAGAGGGCAAGCATATGATGATGTTGCAGTGATGGCTGGTCTGCATACTGGTGTTCAGAAACGTATCAAGGAAATTAGTAAAAACGCAGAATTTGTCGCTTGTACAAATCACTCGCTGACTTTGGCGGGTGTTCATGCAGCTTCTGTTGATGTGAATCCCGTTTTTTGGATGTGTGGAACGTTTGTTTGAATTTCTTCTTTATCAACCCTGGGAAGTTCTGACTTCAGTGACTGGTCAAGGTGTCAATCTCATAACAGAAACTCGGTGGAGCGCAAGGGGAGAAGCTGTAAGTGTTGTAAAGAAACGTTTCTCAAAAACATTTAGTGCCCTAGAAAAGTTAGCTGGTGAAGACGAAAATACAGCTACTAGGGCAGATGCTGGCGTTCTACTTGTTGCGTTGCAATCATTTTCCTTTTTATGCTTTCTTGGCCTGTGGCTACCCGTCCTTTTAGAAATTAACAACACACAGACGTACCTCCAAACCAAATGATTTAGCATACAAAAATGTAATGTAAAACTCAGGGCATTGCATACATTTCTTGCTGAAAACATAACCAAGCTAGTAAGTAATAATTGCAATGACCTGGGGATAGCCCTGGAGTGTCAGCGTCGACCCAAAATTAAGAAACAAACGTTTGGTGAAGGATCACGAGACGCTGAATTGCCATACCATATTGAATTGAGGAGAGAAATGTTTTCTTCGCTGGACAGAGTGCTCGAAGAATTAACTTTGAAATGTCAACAGCTTCATGCACTTGCTGAGAAATATGCTTTCCTTACCCCGTTGAATCTTTTGGATGATAAATATGAGTGTAAAATAGATCACAATCACGACGACTTCGATAAAGAGGAGTTCGCCATTGAGCGAAAAAGTCCTCAGCATTTTACTGCTGTTACTGATAGGCCTATTGAAGAAGGAATAAAGATGAGGAAAGAAGGCCACCCTTGAACTTTTGCAGTTTATTCAAAAGTATAACATTGGGAACTCTGTTCCAAAAATAGTAAAAATGCTGTTGATTTTCCTCAAAATTGCTGTTAGCGTTGCTATACCTGTGAGAGGAGTTTTTCGAAACTAAAACATATCAATAATTGCTTAAAATCTAGTACGAGCACCTTGTGGTTGAGAAATCTTGCCATACTCTCCATAGAGTAACAATTAACAGATGAAACAATTTTGATATTGCCATTGAAGAATTTGCCAACAAAAAGGCAAGAAAAGTTACTGTGTAGAAAATTGTAGTTTTCATTTCAGAAATCAAGATTGTCCTAATTTTTTACACTTTTTTTACTATTTTTCCCTACGCTGCATGTCATTTTTTCTATTTGTTTAAGTATTACCTGTAATGTTTGAGTTTTTTTGGTGTGTATTTAAAGCATAGGTCTACTATATTTGAACATGTGAGAGTAATGTTATAATGGTGCACAAACTAGTTAATTTATATACACAAAGCTTAGCCAGTCGCTATGCAATGCGTATTTTTAGGGGCTTCGGGGCGCCAAACTCAAGGGCCGGCCACACTCTAGCTGCGCCACTGAATGTACGATATTAAATTCGGCATGTTGCAAGTGCGCGAGAATGAGATTTCACTGCGCAAACGATCTTGTGGTACTGCCCATTTGCGCACTTTAGAGGGAACATTGGTTACACCGTTGACATTCAGTGGTGTAACGTTCGGCGGGGGGGGGCGGCAGAAGGGCAAATCTCCCCCTTGCCAAGCTAAATGTAAAAACTCGGCCCCCACATACGTGATATTTCGGCTTAGTATGTTTTTAGTTTTCGGTAGGTCGTTGTTTTTTTGCGTTTTTCGGAACATTTTGGTCTGGGGTTATAGTATAACTATCCATATCCGGATTCACCATCATTTCTCAAGTTTTTCCTGAGTGTTGACTAGCGGGCCCCTTTCAGTTAAATTTTCC
>Ga0210059_1006337_pt1 | contig 19007 bp, 18 predicted proteins | sample Ectturendosymbi2_FD_188042 | JGI IMG/M metagenome (GOLD analysis project Ga0210059, IMG submission 188042) | Ecteinascidia turbinata endosymbiont from Florida, USA - Sample 2 (SPAdes) (version 2) | ecosystem: Host-associated > Tunicates > Ascidians > Unclassified | place: Key West, Florida... | reverse complement strand
GTTTTTCTGCAAAACCGTCATAAATTGCGTAAGAAACTTTGAATATACATAAGCTCACCCTGCCTGAAACGTTTAGGTGCCTGATAAAGTGGTGAGGATTCAAGGAAACGAAATAGACGCAAAGCATAATCTAGCACACGTCAATTTTCTGTGGAAAGAGCGTTTACCTGGTCTTTTGAAAGTCCTTTCAAGCTGATAGTGCAATGACGTAAAAGCATTTTGCCTTGTCTTTTTGAGAACGGAACTGAAATGAAGGGTCATGAATTGTGATGGGAAGTGGAACAAATTTGTTGTGGTGAAACAAGTGTGGGACGTGCTTCAGTGCGATTTTAACTCCAGCACCATTTACTTTAAACACAGGTTTTAGTTTCGTAGCAAGCAATGTTTTTTTAACGTCATGACACGATTTTTTAAATTAACTGGTTGGTTATATCAACATGCTTTGTCGTCATCATCGAAAAGGTCCAAGTTAGATTATGTGTTTTTTATGATTTTGATGGCGATTAACAACCACTTAAAGCCTTTGAGGTGCTAAAAGTTGCAGCGACTAATTAAAACTTTGTTGAAAGTCTGTCATCTAACCCAAGTCTATTGTGACATTAAACTGTTGTCCCGGATCGCAACACGAAGTGTCCTCCTACGCGAGACGGCGTTTAAAGTGCAATTTTGATTTCTAAGTTCCAGGAAAACAAATCCAAGAACATTTCCTTCGTTCAAATCAAAGCTGCGCTGCCTGCAGAGTCTCAATTTGTAAGTGCTTAGGGATTACAAATGAATAACGTGTGTGAAGTCTCCCAGTGTAAGTAAACGGTTAAGTCGTTCTTTTGCAGGCTTTACGCGTAGTCATGCGAAGCATCATTTTCAAGTAACACTGTTGCTGTTATTTAATGTTTGAAAATTTCCTTTTTGAGCACAGTTTCTGTTCACTTCAATAAACAGAATGACAAGTGTTATGTTGATTTCAAAACTTGAGGAAAGCTTAATCAAATGAACAACACGGTTGCGAAAAGCATGCATTTTGTAAATAAACGTGCTTTCATTTCACAGGTTATGACGCAAGCGGTACCCGAGGAGGAGTCAAATAAGGAAGGGATCGAAGCAGTAGAACCAGGTTGTCAAGAAGATGCCGAGGACTCTTTGATCATGCTGACAAAAGTGAGTAAAGCAAATCGCAAAACAGCTACTATAGCTTGAGGTCTGCCATCGCATGTCGCCTACCCAGGTGCAGCATGAGGTCTGCAGCGTGACAACAAAACTGCAGAAACCATAGGCGTAGAATGGATGGGCCTTCGGTTTTTGGTCAAGGCTCAGACTGTCGGTACTTGTGGGTGGAACGGCGTGACCGCAACACTCCATTACTGAAAGGGAATGTGCATATTGTTCGGTGATTCATTCAGATGAGTGGCCTGCTTATACCAACCTAAAAACCCTAACCTTAAAGCGATGATTTCAAAGAGAATGCAAGGTGTTGATCGTCAGCTGTTCCAGTCTCGTCTTTATCATTTTTCTAGAAGGTCATGATAAAATATTGCAGTGATCTATGTGTGTCATTCTTAGATGTACGAAGTGCGTATCACTAGAATAAATGTATGGAAATATATGATGACATGTTTATTATTACCTTTCTTCCTATAATGCAGCGATAGACCTCACTCTATATTACTAACGGGAGTTAGACCTCACGCTGTAGTAGAGCAGCACCCAGGGCTGCGGAGTCTTCGTAAAAATGACTCAGCTCCGCCCCCGGAGCTCTTCTTTTCATGAACATGGCTCCGGCTCCAGCTCCGGAGCTTTTGGTTTTCTTGAGTGCGGCTCTGGCTCCAGAGCTCTCTTTTTTCACAGCATGGCTCCGGCTTCTGTTCGTTTTTGCATATCCATATTTTCAATTGTCTTGGTATGCCTCAAGTTGAATGGAAAATGAATTGTATCAAGTACACAAAGCTAAGATTGTTTTTGTGTGCAGCGCTATTTCCAAGAGGTAATCAGCGAAAAAACAACAATCACAGGTTCAGACGATTCAGAGAAAAGTTATCAACACAAATGTAACTCAAGATAACGGTAATATAAACAAATTCTGGAAAGGCAGTCGTTGGTTTTGCCGTCAATTCCTGGGGACGTTTTGTTATTTCTTACGTCCAAAGCAAGAAAATGGCTCTTTGGAAAATTACATTTGTGTCTGAGCATTTAAAACACAGACCGTGCAGTCCCCATTGACCAAGTGTTTTGCACTCGTTGCACGCTTTGCGTTTTGCAGTCTTGGCGATTCCGGCGAACAGCTCTCCCCGGACAAACCATGCAAAGAGCGCAAAAGATAAGAGTCGATTACCTCTCTCATGTGCTCTTTCTAACATGCATACATTTGCATCAACCCAAATGTGAAGATGTGATTAAAAGCCCTTTGTTCAAAGAAATAGTATGACGTCTAGCAAGAAATTCACCTTTGACTTTTTAAAAATAGCTGAAACTTTTTGATTTCTTATCTTTTGCACTCCCAATAAGCAGTTGTGAATCATAAAGAAAAGCACAATTTAACCTGAAAAACACGAAATATTAACATACATATACGTTTACATCTGTGAAGTAGGCATGTCACATCCCTTAATTTTTTCGTTTGATCCTCTGGAATGAGTAAACTATTAAAAAGCCATGCGGCGGGCTTACCGGAGATTAAAAACCGACAGCACCAGGAAGAAAATTTGACGAAACATGTCGGGTTCGTGTATGCATATGTAAAGAAAGCAAAAATAGAAAAATTAACGATGATAAAGATGGCAGCAAGGAAAAAAAGCAAGCCTCATGATCAACAATGAAAAACAAGACCCATTTCAGTTTATGTTTGATTGTGATTTTCAAGATGCTTTATTAATCCCTATATCTTAAAGCACGAAACATGATCTTTTATTTTAAATGTTTGTAAGTAAATTTGAGGGGTGGAAAGGGCGGCAGTTTCATGGTCGGCCCCTGGCGGCACTTAGCCTCGCTAAGCCACTGATGGGACGGTAGCTCTTTGGGTCCCCAAGTGGTTTTTAGTCCTATCTCCTGGAAGACTAGGCCTAGAGTTCTAGGCACAAGCATGCCCTCGTCTTCATATCGGAATGAATGCCATAAGCTCAATATTTGTCAGTCCGATAAAACAACCATGACGTAACAACGCATAGCCTGTTGTGGTTGGTTGCTTATTATCATTTGATAGCTCCGGCAGACATCCTAGTAAACAACTGACAGCATGTAGCGACAATTTGTCCGAAATGTGGCCGCGACCCATAGTTTTCGAAACCCTGTTCTAACTCAGTGATCCTCAGCGTGGTCCAGGTGGACCAAGGATTCTAGTGGTCCACTAAGAGTTCTATAAAATCCTGTATGAAACGTTCCTGAGAATTGTACCTTTACTGTACAATGAATTATGTAAGACCACCTATGTGCAATACAATTTGGACAAGTGATTTCGACATGAGGTGTCAGCATAGCAAAGTGGTCCATTTGATATTTTTTAAAGCGATGGTTAATGAATCAAAAAAGTTTGAAAACCATTGCTCCAGCTGAAATATACTTCGCAAGATGTCCGCGTCCGTAAAGTGAACTTTCAGTTAAATACAAGTTGCCTATAGCGGTAAGTTTGAGACCAACTGCAAAATATGCCGTTCGTGCCGCTTTAAGCGGGCTATGCTGCGGTTTGTCTGTTGGCCACTCACAAATACTGCTGAGTATGCTTTGCAAACAATAAAGTGCTTTTTTTCAACATGCAGTCTGATGAAGAAACTTCTATCAGTGCCAAGAAGTCAGCATTATCCTTCGGCACTCTTGATGAAACGGCAGCCGATGCAGAGTTGCAGTTTTCTGTGGAAAATGTACTTTAGTGATTTTAAGTTATCAGCATTTTATTGCATTGCAATTGCTTCGTAAAAGAGAACGTTTAAAACTTTGAAACAGTATGAGCCAAGTTTTTACTGCAGTAAGCGAAATCGCTATAAATGACACCAAGTTATTAGTCCTTCTTGACTCTTTATACTGTGGGCATTACTCGATTTACCTTTTGTCGTTGCAGGATGAAGAATTCATCAATAAAGATAAGAAGGTTCGTAAGCCAAATTTCCACACATTTAATTAAAGCGTCCTGTTGTTTACAGTTTTATCGCTTATTTGGATAATTGTGGCTTGTTTTGCAAGTGGTTGCACTAGTTAGGCTGCGTTTGTCTATAACTCAAATTTTAAACACGCTGAAACTGGTTTTGTTTTGTGAGTTTAAAGTCAGTGGAATATTTTACCAGTACATTTTCCGCATTTTTTAAGAATAAACCAGAAAAGTGCTTGTTTTGTATCATTGTTACGATGGCTGTTATGTCATTAACTAAAATATTAATTAGCTTTTTATCGCTTTTCATAAAAAATCTATGAAACTGAAAAAGTGCAGCAATATAAAACTTGTGTAATGTGAGTTATTCTTATGAACACAACCTGCTGTTTTTCTAACGTTGCCGAGTGGAGCAAATGTCATTGACCTCAGCGCAGTGGGCTTGTGTTTGTCACGCTCCCTCTGTTTTTAATATATTCGATCAATGAACTCCTGCCGAATTTTGCAGAACAAAGTGAGCTCGTCATTCCAATTACACCACGCGTCGCGTGCTTTCGAAGACGACCCTTGGTTGGAAGATGCGGCTGCTGAGAACAGATTTTCGGTTGGTGTTTATCAGTTTGATAAAAGGGTTCGGGCAGAACATTGTTCACATTATATAAAATATCATGCTTGTTTCAGGTTTCTGCTGTTCCGCTGAGCACAATTATTGAGGTAAGACGGTTTTTTTTCTCATGATGCTGATTACTTTGTAATAGAAAGAACAGTTTTTAAAGTTGGCTTGTAGTTTCTATCCGTTTTGATAAACTTTGCACTTTCAAGGGGGAAATATTAAATCATCTTTAAATTCAATTATTTCTGGGGTCCCCCAGGGCTCAATTCTAGGCCCACTGTTTTTTTTTAAATATTTCTAAACGACTTACCAAAGTCAAATTCTATGAAAAGTATACTTTTTGCTGATGACGCAGTTTTAGTTCAAAGCGACAACAATCTGGGAAAATTACAAAACTCAGTTAATCATGAAATGACAAAGTAATGGATTGGCTAACTGCAAACAAACTCTCACTAGATCTTTCCAAAACAAAATATATGTTGATCACAAATAAACATGTAAGCATTGAATCCTTTGTAATAAATGTAAACAGTAATCGTATTGAAAGAGCTTTGACTTACAAGTACCTTGGTGTAATTGTAGATGAAAAACTGACTCGGAAGGAGCATTGTAAACAATTGTGTTGTACTACAACCAAATATGTCGGTGTAATGTATAAATTTAAACATTATGTGAATAACAAAGCACTACGTATGTTGTATCACAGCTTGATAACTCACGAGCACAGTATGGGATTATTGCCTGGGAGGAGAAGCTTCATGTCACTTGAGCCAATACGGGTTGTTTTAAAACTGCGCCATGAGATGTTTAAAACACAGGTAAATTTTTGACAAACAAAGTTACTACCATTTATAAAATGCAAAAAATTCTCCAACTAAAAGATATATACAACCTTGAAGTGAGCAAATTCATGTACAAATATAGTACCTCTCAGTTACCTGCTAGGTTTAACAATTATTTTAAAGACATTGCAGATGTTCATTCATATAACACAAGACAAATCAAAACTCGACAATTTGCTTTACCAAAGGCACGTTCAAACTCAGGTGCTAAAATGATAAAATGTAGTGCTTTAGCAATCTGGTCAAAAATTCCTCCGGAGATAAAAAATAAAACGTGTTTGGCACATTTTCTGGCAGAGTATAAGAAATATGTATTACTCAGCTACTAGAACCATACTTTGTATTCTTATTTATTGTTGTACATAAACCAAGTGGATTGATTTAATTACGTATCGCTGTTACAGTGGAAAGTGTCAAATCATGAAGTATCTCTGTTATTTATTACATCGTTAGGCTACCAGTGTATGAAGTTGTGGGAGGCCTATAATCTATGGATTCAAAATAAATGCATTTCCGTTCTCATGCATGCATTGACGAGTTCTTTTCCGCAAAGCATGATTGCGCGACTGGTTCTCAACCTGCTTAAATCTCGTGACACTATTGCGGTGCTGCAGCGGTCTATAGCTTTGGACGCATTTCCTCTTTGGCATTCGCGAATATTTTTGAATGTATAAAAACAGTAAATGCTTAATGTGACAAATTTAAACCATTTTCATCTGGTGGTTTGTCCTTGCCTGCAACGCATTTTACTTCAATTTACTACATAACCGCTTTGCACATATTATTTTATACCAAGAGCAAAAGACTTTTACTAATTATTATACACTGTTCCCTTTACACTATAAGCAGCTTCGTCCTAGGGAGGTCTGCAGCCTAAATGACTCTTGGTCCTTCGCAGCCTCCAACTCCCTCATGCATTCTATACATCGATGCACTTGGAAGTCATTGCAGTTCTTCATTATAATAATTATGATGGCGACATGCATGCGTGTGTCTTAACAGCTTGTATTTCATCAAAGTACAGCAAATACGTTAGCGCCATCAGGCGTATACTCTATACTACCGCAATGTACACAACCTCGTCTTCTTTCGTGTATTTGTGTTTCTCTTTACTGCGATGCATGTTTAAAATCTAGCGCAGCGTTTCTCAAACTTTTTTATTCCATCGCCCCTTTTTCACCCTCGACACGTCGTTTTCGCCCCCCAAGCCTGATAAATCAAACACAAGGTACAAAATTTAAATAATTTCATTCAAAGGAAGTATTAAATAGTTGAACCAGGCCATTAAATGTCTAAAATAAGTAACTATATTACGTCCCTAATACGTTCAGAATTCTTACATTCTGAATTCTTGTGAAAATAATCCACGCTGTAGCAGGGCACATAGACGATCCAGAGTAAAAATTTAATGGATAAATTGCTTTAGCAACAACCTCCAACGATGTACTTTCCACGATGGGTGTAAGCAAGGAATCGATCAGCAAATTTTTAATAGGAAATCGATTTCACGTAAAATTACGCATCCTCAGTCCTTATTCAAATAGAACCTCCAACGAATATCACAGTAAAGTGAAATTTGCAAGAAACTAACAAGTCATACTATTAGGCTACTTAAGTTAACTCAATAATCGATTAGTGGTTGAGCATTTTCGCCCCCTTTGTGTTGTTTTGTCCCCTATCGCCCCTTGTGTTATTTTCACCCCCTTGCCTCTCAAAATCGCCCCCAGGGAGGCCCGCCCACTTTGAGAACCACTGGTCTAGCGCTTTGCGTGTGGGAGTGAAGACGTTACACAATACAATTCTTTGCTGTAGGTGCAAAGGCATTGGTTACTTACCTCATCCATATTGGTAATAAGGTCAAAGTGTAAACGTACTGCTATTTTTAAACCTTTCCAATGAAATGTAGATCGCAATGGTGGTGTTGTCACTGAGAATTCCTAAACAACTCAACTAGATAAAACATAACATTTGCAAGATACAAAACTTTTCAAAGCTAGCTTGATTAGTATAAAGCATCTGCTTTGATTGTGCAATGCTTGTCAGCAAGACTCCTTGCGTGTGCTTATTCTATTTCCTAAGTTAAAAATGTGCATAAGCTCTTTCACACCAAAATCTACTGCTGCAACAGATATGTGCAGTGTTTTTTTAAGTGTTTTGAAAGATCAAAACGGTCTCTCAAATTTTTCCAACAAGCTCTCAAAGTGCAGTAGAAACCCGCTTTACCACCACCATCAAAATACACTAAAACCTTGCTGTACGACCATCTCGGATTCAGATAAAGTAGTTGCGGTCTCTCAAAGTGTCTTTGCGGTCAGCAAGGTCAAACCCCTAAAAAATACGTTTTCTCCCAACGTTTTCTATGTTGCAAACGATAAAGTATGCTTGTTCCATGCAACAGCAATGAACTTGAGCTGCATGTGTATCACTTTTACAGGAAGATGAATCGGACGAAAACTCCAAGGAAATTGAAGCAAGAGCTGCTTCGTACATAGAGAAATTCCATAAAAAGGTTTCAGAGGCAAGCTAAAAGATTTCTTGCTCCTAACATATCACTTCTATTTATCGAGACCATCATAACTAGCCCAGCCCTCTGAAACAGAATCTTATCTCTTGTTTTTCATCCAGTTCTTGTGTTGAGGTAGGTACTGTATTCTGTCTGATATCGGAGCATTGCCCGAACTCTGGGATATCAACCACCTTTAGTAAGATACGGACTCGGCCAAGTATTGCCGTTTATGCTAATCAGGGCAACTTAGTTTTGCCGCAGATTTCCTCAAATTGTTTTTCCAGGTTACAGGATGTTGCCGGTTCCTGCAAGAACTCTTATTGCTATTGGTACTACTCTGGCTTTGATGCTGCACATTCGCTGCACTTTTAGTCTCCTGTTCCTACATTTTCATGTTTTCTTTTTTTTCTTTATTGTTCTGTGCATCATTTGGTAATGCTACATGTACGATCAATCATCTGCTTTCCTGCTTGGCTACCGCTAGTAGATCACGTCTCCAAGCTTGTATCGGTCTGTCTGGATCTCGAAGTCCCGCAGTACGTGGACCTTGCTATTTTTCACCACTGTTTTCGGTGTGTTGAGCCAGACGTTTTCTTTCGTGTTGATCTTGTAGTGGTGACATATGCTGTGGGGGATTGCTGCTTCTTGATGGTTATGGCATGTGTTGTAAATGCTTCCTGCTATCTTTAGGCAATGCACGCACTCTGTGGTTACCTGTTTAATCCTAATCTTTACACAAACTGCATTTTGGCTTTTTAATCGTGTGGAGTGGTTTGGTTTTGTGGCATTTGGTGTGCAGTGCTTGATTTTGTGCTGCTGTTATGAGTGCTTATGTTTCAATCTTGGGTCCTTTGATTTTTTTCATCTATCTAGCATCTGTAGGCATTCTCTGTTGATGTGCTTTAAAGTACTTCCTGTTTGTACTGTCCGCGTAGCTGCTTGCTGGCACAAATATTCTCAATCCCATTTGGCCACTTCTTTTGTGATTCAGTATCTGGTAATTGCATCATGTTTCCAGGCTGCTTACATTAGGGACCTTTCCCGTTTGCTTTACTGTGTACTCTTGCAATCATGCAGAGCATATGTTTTACTGAAGTGACCGGGCTGGTTCGAAATAAGTTTGTTACCAGTTTTTTTGCGAATTTTTATTCAACTAAAAATGGAAACCCTAGAAACAATGCCTTTGTTCTTCCTGCAGGCGTCACAGTATTCAAGACCGAGTTCCTCAAGTTCTTTTGAAGGGAAACGGATTAGTATGCTGGAAACACTAAATTTGCCTGTAAGTATTTCAAATTAGCATCCAATATGTCTAGAAACAAATTTTCCGTGGTTTTGTTACAATATTCTGTAAAGCAAGAAACAGTGCATTGGAATTGTTGCAGTCTGCCTTGATCATCTATAAACTAGACTGTGACAAGAATGGGTGAGTGGTACAAAAAAGTTTAGTTCAGATTGCATTTCGTTTCAGATCAGTCGATTTATACTTGAAGCTTCTTTACTTGACGGAGTTAGAAACAGCACTACTGATTCATCTTCTGTAAGTGACCGATGTTAATGCATGTTGTGTTTTCTGTACGCCTCGTATAGATTGTTTGGCGCAGCAGTAGCAACAGAACCTTTTTGTACGACGCACAGTTGTTGCAGCTTGGTCATTTTGCATCGAAACTCCTCTTAGCACGTTGCATTAGACCCTCTGCGTTTATGCAGGGTTAGCAATTTGACTCCCTCGCATATTTGTAATTGTGTTTACCTGTAGTTTAGCTGGTTCACCACTCTTAGGGACTGTTGTTCAGTGCACACAATCTTTTTCTTTATATCGATCCGGTAAGCACAAGCTTCTTTATTTCCGGGTATAGATTGTCGAAGTCTTTCCATGGAAAGTATCTTTTCTTTCAGGCTTTGCGCTTTGCGGGATTCGGTTCTGTTTCATCTGATGGAAACCAAGGTTCCATCAGCAATTCAAGCGATACGCAGGTAAGGCGAGATCCTTTCATTTTAAAAGTTTTAAAAAATTTATATGACCTACGCGATGAGCTGCTGCAAATAACGACCTTCGCAGGCTCAGTGATGCTGCACATGAAAACATAGAGCAGGTGGAATCAGTTTGCCGTTTGAAGAACTTCACAACTGGTGTTGGCTGCTGATCGGAAGCGTCCAGCGTACCGTAAGGCTTAACTTGACCCGAATCGCTGTTAAACTTACCAGGATTATCATATGACAGGAGTGTCTTGGCCACACGCACTAAAAAAACAGCCACACACGACAACCCGATAATGTTAGAGAGCAGCAAATATCTGGGAGGACGACGAGTCAACAATGGAAGAAATAAACTTTTATGAAACACAAATCGCAACCAAACGAACCCGTATATTAGAATGTTCGTCGCAAGAGGCATGCAGGCACGACAGAAAAGCCGCGGTTTGGCCAACCTTCGCCAAAGTAAATACCTGCTTCGAACAATAAATATCTTGCTTTGCGCGTCAGAGACAGCGTGTGCTTTTCTCTGTAGCAAGCCATGTTTTCAATGTAAAGGTAATGGGAAGTTGGCGCTTCTCAACAGTTCTCTTTTTACCGTATATCAAAGACGTTTTCATGTTTGGTCTTCAGCAGGTTTTTTATAAGGAAAATGTTAGGTGCCCGGTATGGATCTGTAGGGACCCGATTTGAAATTCTAAAACGCCTTAAAAAACCCTGGTCTTCACCGTCTCTCAACTGCCCTCTTCTTTATCGTGTATTAAAGACTTTCTTATGTTTGGTATTCAGCGTCCAGCTCAGCTTGTCTGCGTCGGTTACCATCGCTGCTATTTTTGCAGTGAATGCTGCATTAGTGGCAAGTCAATGGTAGCACGGCGAGTGAACCGTTTGCTTGCACTCCCCATGAACGCCGGGCACGATGCTGGACAGGCCGCAACCGCTGTTTTTCAAGATTTTGGTATGACCCCACGGGGAAGCGAACCTATAGCCTGTCAGCTGTGGTGGGGCGTGCTCAACCACCTGTACCATTCTTTCAGTCATTACCCAAAATTCATGACCATAGATAAGGATCGAAATAAAGACCGATGTAAATACAGACAGCATTGTGTTGTTTGGATTTGTGACCCAGAAGCGATAAAGCTCACACAGAACTGCATTTGTTTACCAATCCGTGTATCGTTCTCCTTCTTCCGCCTCTGTCACATGTGAATACAACCACAAGTAAACTTGAGCTTCTCCAACTCCTGAAGCACACACTGAGATGTGTTTCCCGATAGCCATCATACCTCGTTTTTTTAGTGATAAATTTCATTCCCATTTAGTCGCAAGCAGCTGAAAACCGGTCAAGTGCATGTTGAAGACCCTGCTCAAAAGATGCAGGCAGTATGAAACCGTCCGCAAAAACGAACGGTCGATGATCTTGCAGCTTTCAACAGTGAGATTTTTGTTCAATGATGTAGCCAGAAAATTCTCATGGGTTGAGTTGAGTTTATTTGGCGAAAATTGGGAATTTTAAACACGAGAAAGAAACCATAGCAATTGCAAAAAACGCCAGGGCACCGCAGAAAAACAGAAGGGTATCGAGTTGTTGCCCCTTCACTGGTGGATAAGGTCTATAGCAAGCCAGGCTTACGTCGAAGTCGTATACGTGTGAGAAAGGTGCCAGATGATCAACACGGTTGTGCAGGGAGTGCTGGGTCGCAACTGGTCTCTCTCGGTGGATCAGGTATTCAGATCCACCGAGATCTGGGCGTGACAGAGAAAGTATAAACCCAGCTAAAATGAAGCTCTGCCCGGGTTGTCATATACCTTTCGAATCTGGCAAGCTCTACAATTGTTTGCAGCGGTTATAGAATGAGTATGAGTCGTCCAATGCAGCCATCATATTGTTGGAATGGAGAGGCTGGGAGCTTCTTGGGTCGGGTATTCAGAAAGTCCCGTATTAGAACTTCATCTACCACAAGAAGTGATTCGCTGAGTCTAACGCGCTGCTCTTGCAAAATAAAACAACACCAGCGGCAACACAAGAAAACAAGTCACACAGTCACACACACAAAGAGAAAAAAGTTAAAGTGTGAAAGTCACGGGAATATGTACAAGAGGAAAAAATTAAGTTTTCTGTAAAGAGAGAGAAGGACTGAGGGCAAATGTGCAGTGCGAAGCATCAACACCATTTACTCAAACTTAATGTGCGGCGATTAGGATATCTCTGTAACGCTTGTGAACGTAAATGAGGAATGCTCATACAAGGAGGGATCAATGTTGTCCCAGATATTGGGGCCAAGATGTTTTAAAGATCTTTTTCCATATTTACTTGATGCTGCTTGCCAAAAGAACGCCCCACGTGTAGCACTACGGGTTGCATAGGAATGAATTTGATTGAAGGGAGTGAAGAGTCGCTTAAAATTGTCAGGTGGATTGCCGGAATGAATTTTATGCATCATCTGACCTATCTCCAGATTATATGTCATACACTTTAAAGAGGTTAAGGTTTCTTGTATAGTGGGGCTAACTTGGATGTGAAGGAGCTATAAGTCACAGCTCTAATTATTTTGTTGTGCAATACATTCAACCGTCGAAGGCTTGTCTTCCCAACTCCACCTCAAGCTCCAATTGCACATTGCAAATGACTGCAGACGATTCTAAAATACAGGGATTTTTTAGTGCCTTTTCATTTAGATAGTGTATAATTCTATAGAAAATTCCAACACTACGTGAGATAGTTTTCTCAAGGTTGGTAATGTGGTCTGACCAAGTAAGTTTATCATTAATCTACACGCTCAGGTATTTAGTGGAACTTCTATGGGATATAACATTATCATTTATTTTTTCAATAAGATCATGATGTAGCTTGCCACTGGGATCTGTAAGCATGTAAGACGTTTTTGAATAGTTTAGAGACAACTTGTTAAAGCGCATCCATTCATCTACTTTCTGTAACTCAGTATTAACTATTTCTTGCAATTCTATACAATTTCCGCTTGAAACAGACCCCCTCATGGAGGGGTTTCATTATGGTCTCACTCGTTATAATGCCAAATTTTTACTTTGCAGCAAAAACGAAAGTATGATAAGAATATAAAGCAAACAGCAATACAATAATCAATGCTAACGTTGTCAAGCAGCTATAAACTCATATGTAAACGCCTGTGCGATGTCTCACTTAATCTTTTAATAATCTGTTTCGGAAAAGGAGTGTTATTTCTGTAAATGCTTAACAATGCAAACCCGTCATCACTGGTCGTACTTCGTAAGTACGTTTTTAGTCTGCGTAAGTACGTTTTTTAGACTCTAAATGGCAAACGAAAAAACGGATCGGGTGTCCAAACATTCTTCTATATTCGAAGCTTTTTTGCGTTTGAATAAGTTTTCCTACACAAAGTGAAGTGTCATTTGTTGGCATTTTAGCGCAGAGCTTGATGGTGGCTGGTTGGACGTCTGGAATTCTTCTGTAAAACTGTCTCGTAGCTTCTGTTTGTCAGTGCTAATACTACACCCATTTTCAGCACTAACAGAACTAGCTGCCTCCACGTCAGAACATACAATGACATTTTTCGCAGAATCATCGCGTAATTTTTTAGAAGAGAAGCCTAACAAAATTTAAATTTACGTTTTCCCTGCTGAGACATAATCAAATGCCTAAATCCTGTGTTTTAACAGCTGCTGACTTTGAGTTCGTTTAACCAGTTCTACCATGCTTCAACAGGGCTGCCAATGAACTATTTTGAAAACCTCCATATAGGCTCATCCAAAAATCGAGATTTGGACAGAAAACCCCAGGTAGGAAGATACACAAAATCAGGTAAATCGTCTTACTATCAGGACATCAATAAGTCACAAAAATTCCTAGTGAGTACACTGTACAATTTTGCTAATGAAGATTTGTGGCTGTCTGAACCTTCATGTCTCAATGACTTGGACTTGTTTGCGTTGCTACAGGTGATTTGACAGTACAGTAATCTCCCAGTTAAGTTCGCAACTTGAATCGGAGCAGTATGTGCGAACTTAACTGGTAGGTGCGAACTTAGCAATTATGCTTTGTGCTCTACACAAAAAGCGGTACATAATACAGAAGGTCTGTATGTGTATCAGCAAAAATGAAGATGCTGAATTCAGGGTTGCCAGTTTGGCTTTTTTTAAGGCAAAATTTGTTTTTCTGGCATCTTTTGAACACCTTTGGCTTTTTTGGAAATAAAAAAAACAGACAAATTTTCACTTTTTCTGGCTTTTTTTCAGTCGAAAAGGCTTAGCTCTGGCAAAGCATTGTCTGAGCTGCATATTCATAAACAAATCTCTTCTGACGAGAGTCTATGACCATGCGGGGTACAAATAATATTTGCAAAGATTTTACTGTTGCCCTAAAAATCATCGATGTTATTTATAAGAAACAAATGTAAGACAGTGTAATTACTGGGTAAGAAAATGGTTGTAAAGATTGGAATTGTATCATAATTATATTGATGTTTCTGACGAGTTTGAATATCTATTTCGTTTTTGATTATGCATGTTTCATGTGAATATGCCTTAAAACTGGTATTTGGCTTTTTCTGCCTTTTTTTGGGACAAGGTCTGACTTTTTGTGGTGAAAACAGGTTGGCAACCATGTTGCTGATCGTTGGGGCTGCACTTTTGAGACTGATTTTTGCACTGACTGAAGCTAACTTATCTTTTTAGCAAGGCACCTAGTGTTTACTTATGTTATATTATTCACATATAATGTCAGGTAAAGCCAAGCGTTTGAATGAGTCACAGAGATTGGAAGTAATCTCTAAGTTGAGCCAGACAATTTCTCCAACCAAACGAAGCATCGCACGACAGTACAAATTTAGTGAGGCTACTATTAGAAATGTCTGGGCGAAGCGAGAAGTTATTCATAAACGTTCTGATCTGATGTCTGAAGAGACGAAAAAGAAAAAATTAGAGCGTCCGTCGGGAGGTTTAAAGAGATGGAAGATAAGTTATATCTTCAAGGCAGGTGATTTTGAAAGCAAAAGCAAAAGAGAGCATAACATGCATCAGCTGATCATTCTTGACTTGTTTAAATCGTGAACTTTAGCACCATATTGTTGCTTGTTTAACTGTTTTCATGACAAGTTGTGTTGCCATGTTTGACTCACTGCAAATACCAATAAATTAGTGAAAAAGTTGAATCCAGATTTTTTGAATATTTTTTGCGAACTTCCCCGGGAGATTACTGTATTTATACGAATTAACTCTTCATTACCACAGGTTATAACGGCCTGTTTTAGCCAATCTTTGAGATCTGGATCTTTCAACCACTAACTTTAATGTCTGTGTGTACCACTTAAATCTTATCACTGTCACTTGAACTCATTGCACCGAGGTAATATTTAGAGCTAATATGGTATCAGTTGTTCGTTAGTTACGCTGAACACTAAGGAACCTAGATAAACACAAGATAAAGAAAGATGGGACTAGAAATAAAAAGTTTCATTAATCACACCAGATATTAAAACACCGCTACGCAGCTAAATTAAAAAAAAACAGATCTTAAGAACAAAAACCCACAAACCCATGAAAGCATTAAAAAAACCCTGATCTGGGGGAAACCCTAGGTTTGGCAGCATTGTGCTACAGTAAAAAGTAATGCAGCCAATACAGTCAGCGATTGCGCTGATCAGCCATAGCAGACAAAATAAAGGCAATTATTACGGATAAAGTGAACTATCACAAAACACCATCATAAAAATCCGTCTTTGACCAAATGTCTGCAAAAAGTGATGTTGATTCCCGCATAGAGATGATAACCCAGATTCCCACCAAAATCTAAACATTTATTTGGACCCATTTACCATGTTCCTTGAAATGTTCATGCCAATTCATTCGGTGGTATTTGCGTTAAGTTGACAAAAAAGCAATAAGTATACGAAAACATAAATAATCTCCTTTGCGCAGGTAATAAAGTTTTTGTAACATATCAGACTCAAAGAGGTGTTTAACCCCAACCACCTTTGCGTACGCCCTTGTTTTCGTCGATTCGTCTGATACTGCCTATCTAATTGATGGTGTTCGTTCAAAACAGACCTGTTTACAACAAACTACTCGAAACAGACCACGTTCGTAACAGACCTGGCCATAACAGACCCGTTCACAACAGACTACGTTCATAACAGACCAGTTAGTAACAGACTACGTTCATAAGAGACCACGTTCATAAAAGCCTCGTTCATAACAGACCCGTTATGAACGTTGTCTGTTTGGAGTGGTCTGTTCTGAACAGGTCTGCCTTGAAAAGGAACCCGATTCATATAGACCGTGGGTTCCCAACTTTTCTCTGACCATGCACTAAGTCCTGCGCGGGTTGAACTTTTTTGTCCCCTCCCGCCTCGCTCCCGCAGGAATTTGAGAAATCTTGCCCGCCCCCGCCCCGCATCCCTAGACTTCTAGCACGCACTCGCCCATCACGCTCTCCCAACCCACACCTGCACTGTGTCCGTCCCAACCCTGCACCAGTCACTGTGTCTGAAAACCACTAAAAATCACGCAATGTGTTTCATCCCTAGTGCCATTTATTCAGTGGTTTGTTTCAAAGCCAACGGAAGGTCTTGAAAAATACTATAAGGTAAAAATGTAAACTTAGTCGAACTTCAGCGCAACTTTCTCAGAGCACTGTTAAAAAAGAGTTTGTCGTTCACTGAGGAACTCTTTTAACTTTGCTTTCTGCTATTCACGACATTATCACCGATACTAAACACTCGTTCAATTAGCAGCGCTGGTTACCATTACGCAGAACGTATTTCCTGCAAGATCACTGAGACCTTGAACTTCCAATCTGTGGTCTCGCCACCACTGGAGAATGTCTCTGCACCAGGGGCGGATCCACGGGGCGATTGGGGCGATCGTCCCCCCTAAAACTTACGAAAGTAAGTTTATTCATCATAATTTTGTACAGTTAGAAAAACAGCATTCGCGATATGAGGCCATTTTACCGTCCACTGTTTTGACATAGCAGTGTTGTGAAGTTTGCTTCATCTCTCTTACGTAGCGAAGCTTTTATAAGACTTGACCACCAAATATTGCTGAAATCGACCCCCTTAACCTTACTGGCTAGATCCGCCTCTGCTCTGCACCAGCTATGTGAAACCGGTGGCCAGCATGCGGCCCAGTAAGATTTTCATTGTTGTGTATGCACAATACAGCGACAGCCTGGCTTTATTTTTACACTCTGAAATTCGACATTTTCCATGCAATGGTCTTTAGTGCCTGTTTATTATGTGCATGTACTACGCACTGGTAGATTTCCACGTGTCCAATGCAACCACGATGCAAACTATTTCTACATTCCTGATTTTTACCCATGTGTTTTCTACACTCAAATGATTGCTAAGTACCCTTGTTCTTCCATTGATACTAATTTTGCCTATGGTATAGCCTAAATTTTGGTTTGCTAAGTAAGCCCTTGAATGTGCGGTCCTCACGAAAATAGTGCAGTAATTGTTGGCCCAGTAAGGCTTTTCGGTTGGCATAGCTTCTCTACACATTTGTAGCAAAAGCTCTTTGTAGCATTAATTTTTTTGCTGATGTAACTTCCACGTGCATTGAGTCAACATTCAGTTACCCGCACAAAGAATTTTCATCCCGAGCACGCCCCGCACCATGTTCAACCAACCCCGTCCCGAACCCGCACGCTTTTTTCTGCGGGTTTCCGCACCCACCCCGCAAACGCAGGTACCCGCAACCCGCGCGGGTAAACCGCCCCACGAAGAATTCAACCATGCAAAAAATATGCCAAAGCACTGTCTATTGGAAAGAAATCGTTTCTCAGCACAGAATCAGACACTAAGATCTTACAGAGTATATATTTCGCCTACAAAGTAGGCATCGTAAGCTCGTATTCAAATAGAATCCTGATTCTAAAGAGTTGGTATACCAAAGCATAAATAGGTATTTCAACATATCTGAAGGGGTCGAAATAAGTATTTCAACAGATCAGCGTGTGCCTGTACCTCAAAATTTCTTATGGAAAAGGGCTGAGTAAAATTTTAAAAAATCCACTGAACTTATAATTTTTAGAACTTGAAAGGTAGACTCCGTTTTATGCCTCAAAGTTAATATATCCAGCAGTAAGCATATAATGATTTTTGAATATAATATTCACTGACATATGTACAAATAGTTTGGAAATTAATATATAAATATATTTTTCCCTTTTTTGCAAACCTTAAATCCACCTCTTCAGATAGACAAATGTACTCCTAAGGGTACATGTACCCCAGGTTGGTAACCCATGATATAGACCATTCAGAGAATGGGTAACAGCACACACCTTTGCGCGAGTCCAACACCCACGGTGAATGGTTGTGATTTAACGCCGCCGACACGGACACAAACTTCTGAGCAGGAATACAGTGACTTGATTTTCAGTGACACGCGACCCTCAACAACGTACTCTAACAACACTACCAAAAACTTTCTTCGTGGGAACCGCTTGAATTCTTTCTCGGGGTTGGCAGAACATGCGTAGACATTTTTGGCATACTCCCAAGATTTCCCGAAAAATTACTGTAGAGCAGGGTTCTCAAACTCAAATTTATCCGAGGGTAAAATGAGAACTTATAAGGTAATCCAAGGGCCGCGTTGTGACTACCCGAGGGCTGTATTATGACGCTGACGCAACAATGGCGGTACTTGTACCTTACTGGAAGCGGCTTTTACATCTTATTTCCTGCGAAAGGTATCGTGAGTTATAAGACAAGTCATTTTCAGCCGTCTGTACGTTCGTTTAAACGGAACTTGTTCACCGGTAATAAACTAAATAAGATTAATTATTTGAAAATTCCCAAAAAGCATCGCGGGCCGCGTGTTTGACACCCCTGCTGTAGAGCAGTATTTTTCAACCTTTTTTGCATTACGGACCACTTTATGCAATAAAAAAATTTTGGGGAACACCAAACAAAATTTTATAATCACAATTATGATGTTTAGTTCTGTTTTGGCTCTTTTAATTTATTAAAATTAACAAGAAAGTCCTATTCGTTT
>Ga0210059_1006335_pt1 | contig 19010 bp, 15 predicted proteins | sample Ectturendosymbi2_FD_188042 | JGI IMG/M metagenome (GOLD analysis project Ga0210059, IMG submission 188042) | Ecteinascidia turbinata endosymbiont from Florida, USA - Sample 2 (SPAdes) (version 2) | ecosystem: Host-associated > Tunicates > Ascidians > Unclassified | place: Key West, Florida... | reverse complement strand
GTAAGTTTCTAACATTATATACACTTAAGTTTACCAGACGTCCTGTTTTAACCGGGACAGACCCGGTTTGAAGGCTTTGTCCCGGCGTCCCAGTTGGTCAACCAAAAAGTCCCGGTTAGGCATTCAGTCAGGCAGCATAGCCCTACACGAATATTAGCATGCTATGATTAGTCTGTTTAACCAACTTGCTGAAGTATGATGCGTGATCTTGTTTCGTTGTTTTAGATGTAAAAGTATTTGATGCGTCATTGCAGTGGGTAACTGGTCCACTAATGGGTTGATTGTTAGCGCATTGGCTAGTTCAGTAAAGTTGGCTAGTAGCAGAGGGTATTCTTTTTGCAATTATAGGTTATTGAAAGGATTTGTTTCGTACAGCAACTAGTTTGATTTCCTTCTAATGCTCGTTGTTCTGAAACGTCCCGGTTTTCAATCACAAAAATATGGTATGCTTATGAATTTTGCACTGTCTGTTTCTGAATACGTGACAACCAACGTTACAGCAAAACCAGATAGTGAGATACATTTCTATGCGAACCAAATCCATGCTATACTGTGGTCTTTCACATATGCAACTGTAAAACTACTGCTGTTTCAAAAAAACAACCTTTCTAACAGTATACTGCACAGGGTAAAATGTCGGACAGAAGCAGTAAACCATCTTTCGCGGTCTCTGAAACTTGAAAAATGCTAAATATCATTTTATTGAAGCTAAAATTGATAAACTAACAGAATCCAGTCATACCGCACCAAACTCTGTTTCAACATCAACTTGGCTATGTGCAACATTTGACATGAAAAGGGTTTCACGCAAAACGTGGCCAACATCACTTTTATTTTTGGAACTTCTCCAAATGCAAAATCTGAAGAGAAAAAGTGGGGGACATGGGATATTATATCCCCCCCACCTGAAAAAGCGGGGGACACGTCCCCCACCAAATTGCGCCCATGATCTAACGTGAAAAACTCGTAACACAAAATGTGACAAACGTCATATTTGGTTTTGAAACCTCTCCAAATACAAACCCTAAGAGAAAAAAGTGGTGGGGACATGGCAGATTATGTCCCCCTTGTCTAAAATAGTGCGGGGACACGTCCCCCGTATCCCCCACCAAATTGCGCCCATGGTTGAATATAGCTGGCGGGCAGCAAAATCAATTGATTTTATTCTAAAATTCTACATTTATTTAACTATGAGGAAGAGCGTCTCCTCTCTTTACATTTTTAGACAAGATTTGGTATATTCGTTGTAAGAAAACTTGGCAACACTGCCCAAAACACAATGTTGTCCAATTATAGCCGGTAATGTTTAAATTCGCCTAATTCAGATCCTTCACCACCGCCAAGCAACCAGCATTGCCCGTGCAAATCAATGCAGTTGAAACTGAAAATGTGACATGCCAGTAGCTTATTTTGTTTTGCTAGTCACATTAAATCTGAACACAATTATTCAGGAAAAAAAACGCCAGATTAATGCACGTTTTATGTAAGATGCATTAAATGCAAGGGGCATCAAAGATTGACATGTTGAGACCCGGACGTTGTTTGTCCCTTCCTTACTGAAATTTCTGCTTATGCACTTACATGCCCTGGGTTAAATAGATATACGCACTGTAGCCGCTTTTTTTAAATTTCCAACCCGCAGAATTTTTGTGTGACAAGCTTGCTAAACGTAAAAACAACGAGTTTCCACAGCTTGCGAACTTTGCATTTCAGTGCAGCTACAGGAATACTGGTTTGGCGAAATATATATACTGTAGGCTACGTAGGCTACAGCCTACTTTATTTTAATTACCAACCTCTTGTAAGATTTCTGTGACAAATTTGGTAAGCTTCAAAGCGATGAGACACCACAGATTGCGAACTCCGCATTTCAGTCGAGCAATGCTGGTTTGGTAAAATATACTTATTCGTATACTGCAGTGCAGCTTACATTATTTGATGTCACTAACCTCTCATACAATTTTTGTGATAAATTTGCTGAACGCATCTCGTTGTTTTGAATTTTTGTGATAAATTTGCTAAACTTCAAAACGACGAGATTCCACAGATTGCAAACTTCGCATTTTAAAAAAAGAATGCTAGTTTGGTGAAATATATGTAAGTACTCTAGCCAATGTTGTTTCAAATCCCTAACCCGTTGTATAAATTTTGTGATACGTTTGCTGAAGTTCAAAATGACGTTCGCATTTCAGAGTAGGTGTGCTGTTAGGTGAAATATATGTACATACCGTACCCTACGTTATATAAAACTCGTATCTGAGCTTTGCATTTCAGTGAACGAATGTTGGTAAGGTTCAATTGAATAAATTCAATTAAATTATTGACCTGCGTTAAATTCAATATAATTATCGACCTGCGTTCTGCAGAGTGTGTGTGTTCATACTATGGACTTCGTGTCTGCTCATAAACAAACAAATAAATAAATAAATAAAATGTGCCTCCCACTAGCGTACGGAGGGGGTATGCCACTGTGCCATGGCCACCCCCTCAGACCCTAAAAATAAAAAAAAATGTAAAAACAGTATTGTCTAAAACTTGCTTCCAGAATGCACAAAAATGCGTATTGTTAGGTGTAATTTTGCAAAATTTTCCTGGGGGCATGCCCCTGGACCCCACCTAGAATGGTTGTGCCTTCGGCACTTCCCCTAAAGTTGATTTGTGATGTCACACGATTGTGACAAAGCTTGCCCCCCCTAGGAAATTTTATGCGTCCACCACTGGTGCCTACTGCATCTTGTTGTATGCACACTGGTATACAGTCTTCATAACAACGAGAAAACACAGATTGCGGAATGATGGTATGGTGAAATGTGTGATCTGTAATGTGCTGCAGCTTACATTGCTCTAAATCCCCAACTCGTCGCGCAAGTCTACAGTCAAAAATCTATAGTGAAACAGGAAGATCACAATAAAACATCGCTGAGATCTCACAGATGTGCTAGCGACATGCAGATTCGCTCTGCTAGTCAAAAGTCTACAGTGGAACAGGAAGATCCAGTGTGGAAATTCTTTTGGGCGAATTCTCACTTCATTCATTCGAGCTTTGAATTTCAGTGATGATGCTGCAAAAGTTGTGTTTCCGACCTCACCGAGCGTTTACGACTGGTGTCTTGGCTTTGTAATAAAGATCTTGCTGAAAAGTGTTATGATTATAGGCTTTGTTAGACAGTGCTTTATGTATTTTCTGTTCAAACATGTTGCCTTGCCCGTTATACATCATACACTAATGCAATTCATTGGTATGTCATCCTCAAAGTGGAAGTGGAGAGGAGTTATGACAAAGGGCGGATACACAATAGTAATGGAAAAGGACATTTCTTTAGTTGAAGAACTAGAAGGACAGTGATTGATCAGATAATGTATATTGCAAGTTATGCCACACTAGAATTATACCAAGGCACAGTAGTCAGTAACTTGATGAATCATGAAAAAACCTAAAAACATAGGAAAGTTAAAGTTCCACCAGCAGGACAAACCTCATGAGGCAAGCCAAACAGGGTAAAAAAAGCCAAATTGTTAAAAACCTTGAAATTTCTGCCTTTTCCATATGTTATCATATTTTCTCCAAGGTGGTCAACAAAGCGAATAGCACTGCCTTTAAAGTGTTAAGACTTCAAGCAGCAAAAGTGATGCACTGACAGTGGATGAATTTCAGATTGCCATGAGCATAATCTGTCATAGCGCTATTCGCTTTGTTGACCACCTTGGAGAAAGCATGGTAACACATGGAAAAGGCAGAAATTTTATGGTTTTTAACAATTTGGCTTTTTTTACCCCGTTTCCGTTTGGCTTTTTTTTGGACATGGTTTGGCTTTTTTCTCAAAAGATGTCTGACAACCCTGTCTCTAGTTTGTGTGCCTGGAGGCGCTAGGAGGCAGTGAGCGGCTCGTGGTGAGAATAGTGGGAATGGTCACACATACACTAGGCGAGACCCCAAACATTATTTTCTGCCCTTGTTACTTGTTTCTGTAATGAAATGTGTTAAAATGTATTGCTATCTGCCTCATAACCCTTATTGCTGCTTGCTTCCCTCACCTGTGTGCTTGCTTCACCTGCTCATCTGTACATGTATCAATCAACTCTTCACCCTTTCACCCCCCATCTGTGTTATGTTGATGTCTATTGTGTCTTTTTATTTTATTTTTGTTCTCTACTTTGTTACTATATGCCTGAAACTGCTATTCTGGCTTTATTTTGGTTGTTCGCTAACTCATTGCTGTCACCAAAGAAGTTTATTTGCATGCCCTCGTAGACTAGTTCAGCATCTAAAATAACTTAATGTGTATTTTTTCAACATGTGGTTTGGTATGGAGTATGGCCTAACATCAGAAACAGTTTGGATTTAGAAAAAGCAGAAATATGAGTTAAAATGTACCGATTTTGTAGAGCAGAATGAGATAACCTTTTCTCAAACTGTTTGGATTGTTCTTCTCATTTTTTCAGATCCTTAAATTTTGTTGCTGTTTGTTTGTCTTTGATTTGCGGTTAACTGTACACATGTGCTGCATATTTTTCTTTTTCTTCATTGTAGATTTTTCAAAGAAAAAGCGAAGAGTGGGTTTTTATGAATTTTATCGTTTTTTTAAAGTGCGATTGAAAAAAACAGGTGTACTTTTGGGTTGGGTCCAATTGCATCAACCCTGTCTGTTGAGGCACGGAGTACACAAGATGTGTTTCTATTATGGGAATTTAAGTTGTTGGGAAGGAAACTATTTAATAAATTTGGCTTTTTCATGTAAAGGGTTTGGCTTTTTTGGTCATTTTGACTTGAGTGCTTGGATTTTGTTAGCAATTGTGTTGGCTGTTTTCAGCCTTTTTTGAAAAAATAAATCTAGCAACCCTGCACGTACATGTCAGCAAGCATCAAATTGGGCAAACTGTATCTCATGACAAGGTGGTGGCGTCACCACCAAATTTGGTATGCGACTTTCACCATCATAATTATTTGGTGATGTCATCCAATGCGATCACCCTGGAAGATAGGGAGGGCGAATTGTACACTAACTAGTGAATAGACATAGACCTGTTTCTGCTATTAACATCTGGGATATAAAAGCATATAGGGACCCATTTCTTCTATTATTATCTGGGTTTTGGCTTGAGTTAATCATGTTACTTCAGGTTACATGGAAAAACTTTGAGTGTCTAGGGTCACAATGTTAATAGGGATTGAATATGAGCACTGCCAAAAGTTACTGAAATTTCTTTCCTTGGAAGACATACTATCATTGAAAAACACAATAACCAAGGGGCTCATTGCAACAGAAGATGTACAAGGTATTAAAAGTTTTTTTTCTGCAGCAGAATTTAATAATTGTATATAAGCAGATAACACCAGATGGAGGCCTGCGGGCTGGAGTATGGTGTTTCCAATTAAAAAAACATGAATTTTTGCAGGTCTGCAGAGTGGACTGTACAATAGGACGTGTTGCCGGGCTATACCAAAGGGAATCCTGATGAGCTATACAACAGGGCAGGTCGGGCTATTGCACAGTGCGATAAATATTTGAATCCACGTTTGAACTTATTTGCTTTGTCACATATGTTGCAATGAGCAATAGTTCTTGCAATACCCCAGCAACAATTTGCAGCCTATTCCCCTCTGTAATAAAATACAGTTAATGTTAACCATTTTCACCAAACTCCCAGATATTTATAGGAGTGAATTTATATCTTGTAAGTCTTTGTCTGCTTCCGATTAAGAAGATATATAGTAATGGTGAAGGGGATGCTGACTGAGTTCTGTTGTATAGTTAGTCAGAATTGAACCATCTGATCCAAGATTTAAATTTGCTGAAGCAATCTGCTGAATTGCTGGTTCTAGGCTATAGGAGAAGCATGTTAAAATCACTGTAAGCACTTTATTCTATCATAACAGAGGGTGAAATGAGCAAGTACTTCCACTCTGATGACCAACATGTTTATTGCGCAGATGTTAAGGGTCTTTTTATAAATCAGGTATTGAAATATACTTTTGCAATAACTTTATGAATGAGTGACATACTGCAGTACCATGGAGCCTGTGTCTAACAAAAAATTTTCTTATGTGCTTCAAAGATTTTCAAAATTTTAATGAAGAACTTCCTTGGTTAATTTATATTTTGCTTGTATCAATAGTTATTAGTTCAGTTTACTGGGGTTAACTACTGAATATGGATGGTGGCCATTGCATAATCTGAAAAAAGGATGGATAAAGAATCTATGTAAGCAAAGCAAGCTTCCAACTGTTTAGTAGAAGAAATTAACATCTCCAGTAAAGGTTATTTAAGGTGGTCTTGTGGCCAAGACTGAAATTGAACGCCTTATGTCAAGTCATGTTTGCACTGCAAATGGGCAACAAATAATGCATTTCAAATGACATTGCTTAAATCAGGGGTTCCCAACCTGTGGTACACGTACCACTAGTAGTATGCGAAGGTCTTGCATGCAGTACGCGAGTAACTTCCATTTTTTCACAAAAACTTGCATTCACAGCTTTCTAGTTTACGTATCGGGTTTTGTTTCTAAATAAATAAATTTTCCTGTAGCCTGCTCTTTCTATTGTTTTGTAACATTACGATCTTCAAAGTACGGGTCATGTCAACAGAAAGAGCGTAGTTGCTTTGAAAAGTAATACAACGCTATGGGAGTTAACTAGGTCAAATAATTGCTCATAAGCGCTACTTCTCTCACAGCTTCATGTATCTCATTTACTCCTTATAGCTTAAGCTACCAATAGCTGATTGATCAACGCTATTCGTCAGATACAAGCTAAATCAAAAAATTGATATCGACTAGGTGCGTCTGAACATAACTTTCAGTATCCTGTTAGCAAATTTACGGCACGCATTGACGAATTGGTGGAAGATAAACAACAAAAATCTCAATAAATTTAGTTGTGGTCTTTTATTGTTATGTTAATGTATATTATTCTTCTGAATAAAATAAGATTCGATCAAATTAGTTGTTCTGAAGAAGTGGTACGTGTTGACAATACGGGGTGCTCAAGTGGTACGAGATGGTAAAAAAGGTTGGAAATCCCTGGCTTAAACGAACAGCACAGGTTGGGTGAAAGATGGCCAAAGCAGTCACAGAATCAAGCCCAGCCTATATTTTATGACTGCCAAATTTCAATAGTACAGGTGAGCCATAAAACCTGAGTTCAAAAACAGAAAAGGCTTTCAGTTTAAGATAAATCATTCAAAAACATTTTGCAAACCACATATACATCTCACATAAGAGTCAATACCCAACAGGCAGTTGTGATTTCACTTTGAGAAAACAACACTTGTAACAATAAAGATTTAATCCAGAAGTGCACAACCTTTTCACTATTGCCAGATGCATTACGGTTACTTTTATGAATTATGGCCACCAGTGAGTTCCAAGACATTTTTATTTTTTTGTGTGACATCCATTCTGCTTCTGCACAATGAGTCAAGCCTGCTGTCACACATCTAGTCTGTTTGACCATCATTCTGCTAAGTATACTCATACAGTAGATGAAGAGTTTTTGTTAAGGCATGGCAATCATAACTTCTATCTTAAATTACATGTGCACAGCCAAAAATTTTTATCAAAGGCTGCATGCAGCTGTACAACAGCAGGTTGTGTACCCCTGATTTAATCTTATTAGAAATACAATCCCATGCAACAGGTCCTACATATTGCAACATTTATGCCATAATCAGTTCATTTTTCAAAAGTGCTTGCTTAAAACCTTTTGGACAATTACGTCAATGTGGCAGCAAAAAATGTATCCAGTTGTATGCTACTTTCAAAGATCTGGATGAAAGATAAAACTTGCCGTAGCGTCCAAAGCAAATGCAGAATCATTGTGTGCAGGAAAATATTACGGAAAATTTCGCATGTGCAAAAATGCGTAATTCCACAAGGGCTTGTGTTCCTTTCTGATGAAGGTCAATGAAAAGTTTGTAGTTATTTTATTAAAGTGTGATTTTGGCCATGTGTAATGCATTATGGGGCATAGGATTGCCAAGCACTGCTGTCATTTTCAAGCCATACATAGCATGCTTGACATGAATGCTTTTATTAACCATTTGGCGTTCTGAATTTTGACAACCTGCATTAATTGGATGACTCTGTGTGCTCCATTTTTTTTATTTCTAATGGAAAAGAGATTTTTTGCATGCAATTGGACAACATTCAGTGAAACATACTTCAGTTTGTATGAAGCTATCATTTACTGAGAGCCAACTGCATACACCAATTCAGTAGTGTAGCCAGCTCAAAATTTTGGGAGGGCCAAAATGTTTGATTTTAGGCGAGCAACAATATTTTGTTTGGAATGATGCCTCTCAAATCACAAAATGACTAGATATTCTAAACATTTGGGGGGCCATGGCTACACCTAGGGCCAGATGCACTTTGTAGCTCAGTGCTTATTCTTGGTATATGTTGGAACAATTGGAAAGAAAATGTGTGTGAAAATGGCGGTGACAATCAAAACTAATGCAAACTATAAGATAAACAATTGGGTTGCTAGAAAATGCTTGAAAATCTATAGACAGTTATTTACATTTTTACCTCTCTGGTTGTACCTATAAGGTTGAATCTTGATAATGAAAAGTGTTGATTCTCTCTTGCACCAACCAAGGCACCAATTTTTTTGCATAGAAGCAACTGATGTTATATTGGAATATTCACTGGATGCCAAAGAGTTGCTGGGAAGGCAGAAAATGAAATGGGAAGTCTTATTTCAATACTTACATGATGAGGTAATTTTACTTGTTATAATTGTAAACTTAACATCACTCATACTTTGACTTATGAAAAAGCGTTTGTGTTGGTCCCATGCACACTGTTTGTTGAAGTTTATGCACATGATAAGTAAGTCTTTACTCTCAACTTTACCTATGAATTGTTACCAAAGCTTCCCGTTTTGACACCCGTATTGTCAAATCAGCTGTTAACTGTGCCCATGAGCAAGGTTTGCAAACTCACAATTATCACAGCACGCAGAAGCTTCACTCTTTGGACTCATACACAAGAATAATCTTGTGCTAGAATTGTACTTTAAATGTGCGTCACCTAGGCTGTATAGTCGTTCAGTCACTGCTATGCACTGATGATGATAACAGGAGTTATCGAAACGTTTGCAATATGTCATTTGTATCATTTGCTTTGGCCGTGATATTCATTATAAGGCCCTTCTGCGGCTTGTGAATGTGGCGCAGAAGAACAGACCGTTGACCATGTTGTCCTTCATTGTTCAATCCATCGACCTTTCCATGGAGCACATGGTCTGCCGGTTCTGGACGACGAAACATTCGAATGGCTGCGCAACACCTGCCCTGAGATCTAGTGCGGCCCAGCAGTGCATTGAAAGAACTCGCTTAAAACGATGAAGAAATTGATGTCATTCTGGGAGTAAAACTTCAGATCTAAACCAGATTTATTGAGCAAAGGCAAAGCCATTACAATTTTATGGGGAGATAATACATGATTTTTTGCCAGGATTGTTCTCAGGTGGTTGCAGTGAGCAATTGCGTGCAGCTATTTATCGGTAATGTTGTTCGCTGATCAGGGAGCCATATTTTGGAACAAAAGTTCTTCTGACTGGAACGTTCTATTGAGAGTTTACATCCCAAATCAAAGCAAGTGCTGCTTGAAGCAAGATTTCAATCAAAATGTTGAGTTAATGTGCTTTTTTGTTTGCTCTGCTACGGCTCCTTCACTGTGCAACATGATTCTATTGGGGTTGTACTGTACATGTAGATTATGGAAATGGTTCAATCACTCATTGAGTTTTATTTTATTACTTCTCTCTCAGCATTTAGCAAAACAACTGCAAATCGGACGGTTGGTCATCTTTACGGCTGATTGATCTCCATGATTATTTCATAAAAAGTTTTTTTTGCGAGACTTATAGCGACAAGAGTCCCCTGCCTGCTTTAAAATGCCTTTAGTCATTGCATATTGTTCATGAAGTGGTAGGTCACGTGGCAATTTCCATGTCGCAATGATTTCTAACACGTAATTACAAAAGAGAGCCTATTGTGACGTTTGAAGTCAAAGAGTTACCTACGTTTTCGATTAAATGGTTCAACTTGCAAAACGTGCTCAATTTCAATAATACCAGACAGCTCGGGTGTGCAGGACGGGGCGACCGCTTCGGGCATCCCAAGGAGGGAAAAACATAATAATTGTATTCTATTGTGTAACGTCTTCACTCCAACACGCAACGCGCTAGACTTAAGCATGCATCGCAGTAACAAGAAACACAAATACATGAAAGAACAGAGGAAATATACTTGCGCGGCCGTAGTAGAAAATTATACGCTTGATGGCGCTAATACATTTACTTTGATGAAACACATGCATGAATGACGCCATCATGCACGATTATTATCATGTAGAGCTGCGATAACTTCCAAATACACCCGATTTATAAAATGCATGGGGGCAGTGGGAGGCTGCGAAAGACCAGGGGTCATTTAGACTGCAGACCTCCCAAGGACGAAGCTGCTCATACTGTAAAGGAAACAGTTTATAGCAGCAAATACGGTGGAAGTTTTGCTCTGGGTATACAGTTTGGTCATATGGTTTATTGAAGCAAAATGTGTTGCAGGCAACGTTGTCACATTGAACATTTGCTGTTTTCACATATTTACAAATACTCTTAAAAGGTAGAAAGGAAATGAGTCAAAAGTTATAAACTAGTGCAGCACTGCAATGGTATCGCAGAATTTAAGAATGTTGAGAACAAGGCGTCCAAACATGTATTACGGAAAAGAATTATCAGCCGATGTCATGAATCATGCATGGGAACGGAAATACGATTGCAGATAGGTAGGCACATTATTCGCTTTTCGCTTGTTGACTAAAGGCATCTAAATCAGGCCTGCACGACTCAGAAAGCTCGAAGGACCAAATTATCAACATTAATTTACCGCGGGACGCAAAAGTCTATTTCATTTCGATGTAGAGATTTCGTTGTAGTATTGAAGAAATTCTGCAACGACAATTACTTATTCGAGGCCGAGCTTTTGCAACATTTTCTACAATTGAGAAAGCCCTCGCGAGCCGCAAGAAAAGCTTTCGCGGGCCTCATGCGGCCTTGTTCAGTAAAGTCACCTTTTCAATAAGGCCTGCAACAAGACTAAGCAAAATAATTGGAAAATTTTGAGACAGATTTCGCATTAGCTGTCACTAACCAGAGCAGAAACAATGAAAACCAGCCAGCAGTTGATCCACATTTTATGTATTTCACATTTAAATCTGCGTGAAAGACAAAAGAAATTCAAGGTTGTTGACAAAATTCGGACTGCTGCTCGTACAACCCATTCAAGAGCTTCGTAGATATCTTCCATGGTGAAGACAACTTCTTACGACGATGGCGTTTTAGCGGCTCCTAACTTGCGCTTAAAAGGAAATAAAAGCATATCTTATTTGATAGGGACAAGAAATTCGTCGTTTTCATAACAAAGCGAACTTAGCATTGTATGCAGGCATAGTTGTTAGCCAATGGCAATAAACCTGTTGCATAACGCGTAAAATCAGTTACTTAATTATCGAGTTTGTGCGAGTGTTATAACGTTGCATTCGCTTTCGTAAGGATAAATTTAAGTTAAATACTCTCTGCACTGTAGGAGGAGATGCTAGTGGTATTGTGGGATTTCTGTAATCACGGTGTCATCAACATTGCTAGGAAGATCGCTGGGAAAAACAGTTTCATCGTCAGCAACGTGATCAGCAGCATGATTCGATACGACATTGCGAGAAACACCATTGTCACAAGAAGCAACTTCTGATACTTCACTGTCGCTTGTTGCAGGTTGTTCAAGGACACATTTTCGTTCTGAATACCAGAGGACCGAGCAATGGCCCGCAAAGACACGGTCGCTTCTCTACCTGTAGGAAAACGGACTAAAGCATAATTGGGAGTAGCGTGATTAAGTTCAACCTCCTCCACTTCATCAGGATCGTATTTCGCTAAAGGTAGTACTTCTAAGTGCACAGAACCAGGCAAATTCAACAATGTCGGAACTGATCGCTAAATGAGGAACGTCACTAAAATGTAAACATGCGCCTATGAGGAGTTTCGTTCGCAGCGTTGCAAAGCAAGGAACGAATCGAATGAAGAGCGTCTGGCCAGTGGCAACACCCTTCCCATTGTGAAACGTCTAAATTATGAGATTTCAATGCAAGTTTCACAACCGACCATATGACCCCGTTATAACGCTCGCACTGACCACCGCCTAGGGCGCTATAGATAGAGATTTTACTGCATGCAATGCCACAAATGTGCAAATACGAAGTAAGTTCATGCGACATAAATGCGGGGCCTCGTCGGAATGAAGGTAGGCAGGCAATCCAAATGTATCAAAAAATTGATTTAAACAGGAAATACGGTTATAGCATCAGTGTTAAAACAAGAAAATGTAAATGGAGAACGTGAATACTCGTCGGCGACAGTGAGCAAATATGATTTTTAGCCGACGATCACAACGGTCCTTTAATATCTACGCTTTGCTCTTGAGTTGAGCAGATGCCGTTTCATAGAAGCTGGGTTTAATTTCTGCGCACACGCGACACTGCTGAATTGCTTTACTGTTCTACGGACATCTTCCAGGGAGTAAGGTAAATTCTTTGAACGGACAAAAAGAAACAAGCGAGTGATGCCCGGATAACACAAAGATTCATGTATTCATTAAGAGTACTTTTGTGCATGCTGCCGCAAAAAGCTCTAGACAACGCATCTGGTGCACAGTTGTTTTCCGCAGAGCGATAAACGATGTCAACATCGAATCGGGCAAGTTCAATGCGCCATCGCAACATTGTTGCATTTAAAAATTTACCGTGATTTTTGGTATCGTGCACAAACGAAACAGATCTTGGATCAATTACAATTGCAAAGTGGCGTCCAGTGAGAAAATGCTCTCCCACTTCTGACGGCTTTGACAATAGCCAATGGTTCTTTTTCTACGCTGGCACGGCAAACTTCATTCTTGCTTAACACCGCGGAGAAGGAAGCTACTGGGCAATTTTGATGATTTAGCACTGTAGAAATTGCGTTTTCAGATGTGCCAGTTTCCAGGAGAAGCGGAAGTCATTTTTCCATTACTCCGAGCGAAGCTGCAGCAAGGTCTTCCTTCGACTTTTTAAAAGTTCGGGATGCCTCGTCGTTTCGTGGAAACTCTTTCGCGACGACCAGTAGTTTCACCTTTTCAGAATAAGCAGGCATTCACTGCGCGTAACACACAAACTTTTGGACTGGCATCTCCAGTACAGGCTTCACTCAGTCAGGTTGCAAAACTCTTTTAGAGATTCGATTCCCTAACAAAACGATAGTGTCTTTGCCAGACATGCGTTTGCCCTCGTTGAGAGTGAGCTGGCCGTTTTTAACAGCTTTCAGAATGGTTTTTAAGTTCTCTTCATGCTCTTGTGGAGTTTTTCCGCACACCGTACTATCGTCAAGATAAGCAAAAGTTCCTTTGCAGTTATAGGCGGAAATGATGTCATTGATCACACGCTGGAAGTAGAGAACAGCATGCGCACATTTTTTCCAGTTTTGATATTAGCAGAAATAGTTTTAAATGAAGAGTTTCGAAAACAGCTTCACATATTCAGAAAACACTTGGAAATTGAGGGTATTTGCGCTATACCCCCGAAAAAGGCGTTGCGGTGTCGTCATTTGCCGATGCTGATTCTTCAAAACCCTGGCCCTTGTCAATGTTCGTAAATCGAGGAGACATGTCCAAGCAATTGATAATAATCCAACTGTCATAGATATACCTCATAAAATGTGCAACGATTTTTTTGTTTCAGCTGTTGGGTTTCATTGATATTGTTAAATTTAAAAAATTAGGCACTTTGATATCATCAACCACTTCATTCATGCTAAGTAGCCCACTGTTTATTTCTCACGATATCCAATGACGTAACTAGAGGTTTCAGCCAGGGGAAAAACTTAGCTGAAGGGGCCCTCTGGCCACTGTTGAGGCCCACTAGCCAACACTAAAAAAAAACTTGAGAAATTATGGTGAATCCGAATGTGCATGGATATGCTGAAACTCTAAATCGCCGGATAATCCTCCGATAAAGGCAAAAGAACAACGACCTACTGAAAACCAAAAGAATGCTAAAACCAAAATATAAGCTAAGTGGGGCCCGGTTTTACGTTTGGATTGCCAGGGAGGGGCGTTTCGCCCCTCTGCCCCCGAAAGTTACGCCACTGACGAGCCTATACCAACCCCATGTATTGCACTTCCACTTTTTTCGATCTTACATCTTGTTCACCGTAACGGCTGCGCACGAATCTATGTTTGTTTCAGGGTGTACGAGCTTCTCCAAAAAGTAATAAAGAAGCACTAGTACGAACGACATTAGCATATTGGAACCAGTTGAAAAATCAACCACCTTCTTCACCAACTGAGGTGCCTTAATTAAATTATAAGATAAGGTTATGGTTTTGATGCCAGAATTTGCTTGTTCTATTATTATTTGACTAAGCTTTAGATTTTCTCTGTCCATTTGAGGACAGTAAATGAAAGAGACCAATGTCAAATGCATTGATGCTGATTGCGACGTTGTACACTTTTTCATCAGCTCTTTTTGAACAACCTCAATTATTTTTCTGTTTTTGTACGCAACGGGAATTCTAACTCAAGGTTTCATTGTACTTGGCAGCTGGGCCAACCCTTGCTGGCATTGCAACCCTCACAATTTCAGTCACCCGAGAAATTTATGGATTCAAGCACAACCGATAGACTTGCCGGCGATTTCGTGAAGTTTTTCTATGGCGCGTTGAACGCCCCTGTTCTAATGCCCGGCGCTCCCTCCGACCTTGGTCCAGGTCACTTTTCGCCGGACTGCTCATTAACTATAACGCGGAATGACGCGAACACAAACCAAGTAACGATTGATGATTACTGTGGGAATGAGTCGGCTTTCCGAGAACTGCAAGCCATCGTACGTGATGATGACGTACTGCTTTGCTCGAAGTCGTTCACTGCTACCTGCAGCGAAGCGGGTGTTGAAGTAGTTGTGCAAGGCGATGTATACACATCCCGGACAAACCTCGCCGTCGCATCCTTTGTACAAACTTTTCGTTTGGTATTCATTGCGGAAACAGATAGTTGGGTTATAAATTGTTGTGATGTAAAATTTTCCTCAACCTGACGTAGTAAATCATATTCCATATCTTTAAGCCTTACTGTTGAGCGCCTGGGGTACTACGAAGAGTTAACCAAAACATTACTATCTGGACATACGGATTTCCTCAGGGACCCGTCTGTGCTCGTGTGTAAGCATACATGTTTCTTTTTGTCTGAACACCCACTTTTTCAGATAGTCATTGGTTGTTTGCATTTTTTCGTGTGTGTGCGTGTTTATGTTATTATTATTATTCTTTTGATTCGTTGTTTCGCATGTGAATTGTATTTTGCGCGTTGTCTTTTTTGAGATTATGTTTCTCTCTTTTGCAGATGCGAAATAAGCCAATGATTATTTTCGGCCCTGGCTTGCCATCATTGATGCTTTCTGAGTCTGGTTTACTATCGTTTGGATTTTAGCTGAAAACTGGTCTTACGCTAACACTTTCCAGGTTCTGTAACTTAATGTTATTTCTTGGAAGAGCAAACAGTTGATATTTATTTATTTATCATATTTTGAACATTAGCCCTGAGCCAATTGAGTTGCTGCATTTTTATACCTCTTTGGCAAACACGGGACCCTTTTATTGCTACGCGTTTTGTTCAGGTACTTAGCAATTATCATGCATTTATGTTAAGACAATTTTGGTCTCTTGCAGCTGTCAATTATAGGCTGGTGCCAGTCTGAGGTAGGTTGCTCTGCGGTGCAATTAAACATTTCTTTCGAGATAAATTGAAATGTGAACACGAATGAAAAGATTTGCCATTCGTGTCAGTCAAGCTTGAAAAGTTATCGATTCACTCATGGCATTTTTTCAATCGCTGTTGTTCACACCTGAATTAGTTTCTCAATAGCTTGACTACGAGAGAAACGTCTGTGCGTGCTTTTGGCTGAGCGCTAGATTTCCTACGCGATGAACAACGCAAACAAACGTTTTGATTTGTGTAAAGAGCACTTCCGTTATTTTTGTTCGTCTTGTTATTTTCTACTTCTGTGACGATTCACCAAATCCCTTTCTTATATTTGTGTGGCTCAGATGTAAACGGTAGCGATTTTTTGTGTCACATCACAAAATTTTGGGCTGCTTAATTTTTTAATGTCGGTCAGTTCAGTTTCTTGATATTGAACCAATTTCACTGGTTCGTAATTTAAACCATTCTGAAATGAAATAAGTTTTTAGACAATTCGCTTTTACTAGCATGATAGAAAGATCATGCAAGCACAAACACTGTCTACTTTTTCTGATGTCCGTCGGTTAACATGCAGTTGTGATTAGACAACTCAATTGACGCACACTTTGTCTTCAGTTAATAAACACAACTGTGCATCTATCATCGTGCGGTTTCTGTTTGATATACTGCGTAATCTGCTTTTTTCGGAATAAAAAAACTTGAGAGTCATCAAATCCGTTATACACAAGGTGTATATAAAGTTTTGAGTACATAAGACCACCTTCTCGTCCAATTAACAGTACCAACTCTATTCGTCCTTCTTTGGACAGAGTCATCATCATTTAAATAAATAAACCTATCGAGAAGAAAAATAACCTAAACAAAACAGATACTGAAAACCCATATGTATCCAGTCTTTGTGGACACCCTGTATAGACTTAACAGTTTCTCATTCACTGCTCTTTGGTGCTGAAACTTCTGAAATCAGCTCCTGCTCAAACAGTAAAGTTAGGGAGGCGATTTTAGTAATATTTGGTAGTCAATTCTCATTATGGGTTCACTACTGTAGAAGAGATGAAGTATACTTCACAACACTGCTCTGGCAAATCAATGGACGGCAAAATGACCTTATGTCGCGAATGCTGTTTTCCAATTTGTACAAAATCATGGCGAATAAAGTTACTTTCGTAGATTTTAGGGGGGCGATAGCGACCCTGTGGATCCGCCCCTGCGCTCCAACAAATAATTATGTTGCCTGCTCTCAACCTTTGTCAAAAATAGAAAAACGCACGACTCTGCGGCGAACACATGGCATAAGGGACTCGCGCAGCAGTTGAGAAATTGTATGCATTGAAACGAATATTTGTTAGGGGAGCAGCGATAGCTCTGTGGTGTAGTGTTCGCCTCTCTATTGTAAGGCTGGGTGTTCGACGCATGACTACTGAGTGAATTGCCGTAGCGCTCGTTGGGCAAGAACGCTCACCTCAACAGCCCTGGTAAGGAGCAAATTTCAGGCTTCGGCCCAGTGTTTTGCCGCTTGTTACAACTTCAATGTTTTGTTTTTGATATGTTTTATTTAGGCTGTTCGCAGTAAATACGCCTCTGTTGGTATTTCTTTTCTTGAAAGTCGGCATCATTTGCAATAAACAACGAAACCCATGTATAAATTACAAACTGAGTGACCAATGGAACACTCCATGGGTCCCATCAACATCCATTTTTGATAAAGTATACGATTCTACACTGTATCTCAAGCCTTTCGTCCAAATTTTCTCAGAGATTGTTCGTTGAATGCTAACCTTTCCTGTGAAACGTTTGAAACTTTCTACATTGCAATTATGACAGGCAAAGGCAAAGGAATTGCAAAATATTTTACTGTGATGCCTCAAAAACAAAAAAGTGCGTAATTTTTTCTTCAGGTCGACGCAGCTTGTTGCAGACAACACTGTTGACCACAAATAAAATTTTCACAATCGGATAGCAAAAGAATATGGCCACTAGCTGAGGAGTAATTTAGGTTTTTCTTCGGTCCCCGTGATCCATGAGTCTCGCACTGCCCCTACGTTAAATTGAAGCTTACAAGGTCCATCTGAAAACATAATTACAGCAACTTAAAAATTTACTTAATTTGACAAGCAAACTTGCTAATTAGGAGAAAATTTTCAAACGAAATTGTCGATGCTTTTCCTGCTGTTGCTGAATCTCCGCTGACGATTAGGATTATTCCATAAACATGGGCGTCGGAAGGATTTTTTCCAGGGGAGGCCACCAGTGAATTTTTTCAAAAATTTTTGTAGGGAGCCAAAAGTGGGGAAATTTGTTTTTTTCGCACTCGAAACTAGGAAAACAACCTTTTTTCTAAAATTTTCAAAATTCAGGGGTCCCTTACCCTATTCCGACACCCATGCCCCCTTCTGACGCCCATGTCCATAAATATTGAACACACTAACTGATCTACACTTCCCACTTCGAAAGCATGTCCCCGAATTCGGCATAAGTGACTGTAAATGGGTATTCAAGCCTTCGGGAAAAATAAACTACCAATGTATCCACCGAAGAAAAACAACAGTTCGTTGATTTACAAAACAACATTTTCTATCAACCAATATTGGCCCAAAAGAATATAGGTGAGTTTCGGCTGTCCACAGCAAGTGGATGTTTTCCAGTGATCACCTCGAAAGTTGTAAAAATATTTTCCAATTGATGCCTACATGGTTTTGCGAGTATAGATTTTCAGCACTGACTGAAATTAGAAGTTTAAAACTAGAGACACTTTTTGGTATTGACGATGAAATTCGAGTTTGCTGGACTCGTTGGAGTGTCGCATCAGTTCGATTCAGTGGCGTACGCAGAAATTTTTTACAGGGTGGTTTCATTTAGTGGCATATGTTGGTCATTTGTATTTGGTGTACGCTGTTTGTGACGTCACAATTTGACGTCATAGTCATGTTTCCAAAGCAACGTTTTGGCGAATTTTGTTGATACAATATGCATATTTTTCTGCATCCACTCCCTTTGTTTCATTGCACTGAATATAAATTTTCAGCGCTCCAAGTTAGGCTATCGGAGTACAATACACTCAACGCTACGACACAGCAGTTCATAACGGCAAAAATATCAGGGTACCCGTTAAAGCAGGGGTGTAAAACACACTCATCAGTGCGTCAGAGCAATTTACAACTGGAAAAGAAGGCTGCGCTAATGTCTTGTCGAATGCGAGCAGTCGAGCATAGAAAAAGTGCG
>Ga0210059_1006334_pt1 | contig 19013 bp, 9 predicted proteins | sample Ectturendosymbi2_FD_188042 | JGI IMG/M metagenome (GOLD analysis project Ga0210059, IMG submission 188042) | Ecteinascidia turbinata endosymbiont from Florida, USA - Sample 2 (SPAdes) (version 2) | ecosystem: Host-associated > Tunicates > Ascidians > Unclassified | place: Key West, Florida... | reverse complement strand
AATACTGTACTTGCAATCTACCCTGAAATAGCAAACCTGCAACTAATACTGTACATGCAACACGCAGGCCCAGATTTTCATTTGGAGGCGCTAGGCTGTTTTAAATTGGGGCCCATTCTGAAAGGTTCGCGATAGATGTCATACTTTACGTGCTCGCTACATTCACTGAACAAGCTGTTCCAATTAATAAACATATTACTTCATTCTGAACTCCCTCAATATCCACAACAAAAACAGTCGCAACGAAACTAACGCAAAAGCAGCGGTGAACAATGTTCCGGGCAACGATCCTTATACCGGAACGGCGTTCCAGGCCGTTCCGGCTTACTTTCACCTCTGAATATTCCTATGTTGTGTTAAGCATCTAGGGCCCCCAACAGCAACTGATTTCTCTACAAGTTTGACTGTCTGCCAGTTTTAGCAGTCTCTACTGAATAACCTATAAGTATTTTCGGTTTGGTTCAGTGCAAATATATTTTATTTCGCGGGTAACGTTTCCTAATAATCCTTTTGGCATGGATATGACTCTCTACTCGTGCATCACGCCTATTGCATAAATGTCACAAAAAACGTTACTATTTGCGTGCTGAAGCTAGTTGTTGCTGACTGCTGTTTAGTATCAATCAATGTTGCCACTGGGTTGAGTCTCGTCAACATCAGATTGTTGCCTTCTTCAACAGCAGATAAAATCAATTTTTACGCTACGATTTCATATAAGCTAAATCAGTGTGGTCCAACCAGAGGCCCGCGGGCCGTATGTGGCCCGTCAGAAGCATTCAGGAAAAATCTGCAAATGTGACATTTGTTCAAACGTGTGTGAGGTTACATTTTTCTCACTGAATTGCCTGCGTTGGATAAGGTGCATTTTGTACAAGAACAATGAATAGAGCGTTTCTGTGTACCATTTCTGTTTTATTTATTTATTTTACAATCAAATTCAAATAGGCACGGACCTTCGCTGGGGCAAGTCTGGATAACCTAAGGGCTTTTTCGTGCCCGTTGTCTTGACGAGTAGGCTACATCTGGCGCAATGAACTCAATACCGCTAAATAAATCTATTTATCTATCCACTAAAGGCGGCCTTTACAAAGCGGCCCCAAGCCAAATTAATTGCCGATCCCTGTTGTATGTAATTTTAAATAGAACAAGCATAGCACCTTTCAATAACAATGCACAATACTAACGATGTCAGACCAGACTGTAGAGAACCTCTGGAAATTAGTCAGCAAAGATAGATTTCCGAAACTAAAATATTTTGCACTATAAATGCATTGGATGTTTGGAAAACATACGTGTGTAAGAGTACAGTTTCTTAAGATGAAGCAAGTCAAATCTAAAAATAGAAATCGAATGGCAGACGAGACACTGGACGATAGTCGCCGACTTGCTAATACTGGTAAGCCTATTGATAAAGGACGATAGTGTCAGAGAAGCCTCGACCCAGGGGCGGATCCAGCCAGCAAGGTTGGGGGGGGCGATTTCAGAAATATTTTGTAGTCAAGTCCCATAACGACTTCCCTACTGCAAGAACGATGAAGCATACTTCACAACAATGCTGTGACCAAGCAATGGACGACAAAATGGCCTCATATCGCGAATGTTGTTTTCCGAATCGTACAAAGTCATGGTGAATAAAGTTACGGTACTCTCGCAGGTTTTAGGGGGGGTGGCGATCGCCCCGCTCTGGATCCGCCCATACCTCAACCACAGGCATCTTACTGATACAGATTTTTAATAAATTGCTGTTCGTTATTGTGCAATAACTTTATTGAAGCACTCACTTACATTCCCTTTTTTACTTTGAAATCTTGTGAAGTTGTTATTTCATACTTCATTTTATCGGAAGTGGCCCGCAAGTTGTCACGTTTTTATAAAATGGCCCGTAGGTCAAAAGTAGTTGGACCATGCTAAGCTAAATGCTTCCAGCAACAAACCTAACAAAGCGCGATCACCCTCGTTGAATCCCGAACAGAACGAAATATCGCCAGAAGTCGTTTATAATTTACGTAAAATGTTATTCTAAACGCAGCGAAGAGAGCTTCTTTCTTTTGAAACGATATCCAAACACACATTAGGGTGAGAGATTGTTGAAAAGAACTTAAACGTCATGAATCTAACTTATTTTCATCCTAAAATGAGCGGAAATGTGGAAAAAAACAACCCAGTCAACATCAGATTTGTCACCAAAACATCAGACATCAGAAATTTATCTGAGAATATCACATCTAATGTCATGTCAAAATATCAGAAGTGGCAAAACTGGTGTCAATGTTCCCGAACTTCTAGTGCAGTCTCGAGGTCGCGCAGCCGAACTGCACCTTTGTTTCGTCACAAAGGGTAATGTGTGGTGGAAACGCACTTTTCTTCCGATGGTTACTATCGTTGTGTTACATCATAAATATGAAGCTGTTCATAACAAAATTATCTCAGATCCGCCATCAACCTAAGAAATAAGGCTGTTTGGATAAAGTAAGAACCAACAATCTTAAAGCATCAGATCCAAACGCGCTTTTGTCATTTTTTGCTGTTTCCCTGTCTCGTTGGGGAAGAGTTCTGCGGTTGCCAGTTGGCAAAGTGGCTTTTGCTTGCTATTCAAGCTCATCAAGATCTTCTCTGATTTGCTTAGCATGGGAGCAGTACAAACTCGCGCAAGTCCTCAATAGCAATCTGTTTTCTGAATGACTTCACTGAAGAAAATTAAAATGGAAAAAATCACATCTAAAAATACCAATCGAGATTTACGCCATACAAACGCTGACAACACTACTGTACTGCCCAGTCACCTAAGAAACAACTATGCTTATATTGTAGGATACTGCTTCTAGCCCTACACATAGCTCTTATCTGCACTAGAAACTGGCTTTGATCAGGTGTAGTGACGTAACTAGAGGTTTGAGCCAGGGGGAAACTTAGCTGAAGGAAGCCCACGGGCTAACCCTCAGAAAATACTTGAGAAACGATAGCAAATCCGGTATTGAACGGCTATACCAAAAGCCGAAATCACCGGAAAACACTCCGAAAAACGCAAAAAAACAACAATCTACTGAAACCAAAAGAATAGTAGATACCAAAATGCAAGCTAGGTAGGGCCTGGTTTTTACATTTAGCTTGGCAGGGGGGCGGTTCTCACCCCTGCCACTCGTCAGTTATGCCACTGATCAGGTGCATTTCAAGCATGAACAGCCACAAGTTCTTTCGATAGAGTCAAACGTAACAATCGGTACGATTCTGCAAAAGCAGGACGCAACCAGCGTGCTTTTAGTATATCGACAAATAGTTGGCATGGGGCTTGACCAACCGTCATATTGATATTCATGGAAACTCGTTGGAAGACTCTGGCGTTATCAACACGAAAGTTGAATAAAACTAAAGTTCGTGAATAATAATTAAGACATAAATTTTTGACGAAGTTTAATTTAAATGATCATATACCGGCCATTGACTCTATGCGTACCACAGTTTTTTTGGAGGCCCCCTTGGATCTTGAGGCCCTAGGCTTAAGCCTATATAGCCTATAGGTAAATCCGGCACTGAATAAAGCATTAAAATGTTTCTTAGTAGAGCGAATTAATCTTGCCCAAACTCTTCCCAAATGACTCATCAATAGAGGATTTAATCAGGGTTCCCAAAACTGTTGAGTAGAAAGTCCCTAAAGTTGAGCTTTGAATGTCCAAAATTTCACAAAAATTGCGTAGATTTTGCACAAAGCAGCATGTTACTTTAATCTCGCTTTCAGCACTTCAAAATATAAGTTTAGGTCCCTGGTCCCTGCCTTATCACATTTGCACATGTTCTGTCACGCAGACGAATATACTTAAGAACAATTATTTGGGATGATTCTTGAGATGCTCTTGATTGAACAATAGAAAACAATGACTTGGACCCAGTGAAAGGCAGGTTATGCTCTGCTATGAAACTAGCCAATTGCATTTCTGTAGTTTCCTCGTTGCAGTGCCGCGGAGCTTCCTGCACAGCTCTGAAGTAGGTGATAGCTTCTGGAATAACTAACACATAAAAGCATCACTACCACATAAATTGTGTGGCAACGACAAGGAGATAATGCAGCACTAGGGCACTGGTCGTCCATCATTACTTGTGCACCATTGGCGATTCATTGTATGACGACTGAAAAAACAACTTTAGTCAGTTAATTTGCACAAGACCTTTAAACAAAACTGAAACAATGAAAAACGTTCAGCATATTTTCCCATTTTCGTTTTGACCTTTGAGGTTCACGGCTCCTCTAGATTTTATGGGCTTGGTGCACTCCCTCTCGTAGGGCCTGTACTAGATTTACAACTGCTAGCATTTGACGGTAGAGATTAGACTCGTTTAGATACAGTAGGTATACAGCGTCCTGGAGCTGACAGTTGAATCATAAACTTATTTTAACATTCGATGGAAATGCCTTACTACAATTTTTCTCAGTTTCATCCCTCAAAATGCAATTTCTCTAAACAATCTCTAGATACCTCCAAACCTTGTGCTTATCGCAAAAGGTTTCTGAAATTTTCAATCTCGGGACAAAATCCACAGAAGTGGGAACCCTGGATTAAATTGCCAGCGAACGCCGCGATAACGAAGCTTTTCAGATAAGAAATTAGTGTTCCGCTTCCGCAGGATACGACGCAGTTCCTTTTTTTGAGGCCACAAAGTTCGTTCAGTTGTCACTAAATAAGGTGTGCACGTTACCTCGGCGGGAGAGGAACCTTCTGAATGAATTCAGAATGAATCAACCATCAGCGCAACTTCCAAATCCACTGCTCGCGATGCCTTGCAAGTGAATATGCACCCATATCTTTTCACAAAACTCTCCCCTGGCGCACTATGAAGGCACCAAAAAATCAAAACCACTGTAATGAAACGGAGGTTACTCAGGCGTAAGTCGATCGACAGGTAAGCCTGACATGATTTGTGATCCCAGCAGGAAGTTTCGTTTTTGAAAAGATATGCATTTACCGAGTACTTTCCCAACCGTAGCAGCATCCCACACAACTCAACGCTTTGGCGCAGCGGTGCCCATGTGGTAGCTCTACCGAAATAACCAACTTTACGATGACGATCTTCAGTCATTAGTTGTGCAACATGGTGGTTACCTTGTAAAATATTTGGATGCTTCTGAAAAACCACCATTGAAGTCATATTCGATCTCCCTACCACACGAACAACGCCATCCTCGGGCATAGGATTAAGCTTTCGCACCTGGCCGGTGAAGCGGTTCTTTCTACATATGGTAGACTGCAAAAAAGATATTTCGCGAGAAATAGCATTGCATTGCTCCATCTTGACAGATTCTAATTGGGTCGCTTCTAATTCCTTGACGGGTAAAGTGCCAGTCAAAAATTTTGACTACGTAGCAGTCTCTTTTGAGGTGCATTATCCAAGCTACAGCGGTTTGCAGTTTGTGCCACGAAGAGAAGCGTGGAAATCGTGCGAATAAACTTTCACTTCTATTGAGTTTCATGGTTATTTCATAGTTGTCTTGATAGACCAGAAATTATTCTGGAAGGTCGTGAAGGTTCGAAAGACATTCTGCCAACTTTTTATCGAATGCCTCAAAAACAAGGATCCTTCAAACCACCTATCGTCAGCGGTTACTTCAGAATTTGTCGAACCTCTGGGACGTGAGCAGCTACACATACTTACGAGGAGAATCTACATTGTGGGACGAAACAGCCAATTTTTCAGGATAGGAAATGCAGCCTTTGACACATTTCGGTGTAATCAAATTGCAGGCCAAGTGGAATCATTCACTAGTAGGAGCGCACTGAGTGTACCACCAAGTAAGGATTGGGAGCATTCGAGGCGCTTTCTAGACATAACGATTTGTCAGGTCTTTTTCAGCAACCAAAACTTTCAACGGTATCTCGATCACTTTTCTAATAACGATGCTTTGTACAAATAGTCAGTTTTTGGTTTCCTTTCATTACAAATTTTAAACTAGGCAAATAACTACAATTTTACAGAACATATCTTCAAAAATGGTTTGTCTGCGAAACAGCTCTACACTGCCTTATCTCTAGCAGGGGTTTGCCTACACAATTTGCATGTATTTTCCTTGTAAACAATGTTGAAAAGCAGTGAAAACCTAATCGCATTTTATGAAAACTACAATGATGAATAAGACATTAATGAACTGCATTGAAACACATAACGCAACTTCATTCAAATTTATTATTTTCAAGTTCGGGAAGGATTTTTTTCAATCTCCTCAGTTAACATACTTTTAAATAAAATGTTTCTAGCAACACGATAAATTGACAAACAGAACATCAAGAACAACTTTTTGCAAAAATTCGACAAAAAGCAATGTTTTACGTGCAATAATAAGATCCCAGGGTTGTATTGGTTGCATTTCAGCAAGTGACGTCTGAAAATATGGGGCGTGAGTGATCATTCTTATCCGAAATCAATGAATGACAGCTTAAGATGGTGCAAATAAACGTGCTTTCCCGAAAGGAAACCACGGCATATCAATCAGCACGGTTTACTTGTTTTGACAAGGCAGCCTTGCTAAATGTTCTTCTGCCGAAAGCAGTAAGTCTCTAGACTCTAGAGCTAGATACATGGTCAAAATGTGTTCTCAGAATCAAAGCAGAAAAGAAAGGCCTTGGTGAATGGATAGATGCGAAACTTTAAGCAGAGTTCTTTTCAGGCACGTAGCCAGAAATTTAGATTGGGGGGGCAAGCAACAACGAAGTCGCAACATTTAAATATATAATGCCCCTTGTTTTTAAAGCATCTTCCACAAAAGTTGCATTTTTCTGGCGCTTTTATTCTGAATAATTATGTTCAGATATAAGCCGGCAAATAGAAGTCAATCTTCATTGAATTGATGAAAGCCACCATTTGCTTATAAAACGTTCATGCAAGACCGATAGTGGAACTTTCGATGGTTTAAGAGCAAGATTTGCAATATGCTTTTTGCAGCCTGTTTTGCAGTTGAGCAAGAAGTCACTGTGACCGTCATTATGATTGCATTTTCTATATTTACGCGTTTCTGATGTACACCAACACACATTCAATCCAAACCTGAATAGCAACTTTGCTTTACGGCACAGACTCCCGAAGTTGGTCCACAAAACTTGCGCGCATAATAGACGTGGATCTTATCCAATCTTCGAGCGGTCGACTGATTGACGTATGCAGCTGATAACGTAAAGGCTAGAATACCTCTATGCGTTTGAAAAATGTTTGGATTTTATTTCATTAAACACTTCTGTAATGCAAAAGTTACAAACTTTCGTATGTTTCACCCACCCTCTCTGCACAAAATGTGAAAGTGGTTGTGTATTTGCGGAAACGAAGCCACAATCGATTCTCACCACGGCTCTGGAGTGAAGTTAATAGTAATTGTCACCGCAGCTTCATACAACAGTCGGCTAGTTGATCTATCGCAGTGGCTCCCAAAGTAAGGGTCGAAACCGAAATAACAGTGGCGATGTGTCAAAAAATGGGCCATGCCGAGGTGATCCAAACCGGAGTTGTGTATTTTCAACGCTACCATTGGTTGCCTTTGTCTGTAACATAAGCACTTACTGAGAAAAGTGTGGAATGCTGACATTGAAAACAAACTTAGCAGTTTACTGCCAAAATCCCAAATAGGCCTACAATCATTATTTTTTAATACGTTGTTTAGGGATTTGTTATTTGAGGCGTGTTCACCAAACTCAGTTGTTGTTTGAGGCGTATTCACCAGACTCAGTTGTTGTTTGAGACGTGTTCACCAAACGCAGGTTTGGGGAGCGCTCAGAAATGTTTGGGAACCGCTGCTCCAGCCATTTCAGCGTAAGCAGTTGTTAAGCTCTTTTTTATTCATGGGTATTTAAATAACAAAATCCAATCGAGTGGGAAAAAATTCAATTTAGTTTCATTTTAGTCACATGCGCTTTATCAAGAAAAGAGATTGCAAACTATCTGTAAGTGATGGCCGTGTCAATGTCCTCAGCACTTGCAAAAAAAACGCTTTCCTATTTACGTTAGATTTTGCTGCTGAGTCTACCCGTTGCAGCTGAATAATTTCAAATTTACTGTAGGATAGGGTTTCACATCAGATGAAAGTTGAAACACTTTCAAGACTGTGTACAGGTCAGACTATGATTACTTGACAAAACTGTTTTTTTCGCCGGCAAGTTAATGTGACAAAAAAATCATTGATGAAAACGTTAATACTCCACAAGATTGTGATTGAACACGATGCATGCTTAATCGTAACAAATAAATATCTAGAATGAATTCTGGGTCTCAAACACGCGGGCCGCATGTCGCCCGCGAGCGCATTTTGTGCAGCCTGTGATTCTTTTTGGGAATTTTGAAATACTTAACATTTAAGTTATCGGCTCTGTTTCTTTTGTAAGTCCTTGTTTTGAGTTTAAGGCTCGTGGTCTATGGCCTATTTGCGTAATAAAAAAGACTGACACTGGATTGCTTCTCAGCCAAAGTTTGAGCTGCAAGGCATATAAAACGTACATTGCCGCTATTTACTTCAAAATTGTGCAAAAACAAAAATATAGGATGTCCATTTAAAGTTGCGGCTGATGCTACAGACAAACGTAATACTGTATTTGTAGCACGGTAGGGTTAACAGAGAGGAATTTCTTCCATGGTATTGAAATGAAGTTTACATCAACATTAGGTGACATACAGCAAGCTGGTGCGCCAGAAACAGCTTCGAAAAGCGTTACTCCTTGTTTTATTTTCGGTTAGTGATTACAAGCACTTAGATACAAGTTTGTATTTCAGCATCACCAACTTGTACACGGATGTGTTGAACATATTTAAAAATATTGGACATAGTTTAAAACATTTGTCCTCTTCTCAGAAAACTCTTCGCCCCCCTGGTGTCCCAAGCTGTTTGGAGGCCTGTATACACAATAATGAGCGTCGAAAGGGGAGGGGTAGAAGGGGGCCTTGGAAAAATATTGACATTTTCCTATCAACTGTTTAGCGAAAAGTTTGTTTTCTTAATTTCGAGTGGTAAAAAATTTCATCATTTTTGGCCTCCCCGAGAAAAATTCTTCGCTTTACTTGGAAAACTACTATTGCCCGCCCTGGATAACATTTTCCGACCCTCATGTACACAACGTTTGATTAATCATGGACAATTGGTAAAACAGTGCTTTGATCAGGTGCGACTAAAGGCTGATACAATATGTTCTGTAAGGAGTGTCGTTGATTTGCACTGAAGTATTTCTTTGGCTTACGCATCAAAACCTTGATTACCCTGAAATATTTTGGTGCAACGTTCGGAATTGGGGGGGCATTGCCCCAATTGCCCCGCCTGGCTACGTGCCTGGTTCTTTTAAGCATTTTTATTATCTTCTGCGAAGCAACTGTGCGAAAATTATGTTGTTTTTGGGCAAAGGTTCTACCTGATTTGTTTCACAGCGCAATGGATGAGAGATTTGTGGAACTCCATTGCAAGGTACAGAACCATGGGTAAGTGAGAGGCCAAAAAAGTTCAGAAAGATATTTTTTATTCTAAAAGCGCAGAAAAAGCTTGTGCGTGAGCAACGTGGCACAAACCCTCATTCCTGGGTAAAAATAGACACAAATAGTTCTGGTGTCCACACCAATCTTTCAGCACTATACAGACGTTTGACGTTATGTGAAGTAAACGAAAAAAAACAACTTAATTTGGGATATTCTGTGAAAACAATATTTCACACATGTGTTTTCCTTAATGTTCTATGAAGATATAGCTTTCTCTTTCATTATACAAAAGTTGGAAAACACTACACATCAAAAGAAGATCCGTATTTTTTTCACAGCAGGACAATAAACGTTGGGGTTTTACCGGTTTTGGCAATTCCAATTATCTTTAGCGTGACGCCTTAAAGATTATCTCCAGCGTGACGCCTTAAAGGGTCCTTGAAGTCGCGCTCAACAGGTAGGATTTCTCAGGATTGGTTCAGTATTTTGCCGTAAACAGATCCGTTGCCCAGCTGCGGGTTTGTAAGTAAGTGCGGAATCAGCGTGGCGATCTGAAATTTCAGACCCGGCCATAGCCAGTAGCGAGAAATCGATACAAGTGGTTCGTGACTACGGTTTTAACTCTACCACACATGTCCTGCAACCTCATAGAATTTTTTACGGATTTTCTATAATGATTCACAAGCAATTATTTCGCGTCTTTCAACTCATTGCCCCGGAGGTCAAACATTTCTAGCAGAAAGACACTCGAAAGAATTCGCAAGTCATATTCATTTAGTAACAATGATTTGAAAAATGAAATTAACATTGGCAAAGAATTTTCTTCGGAAGAAGTCTAACCTGCCTATTTTGCTCGAACAATATTTTTAATCCACAGCTACTTAAAAAGCCGCGTTTGATTGTTACTGGTAGCTGTAACTCTTCTCGTCACCAGCGCTTCATGCGAGAAAAACTTTTCAAAATGAAATTAGTGAAAACATTTTCCAGAAATTCCATGACCAGTGAAAGATTGAGTAACATTGATCTACTTTCAGGTGAAAGGTACGAGCTGAAAAAGAGATTTAGATGATTTCGTTGATGAATTTGATAGTCGACATGTCAATCGAAGGATTAAGTTACATTGAGGTGATGATATAAATTTCTAATGTAGACTGTGCAGGGATCTGTGTGAGAATCGTATTGTTCATTGTCTATTTGTCTGATTCTTTTTAGAGTTAGTGCGTGTTTCGCTTATGATAAAACAGTCATAAATCAACGCAGGGTTGAAAAGTCAGCTTTTGAGGATCAGTCAGAGGAAAATGCAGTGTGAAGGAATATTCTGCAAAATAAGTTTTACACCTGCTGTTACGTTTTGCTATCAGGTACACGCCCCTTAAACCGATACACACATTCCTACTGCGGCGCTACTATGCTACTCTAGGTGCCACTGGTGCCGAAACCTCTGTGAAGTTAACTGCATTGTGCATTGAATAGTCCTCACCCTATCCACACTGCAGATGGGCGTTACACTTGCAATAGTTGTATAACATTGTTATGGTTACACCACAATCACAAAGTGTCCGTAAGACACCACAAAAGCAGATTAGTCAGTAGTCACCAATCCATTGGCAAATGGCTTAGTTTTATGTGTTTTGTAGTAAGGATATTTTGACGAAACTAGTTTGTTATCAACAGCCTACTTGTCTCTGTGTCAATATAGAATAGGTGGTTGGAAGTGGGACCATTTCACTTTCATGTGAATTGTATTCACTTTCGTGGAGCTGTATTCGTTCATGTGGGGTTTGCACAATTGTGTACAGAAAATGGTGTTTCGTTTTACATGTGCAGTGCTGTGGAAGTTGCATGGTTAGCACAGAATATTCGGCATAGCAGTACACGTGTGTGATTGCATCTGCAGTGGCGTTTAAGTATCTCCAGTGAATAATAACCTAGCGCTAGTTCATATTCAACGATATTCACAAGCCTATATTGGGTTTGACAGGGTTAAATCATAACAACTTAATCTTCAAAACAACGAAAAATAGCCATGAAAGACAGACATTTATGCTGGCCCCCCTACATTTTCCTGGCCCCGCAGTGCCCCCCCACTTTTTAAAGTCTAGAATCGCCACTGGTCATTTCTGTGTTTAACAGCTTCTCTGGTCACATAACAAACTCTTTACTTCCGCCATGCTTGGACAGATGTTTAATGCCATTTTCTTCGATCTCTTGATGTCAACGTGTGGTATTTCCATTTGGAAGAGATGTAGAATTTGCCTAATTCGTCACCTCAAGAGGATTAGAAAAAAGTGACATATAGGCGAAGTGACGAATTATGCAAACAGGTGAAAACTCCATCATAGCAGCTCGTGTACTTTATCATAGTAACTCGCACACACAGTGCTTTTATTTACAGTAAAATACATGTTCATGACGTTATGGTTGAATACAACCATACGCACAGGACACAAGTCATGCAATACCGGTACACAGACAATACGAAGTTTGTGCAAGTAAAATTGCTAATTCGCAAAACGTTTAAAGCGAGATGGCATCTTCGACTCCTTATAAATTCTTTCTTCCCCGCAAAAGCAAGAAGGAGCATTTCAGCTAGATTTTTCCTGTAGTGTGCTTTTAAACAACGGATTATTATCCCAGCATCCATCGTTTGGGTTTGGCGGTAGTGTTAGGAGGTACGAACACCAGCTTAACATTTGTCAGGCCATGCAAGGCAGGGTGAGCTGTAAAAGTGTCAACAACAAGCCCAATTTTTCAGTTTTTTATTTTTATATCAAGTTTCCCAACCCAGGTTTCGATAATGGTCGACGTCATCTAAGCTTTCGAGTTGGATTGGAACGGGAGAGGTAGTTTTTTTACGTTTATAAAGCGTCGTAATTTTGCTGCCTTGCCAATAACGAGAAGGGGGAATTTTTCACCTGCCATCCTGCCCGCTAGTAACACATTTCATCTGTGTTTTGAGTGTTTACCACCAGCACAAGTTTCGTTATCAAAAACGTGGGTCCGGTCAGGCAAGGATTTGCGAAAAGCTCCAGTCTCATCGGCATCAAAAATTTGTCCTTTTTTGAATTCTCTCAAAAGATTAGGGAGACGATTTTTGTGCCAATTGTCTGCACCTGCTTCATCAATAGACGCTGCTTCGCCATGTAATTTTTTGCATCAAACTTCTCGCAATGTCCACCGGTTAATCTAGTTTCTGTCTAACTTACCAACATTGCCATAGCCACAGATCCTGGCGAATTGTTCAGCTATTAAGAAAAGCATTTCCTCCCTGATCGGTATTTTTTCATCTCTTGCTCTACGAAACCACTTTAGTAGAAGCTCATCCACATCATCAAATCCATGCTTCCACCAAGAGCGTACGCAAAGGGTGGTTGGGGTTAAAACTCCCCTTGAGTTTGATATTTTACAAAAATTTTATTACATGTGCGAAGGACATTAATTGATTTCGCATACATTTTGCTTGTTAATTTGTTGAGTTAATGCAAATACAATACAAATTTCAAAGAACATTGTGAATGGGCCAAAAAGTAATAATTATGTTATGGTGGGAATCTGGATTATCGTCTGCTTCAAGAAGCCATCTCGCAACATTTTGCAGACCTTCAGTCCACTACGCATGTTTAAGATTGTATTCCGCGATAGTTCACTTTATCCGAAACAGTTGTCTTTATTTTGTCTGCTGTGGCTGATCAGCGCAAGCGCTGACCGCATTGGCTACACTGCCAATTTCTCTAGCATGATAGAACTGTTGCACGAGCTCAAAACAGCGGTTGTTAACATACTGTAGAAGCATTCAGGCATTTGAAAATGTTTCAGAACGGAAAAAGGAAAAGAAAGTTTGCTGGACTTCTATAAATAACAAAAAATCGAATGTTTTCTTGCGTACTTTATGCGCATTCTCAATTCTTGTGCAGTTTGGCAAGATTCGATCTTTGAAACCGGAGTGTGCGCCACCCAGTCCAGCTGCACACTTTCTATGCTTGACTCCTCGTATTTGACTAGACATTATCGCAGCCAGATTTTGCCGTTGTAAATTGCTCTGACTTAATGATGAGTGTGTTTTACTGCCCTGTTTTAACACTCAGCCTGATATTTTTGCAATTATGAATTGCTGTGTCGTAGCGTTGAGTTTATTTTCCTCCGATAGCCTAACGTGGAACGCTGACAGTTTATATTCAGTGCAATGACACATTAAATAAGCGGAGTGCTTGCAGAAGAATATGCAAATTATAGCAATAAACTTCGCCAAAATGTTAGTTTGTAAACATTAATATGACGTCAAATTGTGAAGTCACAAACAGCACAAACCAAATACAAATGACCACCATATGCCACTGAATGAACCCACCATGAAAATGTTCTGCGTACGCCACTGGCTGCCGCTTACTTTTTCTTTCGGAATTATGCCCTGCTTCAAATTCGAAGATTGTTTTCTCTATTTTTGCGTAAGTCATTCAGAGCAGTTCTTGTAATATTAAAGCCCTTTGCTAAGCTTGTCACATTAACATTTTGCATGCAATTTTGTAATTTACTTTAAGCGACAAGCTTACGTTCTTAGGTCTTTTGTTCGACATTGCAGTACTGTATTTTTTCATGTAACATCGCTAGTGGCAACAAATCCTGAAATGAACTGTAGCTACTCTCATTCGAAATTTTAATTGGGAAATCTTTTTTATCGTTTGAATTAAACCGTTTAATTCCTCTACTCTATCTACACTCCTCCATTTAATCTAACACCTAATAACTTTTAAATCTTAAATTTTAAAGACTTCCCGCGTTCTCTCAATGGGAGTCGGGTCGCGCTTCGCACCTCGAAAAACAACTTGCGAGGTGCTAGTTTTCTCAGACAAAGATCCAAAATTTGTTGGAATTCCTAAACGTGTTAAACTAGCTGCTAACATCAAAAGCGAAACTGCAAATGACGCATTAGTTGAACAAAATGCTTCTCAGGGATAGAAAGAGGAGACCAATTGAGCATATTGACAAATTAGACGATGACGAATTAGAATAGATGCACAGAAATGTACACCAAAGAAAGGAATTCTGGCAGGACCGACGAAAAAGTAACGAATTGAGCGAATTGACGAATTAAACGGTGACGAATTAGACAAATTCTACTGCAGCAGCCACTGTCAATGCCATGGCATTGCATCTCGTCATTAGGTTGCTAGTAACAATGCTTCCGGCCTCGGCTATAAACAGCAGGCTAATTATACATCAAAACGATATCAGTTTCAACCAATAATTGTACTGTATATAAATTTTTTGCTAATGTCGAATGGCCTTTGATAAAAACTCTAAATTTAGGGATCAGTCACCTTTTTAATTTTTGTTTTTTCATACTATTTCGATCATAGATCGCCGTCCGTTTGCGTTGGAGAGTTAATCAAAACAATATGAACTGCTGATTTTCGTGTTCTTTATTTCAAATAAAAACAGGGGAACCGATATTTGAATTTTTTCATGGGTTGCAATGACGTCAAAGCGGCATTCAGGTGACGCCACAATGCCACACAGAATTTAACTTTTTTTTTATTAGAACGTGCATGGAGTTTTGCATCTTATGATGATGTAATTGACTATCTGACGCGATGGGTCTGTTAGTTATGATGGAAATTGCTTCGAGCCTGAACTTCCTTGTCTCATGCCTTTTGTTGCTGATGTCTTTTCCAATCTCCCAAATAAAACAAAAAGATGAATCATTTTCGACGAAATATTTATCAACTGATTCGTGTACGCATGGAAAAAAATTTATTACGAAAAGAAAACTGGTTGATGCATGGAAAAATTTGATCAATGGAAAGGAAAATCGTTTTCGAAAACATCAATTTCTAATACGTGCTAGTACTTCGGTGGTTATTTAATTGTTGTATTTGATGTCGTTCCTGTTGATGGAGCTTTCCTCAGAGGAAAAGTATTATATATATATATTCCCTCTCTCCATTTTTGACACAATGGGCTTTGAATCGTTTTCAACCCTTGCAACCTTTCAAGTCCCCTGTGCGCCACTTTGTGCAGAAATTTCTACCACTCTGCAACTTCATAAACCGCCAGCTGATCGCGATAGAAAGCTGTTCAAACCCACTAAAAATGCGGAAAATCTCGTAGTATGGATTTAAAAAAAGCTTGGAAAGGTTTGGAGTGTTTTTTGGGGGTGACGTCATAATGGGGGCAAGTCTTCGCGCATTTTTGGCCAAGGTCAGCGGGTCCTGGGCGCCAACCAAACGAACCATTTTTTGACTCACGTTTTATTGAAAATTATGCAACAATAAGACGTTCAGTGCTTTTGATTGACTTGCTAGCGTTTCTGGCGCCAAAATTATGGTTTACAAACCAACATTTTGGGACCAACATTTTCTTGTATCAGCAAAACCTGATTGGTCCTCAACAAAACATCGCTTACCATAAACAAGCAGTAAGTAGCTAATTCCACATGATTTCCAACATTTTTAGCTTAAAGTACAGTGAGGCATCAAACAACATAAAATATGCAAAAAACAATATTTTGTTCTTGATACACGAATACTCAAAACAATGGTACATTCAATTTATTTTATTGCTGACTGTCGGAACACTTGCTGTTCTTTTCAGGTTAAATAATAAGAAACAGCAGTGATGGATATTAACTGCAACTTTATCGCAAAACTTTACAAACGTCGGTGGTTGGTTCTTGCTGCTTTAACGCTGAGTGAATGTTTGATGTCAGTGGCATATGCCTACTTTGGGCAAGTCAACGACTTCTACGTGAGCTTCTTCAAAATCACCTACGCGGAAGTCGACTGGGCTACTCTCACACACTATGTTTCTCCTCTTGTTATGCTTCTACCAGTGTTGTGGATGATACATCTAGAAAAATTTGGATTCAAAAAAGTAGTTATTTGTGCCACTGCTAGTTTGTTACTGTCATTCCTGTGCTCCACAGTTTCTCTGGTCAATAATAACCTGTTTGCTCTAGTTATCGCTGGACAGATGTTCAATGGCATTGCCTCAATTTTGCTCATGTCGACCCCTTCCATATTTGCCACTCTTTGGTTTCCAGAAAATGAAGTTGGTACAGCAATAGCTATTAATACCGTTGGAATGTTCATTGGCGTTGGAATAGGAACAGTTGTACCCACTCTGGCTACAAATGAAAAGTCAAGCTTGGTTTCAAACAGTGTCAATGCAAACAAATTGCAGCACATTAAAAAGTTTCTGATTATAATGAATACGGTGATGTTAATATTATCAGCTATAATCCTTTTGTTTTTTGCAATTTTCGTAACTGATGTTCCACCAACTCCTCCAACTAAAGCACAACAGCTGAAATCAATTCAAAAAGAAGAAAAGCAAAGATTAGGATTTATTCAAACTTCAAAACAGCTGTTTTTTGACAAAACATTTTTGCTTGCATGCATTTTGTTTGGTATAACGACGCAATTAGTGACACTAGAATACATCATGATGTCAGAAATGATGAGGGAACTCGTTGAAAACGACTTGCTTTCAATAAATGCTGATAGATTTGGAGGTTATCTCCTTGCTGTTTACGCTGTTGGCGCTGTTGTTGGAATTCTGGTAACAGGAAAAATAATGGACTTTAATAAACATTACTATATTTTGTCAAATATTGCATCAGTGCTCACTTTCGCGTCGACGCTTGCTTTCGCTCTTGGATTTCGATTTGCCAACCTGCCAACTTTGTTTGTAAGTAATTTTTTCAGCGGTTTCGGAAGCAAAGCTCTGATGGTTGTTTTGTATGAAATTGCAACACAGCACACATATCCAATGGATGAAATATTTGTTAGTACGTGGTTAACAGTTTTCCTTGGCCCAGTAGGCGTTTTTATAGGAGAAATAGGCAGAGTATTGTTCAATTCATATGGAAGTTTATCTGTATTGATTTTCCAATCGGTTTTTGCATTTGCATGTGCAGTGATGACTGCTTTGATATCACCAGAACCATCACGATTAGCCACAAGTGACCGCAAAATGCCTGAGTGTGAGGTTGAAAACAACGACGAGTTGCTCAGTTTGCTGCAATAGAAGTTGTAATTTTGCAGCGAAACGTTTGGCAGAGTGTTGCGTATGTTGCGTATGTTTTGGTGGCTTTCAAACTTTCTTTCCTGCGCAACATGCTTCATTTATTATTTGATTCAGGTTGCCGGCTTAAGGAAAAATCGTAGGTTATGGCAACCAGCAACAATTTATTTGTATCATATCAACCAAATCGTAAATGACCAGCTGTCACAAATGTTTGTGGATAGCGTAGAAAGGCTGCGTTTTGCTTTGATAGTAAAACGCTGAAATAAATTTATGGTTTGTAATTTACGAAATTTCTATTTTTATGCACACCTTCAAACAAGTTATGCAAAACTAGAGGCCGCGATGACTTGCACTAGAATATTTGTATGGGAATTCTTATGAAAAGTTATTTCATTCGCTGTAACTCTACATTGCTGCTGTGTTCAGTACGAGTACATTTGTGATTATCTTGATTTTGTTTCTTGTGTTAATGTTTGTGGTTAAGTTTTGAGACGTAGTTTTTGATACTTCGCACATGATTTTACTGTTACCGTTGAAAAAAATGCTGGTAAAAGATTTAAACAATGGTTGGAAACGTTTTATGGACGTTTATAGGAAAACAACGTTGTTTATTTATAACCGCTTCGCTTGCGGCAACACACCAGCAAGCCATTAGCAACACACCAGCAAGCCATCTATAACCGCTTCGCTTGCTGCAACACACCAGCAAGCCATTAACATTTCAGTCAAGACCTTCGTCAAAATAGCAGTTGACGGATCTTTAAATTGCGAAATTTGTTATTAATATTGGCCCTTTTGTTTTCATTTTGTGCCTTTGAAGAAGCACAAAAATCAAAATATATATGCGACATCAACAAGCAATTGTTCATTAAATCTAAAACGCCAAAAATATTGCATTCGATTGTCCTTGCAATCATAAAGAATATTTTAATTTATACGCGTTTTGTATGACATTTTCCTTGCTCCAAATCTCTTGATAGTTTCGTTTCGAATCTTTGATAGCCGTATTTTCGAAAACATTTTGATAATCGCTTTCGCATTCGTACCCAAAGAAACTATGGCAATTTTCGTTCATTTCAGTTGTAACACTAAGCGTTTATTTGTTTACGGTTGTTAGTGGTGTGGCGTTGACTTACGTTTTAGCATAGCATTGAACCTTCTGCTTGCGTTTAAAACTAATGTTTTTTCCAAGGTGTTTCTACTTCCAGGTTTGATAAGACATCAGTAATGTGAAAAACACAGTTTGGTGTTTCTCAATGTTACATGTATCTGCATCGCCTTGAACTACTGAGGCAAGCACAAGAGAAAGATGGTAATTCGGGGATTCGAGCTAACGGGAAAGCAACCAGCAACAATAGAGATCCCTCAGCGAGTTCGCTCTACTGTTGCTAGGTTCCACTATAATTATATAGGGATGAGTGAATTACGATAATTCGCCTGTGGTGACTATCACATTGACTTGTTACTTATGGCCACCACCTAACGGTGACCATTTCTTTACATGTGGCACCATCTCCAGGCCATCACATCATGGTAATTACAAATATTTCGTCTTT
>Ga0210059_1006333_pt1 | contig 19014 bp, 14 predicted proteins | sample Ectturendosymbi2_FD_188042 | JGI IMG/M metagenome (GOLD analysis project Ga0210059, IMG submission 188042) | Ecteinascidia turbinata endosymbiont from Florida, USA - Sample 2 (SPAdes) (version 2) | ecosystem: Host-associated > Tunicates > Ascidians > Unclassified | place: Key West, Florida... | reverse complement strand
GATTGGAAGGTTGTCCGCTGATGTAGGACGCATGCATCCAGTCACAATTCGCAAGACGTCGTTGATGGCGGGGTCGATGATGCGGGTATGAGCACTGCGGCACCAGACAGGAGCGCAGTACTCTGCGGTTGAATGCATTAGGGCTAGGGTGGCTGTTCGCAGAGTTGTTGCTCCAGCACCCCAACTGGAGCCAGCAAGTCGTCTAAGGAGCGCGACGAGTAATGTCAGCCTCTTGCGAAGTGGTTCAAGGTGTCGGCGATACGTGAGCGACCTGTCCAACATTATTCCGAGGTATTTGGGCTCGGAGCAGACGGGCAGGGTTTCGTTGTTGTATTTGAAATGATTTTGAAGCGTTGTTGTATTTTAAGTGCTGAAGTTGTTGATAGAGAATGAAGTCAACAGTAGGTCTATTGTTGCGATCGGAAAGCCCGAGCGGCATGGCCGCAAAGCTTCGCACTGTGGAAACAAACAACAATAAAGGTCATGTGCCGCAATCACTCTATTACTGATTGTTCGGGCCACATATATGTGGTGTTGTTCTCAGGGACGGATTTAGGGAGCGCGGGGCTCTAGGCCATCTTAGTTTTTGCGGTCCCACGCAAGTGTGACCCTTTTTGGCCGTTTGTCTTAAAAGCGGGAAAGTATGCCCGTCCTATGTGTAGTGCCCCCTCAAAAAAACAAATGGCATTGCAATCTTTTCTCGGAATTCATAGCTCTCGTGTAGTTCAGAAGTTTTCTTCGTTAAATTTCCGTAATTTCTAGCGTTTTTATTAGGTTTGTTTTTCGGATAGATACATTTTCATGCGGGGCCGCGTTGCCGCCTCACAAATATCGTGTAGCTCTCGATCTGATTAACTGTACGTAAACTCCTTTTTCTACAGTAATAATAACCACACATTTTACAAAGCAAACAAGCACAATCCATTCAGTGGCGTAGCCAGCCCAAAAATTTGGGGGGTGGCCAAATGTTTGATTTTAGGCGATAACACTATTTTGTTTAGAAACACGCCTCTCAAAGCACATAATGATTATTTTCTAAAAATTTTTTTGGGGGGCATGGCCTCTTTGCACCCCCTGGTTACGCCTGTGAATCCATTCAATGGACACAGGGCTTATTTATGCCGTTTTGAAGTTTTAATTTTCCAAGCCATACAAAATATTGTTTTAATCCTCTATAGCAGGGGTTCTCGGCATTCTTTCTTCCGTTTACCCTTGCCAGCTTCCTAATATAAAATGTACCCCCTATTTTTTGTTTACTCACCAGCGCTATAGAAACATGTTCAACAGCATCACTAAATTTTCTCCCAGGATAAGAGATGGGAACCCCTGCTCTATACCATAGTTCGAAGGTAAACAGCATGAAGACAAGTTTTGCATAGAAGCACAGAATTGTAAACAGGCCCCATTTTGAAGCCCAAGCCAGAACCCGACCCGAGCCCCACATGTATACTTGGAGTCCGATTTAGGCCCGAAAGCCAAATTTACGGAGTGAGTCAAGATATGCGCAACTATGGATTATCAAAACGCAGTGATGTGTCCGTGTCATTTTTGTCGAGTCAGAGTCACAAGCCTCTCGAGTCAGAGTCATCTAAAAATTTTTCGAGTCGAGTCAGAGTCGAGTCACAAGAACTGTCGAGTCACTTCGTGTCATTGGTTTGCAAGCTCGAGTCAATGTCGAATCACACGAAATTTCACGTTTTTTACGACACTTTTTTGCTATGAAATGGCACCCAACATGCCATAAAATGGCACCCGATAAATTAGAAAATGGTGCCCAACATGCTATGAAATGGCGCCCGATAAGTTAGAATATGTTGCCCAATGTTGTTTTAACAAGTTTGATTGCAGGTTATTGATATCTAAGTTTTCTCAGTTTGCATTTTACTTGTGACATTCACTCTCAGTCATTTCAAAAAGTCTAGCCCTATCTTGTTACAAGTATTGCAGCTTCTCATTTAGGGTTGTGGAGAATGTGCGATTCACCACGAAAGGCCTGTGTGTGAAGAACAACACCCATGTGTCGCGAACAAGCAGAAATACATTGAGCACGACGTGAGATCTTTGTTGTTGCTTGCTGCCACAGTGTGAAGCTTTGCGCACTTTCTGCTCGGCCTTTCCAATCACAACAAAGTGGTGCTTTGACCAGGATGTGAAGGTGGTGCCAGGTGCAACCTTCACAAAAAGAACGTGCAATGGGTGAGGTTCATTGCAAACACGAGGGGATGTTGTTGCAACTTCTTGGTGGCGTTGCATTGACAGTGTGGTTTTCGTATGGCCAATACATTAAAATGACTGGAGATGAACATGTAGGCTACTTGGATTTAAATCTTGCGACATTTCAACATATTGAGGAGTTTGGATGTTATCATTTTTGCTTAAGCACATTTGGATTGGAATTGATTATTTTCTTTTGAACTTCTTCGCAACTTTCGGTTCAATTTTGGGACTGCAGTTTACTGTGACTTTCCTGTTCAGTTTTGGGACTGCAGATTACTGTAGGACTGCAGGTTAACTTAATTGTAGCCACCGACACGCTGGGAGCCGGTTTGTTGCAGGCACAATGCTGCGTCGCCCTGAGCCAACTAAAGAAAGAGTCGAACCGACAATCCTCAGCATAATAGCAATTGAGATTACACATTTGACCAGGTTCTCTTCTAATGCTGCTACGTATTCGACGTTATATGTGCCGTAATCACGTCGTCACATGGGCTTAGGCTAATAACAGTGGCAGGAATTTGGATTTAAACAAGATTCGGTTTTCGCATTGCATTATATTTTGCAATATAGTTTTTGGTTTGGATTTGAATCTGAATAACTTGAATCACTTTACTGGTATCTGGAAAAGACTCAAAGTCACAGTTTGAGGCCCACTACAATGATCACGTTGTGCAAAACTACATTAAACTACGATAAGGTACCAATATATTGTGCCCTGCTGACCCCTCAGTGAAAGCAAAGTCTCAGGTCTTCCTCTATGCAAGTGGAGACAATTGATCCTTAAAATGCAGCATAGCACGACTAGACAGGCTAAACAGAAAATTTCCGCCAATCTTGATCATCACAGAAGCAAAAAATGCTCATTTCTTTGTGTGCAAACGAACTGGATTTGTTCATCAGGAACACAGAGATTTTGTAAAATTGACTCTGACTCGAGTCTCGAGCCATTGACTGTGACTCGAGTCAGTCGAGCCATTCTCTGAAAAACGTGGCTCGAGTCGAGTCACCATTTTTGTCAACGTTACTCGAGTCGCGTCCGAGTGACGAAAAATCGTGATTCGAGTCGAGTCGCGTCATTGACTCGAGTCACGCTATCACTGTCAAAACGTAGTGTACGGGTATATACTGTAGCTGAAACACGGTTTTGCCACATCCAAAATACTGCAGAAAACACACTGATCAAAAAATGGCTTAAACAAGAACAACTTAGCTTGTTAGTCAACGATAATACTGCGGAATGTAACGTCTCTCAAGAAAAAAACGAAACTATGACGAAAACATCCACGATGGCACTATAGGCATAAACGAAACCATCTAGGGTAGCATTATTGCCGTGAAAAGCCGGTTTGTAGGCCATCGTTTAACAAAACAAGTTAAGAATCGTGTTAGTGATTGATCTTTTCCACGTCCCGTGCTAATTTCCTCACCACTGTCATCTTCTCTAAGAGTGTGAGACTAATTCCAGCAGAGAACAAAAGAACACAGCTGTGTTTACAAATAGAATTAGTTGAACAAAAATCACAAACACTTCAATAGCGGTGAGCACAACAAATGTACGCCACGAGGTAAAGAAATGGTTACTCTGAATGTTATAAAAAAGTTTTTTATGCAGGCCTGAAATCGGCCAGAAACAATTTTACAAACTTAAGCCCGAACCCTACCCGAAAACCCGGCCTGACTTGCAACTCTGTAGCAGCAAGTATTGCCGCAATGCCCTCAGTTAACCATATGAAGTAAGCGCAAAGTAGACACATTTTTCCAAGTAAAGCTCACGAGGAACTGTTCTAGCTGCTTAACTAACATATAGAGCTTCAACAAGCAATCTCAGTTTGCTGGAAATCTTGTAAAAGCAAACAAACGTAGGATCCAGTACTGAAAGTATTGCCTTTCATTCGAGTTTGGCAGTGTCTGGCGGTCGTGCATTGTTGCGAGCTTTTTGTCAGTGTAAAATTGAACATCTATTAAGCATCACTTTTTCTTTTTCATTCTTTTTCTGTAACCGATTTCATACAGACGACCTGCATCTCACGCCCAGATGCACAGTATTGTCGTGTTGTTATTGTACTGATGAGAGTCTAGAGTAGACATTTGCAATTTCGCTCGTTTCAAGGTAAATTGTGAAGTTATGCCTCTGCGCAGTTTCACAAATTTTAAGTTAATATTGAGTTCTCATAGGAGAGGTTGCGCAGGGCCCCCAAAAGCGCGGGGCCCTAAGCCATGGCCTATTTGGCCTATGCGCAAATCCGTCCCTGGTTGTTCTTCGCGCACATCCCGTTCGTGGTGAATCACACGTTCAACGCAACGCCAACGTAGAGGTTGCAACAGTATTACGACGCGTTAAACGCCAACTGGAGCTTGCGATGATCGAGTCTTTCAGGTGAGGTTCACACCTCTGCATGCGTCCTGTGCTGTGTTTAAGGGGAGGCGACTTGCCTCTGGACTCCCCCTTGTAGGACCCAGTCGAGGTGTTTCGCGCGTAAATATTCCTCATCTTTGGTGAGAAACGTATTATCCACTCTTATAATATACTGTAATATGAAGCAGATCATAAGTAAGTACTCTGCTTCAAAGGAGATCCCACAGTTTTGTGACGTGTAAGTACTCTACTTTCAAAGGGTCCCTGTAATGCGTACAGTAAGTTCTTTGCTTGCAACAGGATCCCAATAGCAAATGTAATGTGTAGGTCTTTGCTTTCATTGTGCCACAACCAGCATCTCTTATGTGTAAATAAGGAAAAGTTTCGAATCAACTTCAATATCTAAAGACTGTGGGCTAATACTTGTTCCAAAAAGTTCTGAAAAGACTCTTTCCAGTAAGAGCAAAAATTTATACCCAGTGATAATTTCTAACTGTCAGAAAGTGAAACTTCTCATGATATCTTGTGGACAACTGAAAAATGGGCCTCTGCTTTAAGTGTATAAGCAATGCATATGAACTCGCACTGGTTTTGCTGTGTTCCAAAATAATAAAAATTAAAACTCCACAAAATAAAAATTCGGACTTTAATTTTGTTACTACAGTAAATACTCAGATTTCCGTAGATAGATATTGATCTAAAATTAAAAAACACTTTCCCACTACATCAAGCCAGAAAGAATTTCCCACTGCATGGATGAAATTTCCCACCGGTTAAGAACCGCTGGTCTATCCTATATAAGCAGATTTATCCGGCAGATTCATGTTTCTCTCTTGCATCCTTGATCCACTCAGGACTGTTAATGTATTTTTGTGACTGCACAGTAGCAATCTTTTCTGGGTCCGCCCTGATGCAATCTTCATCGATGATATGGCCCAAAAATTTTACGCACACTTTTGAGAATCCACATTTATCCTCATTGAGCTTTATTCCAGCTACAGCAAGGCTTTGATTGGGCGTTTGTTGATAATCATCGTATAATAAATATAGTCCATGTGACAAACAGCTAAGTCTAGATCAGGGGTCGGCAACCAACGGCTACCGGAGCAGCATGCAGTTCTCTAGATCCTGTAAAGTGGCTCACTGATTTGATAAAACCTAGAATTCAAACTTGCATTTGGTTATTATTAATAATAGTGATGATTACAGGTTATCCTATAACCGTTGTCACAGTGGATGACATGGAAAACCTCCTTTTAAAGTTCAAGTGAACTTATGGCATTGCCATCGCAAAAAATCACTTTTTCTGTGAAAAAGAAACTGATGCAACCCTGCGTTGCACTGAGAAAATCCGAGCGGAAAGTGAAGCAAGAGCTCAAATTCTAAGCAAAAGGTCAGCGTGTTTGACTTACAATTGTTTGGAAGCTTTTGCACAAAGATCGTACCGCCGTACATTAAGCATGATGACGTCATCGAGTCACAAGCAAGAGATGCGTAATCAAATCGCCCATGCTACGCCACTGAGTCCACGCCTCAACAAACCACGCAATTTAGCTCTAACGCAGAAAATTAGCAAAATATCAGTTATCTACACGTTGGTGGAATGACTACTTGGTTTTATGCGCTTATGACAATTTTTGCTCAACGGTTCAATATTTGCAGTCCAAATTTTGTGGGACGACGGCGTCTTTCGCCCCATCTGGCGACGCGCTCATGGCAAAAGTGACTGATGGCCATGTGATTTTGATCCTTTTGTTGAGATTGCAAACTCGTAGACAAGTCACGCTGGCCACGGAAAACATATTGGCATGGTTAGCGAAATCTGCAACTGATAGCAAAATGCTTAGTTCATCGGTTGTTAGATCATTGCTTTTTCATCCCATAAATTTGGGTGTGAAGACATTGCATAGCACAATTATAACTTACCGTCAGGGTATGCAGTCAAGTCCTCATTTACCTCGGAGGCCTCGATGCAGTCCACAGGCAGGGCAATTGCGACCAATCCCGCGGAACGAGCGTTTCCTTCCTGTGTAGAAACAGCAGCACGTTGATGGCGGATTAGTAACAGCTTGTGGCGAGATGTTAGTGGGTGATGTTCCTCAGCAAAAAAACTGAACGTTATTTGTACGTTTGAAAGATGTGTTCGACAAGCAAATGAAAGAAAAACAACTGGTTTTCATCTGATAAAAACAGGTAAGTAGGAGATTGAACTAGTCTGAAGAGAACTGTAATAGGTTGCAAAAAATAAGCTTGGGAATCGAAGCAACTTTGTGGGCTTCATCTTTGTGGAACCGAAGTTATGAGATCGCCAAAGTTACCAATTCATTTTCTACAATTTCAAGATATTTCGACTTTGATAAGTGAGATTTAAAGCAACAAAAAAGCAAAAAACGATGTTGTTAAGCGTTGAGTCTCGCTGCCAGATAGATCTGAAGTCATCAATGCTGGTCTTCGAACGTCACTCGCCTTCACAACACTCGGCGTCGAGGTCGAATATCACTTCGAGGCTGCATGTTGGGTTTGAATATGCTTTTTGTTGGTTAATGCGTTTTGCCAACTGATACTTGCTGCACTGCGGTGGCAACATCTGCATGCGTCAACATCAAGCAACTAGCTGCTATCTGTCTAATAAGCAGTGACAGTAGTTCTAACATAAAGGATGCGATTGCGCTCATAATTCAGTTGGATTCTTGTTCACATATTTACCCAATAATAATGTGTAGGATTTTCCTTAAGCAACAATTGATCGTTTGATCGGTGCGCGGAAACCATTGATCGCTGCGCGGATCGCGTTGAAGGTTCTTGTGACGAAAAATGCGATCATGCTGAACTGTGTGAATGCATGCAAGGTTTTCACAAATATCACTGCAAAAACATGTTTGATTCTTCAAACGTTGTAGGCATGTTATGGTAGATTATCGATATGTACGTATCCATACATTGCAGAAAACATTAATCCATATTTATTTCATGTCTTCAGCTATACCAAGATCATGCGAAGTTTGAAGCCCAAGTGTGACATTCATTCTCCACGCATGTATAAACTTGGCGTGTTCTTTAAGTAGTGACACATGAGAAGCAAATAAGGACAAGGACAACTGTTGTCATATAACATGAAAAATCCTTGCATTGTGCAAGGAAATTATGTTTGTAGGTTTGATGTGCTGTTGTTCAGTGAACAAAAAGCAGTTGTGTTTAATTTGCACACCTTCAAAAGACGCAAATAGATAATTTTTTTGGTTGAAGCACATCAGCCTGCTTTCAGATTTCTCATGTACTGGTTTCTGTAGTTAATTTCTCAAGCACAAAACCAGCTACGGTAACCGAAATTCAGGCGAAAGTCGTTCTCTTTTTGGCCCAAAACATTTTTCAAACTTGGAGCAAAACACACCACTCATGCACGCAATGCGTATGCGTTCCACAAACTGCTGTGACGTCTACAAACAACTGATCCACAAGTGATGACTTGTGTAAACTGTAAACAGCAATTGTTGTCAAAATAATTTAATTATGCCTGTTGTGGTGGTGAATGTAGATGATGTTTGCGGAAATGTTTAGCTTCTAGCGTGTAAATCAATTTGTCAGCCTATCGTCGGTCTATACCGATCTATATACAGTAATTGGTACTTTGAAATAGAAAAAATTAAAGGGAAGGATTTGAGCTGCATTTGAGAGTTTGAAAGAATTGAAGATTTTTCATAGTCATAATATTTTTTTCCAAATCAAATATTTGGTTGTGTTTTTGCTTTTTTTTCCCTCATAATTGTGTTTCAATCGTTACAGACATTTTACAAAATTCCGTTTTCCTTCAAAAACAGCAATTCAGAATTGAAAATGTTTGTGACTTGGAAGTGTTTCGATGGAATCCAGCGAGAAGAAATATCAATGTCAGATGTAAGAAACCAGTTTCGATTTCAATAAAATAAAGCATTGTTTCAGTGACAGTTTGATTGTCAAATGTTTGTGCATTATCCTTGAAGTAAAAAAATATCAGCTATGCAATCATTACTTCTCAATTGTTTTTCAAGAGATTAACAAGATATTTTGTAACGTCTCTATGTTTGCAAACAGCATAAAGCACTAGGCACAAAAACTGAGTGTGTTTTCATCATTTTGAAGATGTTTTCTTAATGCAGCTCAGTTTATCCACAATAATTATATTATTGTTCTGGTGTGGTGTTCATTCAGGTTCCATTTGAGAGCGAAAGTACCTCAGCTACCGAAAAACAGTTTGGAAGCTGTTTCGAATTGTGGAATGAAGCTTCAAGGCAAGTTCACAAAACATCTGTAAATATTGTCTGCACCCATACACAGAAACTGCTGGTGATGCAGTTCAGGTGTTTCCGAGTGAGTGGTGCCCTGCATGTTATGCGTGTTAAAAAACGATACGAGTTATGTGAAAATGGTTTGAGAGGTTCTTCAAACGTTTCAGTAATACTAATGTACGTTTGTTTCGAAAATATATTTTTGTAAATTTTTCATAATCATATACCAATCCATGAAGCATCAAAGAAAAACAAGTATGTTACAAATTGCTTAAATTTGTTTAAGAATAAGTATGTTACAAATTGCTTAAACAAATTGCTTAAATTTGCTTCAGGAAAACAAAATTAATCATATTCTTCATTAGACGTATTTCAAAATTTGAAACTGTAGCCAATTGCCAAAAATGTGCAGTGAGATATACACGTAATGTTGAAATATATATGTTACTGACTGAAGATAAGTACGTTGAAATACTGCGAACAATATGATTCACCGATTTATAATTTCAAACGTTTTCAGTTGTTCGTTTTCAAGCCCTGCAATTGCAGAAGACGATGAAAAGAATCTAAAGGCTGGCGCAAGAGTTCCAGGTATGAGTTCAAGAAAAGATTTGTTTTGATGTGTGAATCAAAAGTCGGGAGATACTTACGAGTGATTCTAGTGGTTCCAAACTTTTTTTAAGAAAGGTCGAAAATAGGAAAGTTGTATGATGAATTAAAAAGCCAATCATCATTGGCAAACAAGAACCTCTACACTGGCAAAAACATTATCAGGGAACGGTGTCAGCAATAGGGGCGAATCCAGGAAGTGAGGTTGTGGGGGGCGATTTCAGTAATATTTGTTTTGCAAGTCTCATTACTGGTTCACTACTGTAAGAAAGATGAAATATCCTTCTTAACACTGCTGTGACAAAACAATGGACGGCACAATGACCTTTCATCGCTGCTTTTTTCCGATTGTGCAAAACCATTGGGCTTAAAGTTGCTTTCGTAGGTATTAAGAGGGGCAATAACCCCAATCGCCCTCGTTGATCAGCACCAGGTCAGCAACAGATGCATTCACTGACATTAGCAAAGCTTATTTTTGCAAATATGTAGCGAGGGCCACAATACAAACCAGACGGCTGGCGGCTGTGGCCAGTGGTTACAAAGGGTGGGTTGGGTACTTTTTGGCGCCGCCGTTTTGCCGACGATTATTTAGCGCTGGCTTTTTGACGCCGAGCTGGTTGGGCGCTGGGATGTTTTGACGCTGGGATATTTTGGCGCCAGCCAGTACAGACAAGTTTTTGTAATGAAAATAGGACACAGAAAGGTTGATCAAAGCAAAAATGGATAAAGAAAACATGATAAAACTTAATTTATATCGTAATTGTGACCTAGACCTCGCAGATATTCAAGTGGTGCCCGTGAATCAAATTGTTTTACGATGTTTAGAATGCGTTCATCAGCCTTAATCTATTTAAAGAGTTTTTGGTTTGGATTTTTCCCGCAATCAACTGCTCATAAGCATCACGCCCTCTTTGTACTGTCCCAATCCTTTACTGAACTTCCAGATAACTGAATGGTTACTTCCCAATTCGGCATACACTTTTCTGTGTGCTGCCTCGGCATGATTGTTGGTTCTATCCTCACCAGCTACTGTTCGCCTGTATTGATTCCACACTCTTGTAGGGAACAGTGGCGGATGTCGTCCATCGCTTCGTCTCTTCGGCTTCCCTACATAATTATCTTCAAATGAGGTTTATGCGTGATATTGATCGTGATAGTAATCAAGCGTGTGCGTGTTAGTAATCAAGCAGATCACCGCTAGTGCCAAAACAACTCAGAGCCAAATAGTCCCTTTTCCACAAAGGCTTTCCCAAATCTTCGTGAGGACCTTTGTTGCGGCATATACAGTAGACACTCCAGAACAGGATCAACCATGAATTGATTTCCAATAATCTCCTTTCGACATTAACGTTTGTCTAAAGCATCAAAGATATTCAACTTCCCATCACCCATAGCGTCTTCTTATCTAAGCCAAACATTGCATAGTGCATGGTGCGTAGCTTACTTACCAGCATTTGCCGTGGTAACCTGGCAGTTCTGTAAGCAACTTTGCTGAGTCCATGTTGATTGTGACCATTTTAGTGTAGTCTAGTTCTAGCACGAACATTTTCAGGAAAAGTAAGTTGTAGACCATGCAGTGGCGGATCCAGGAGGGGACGACTGATTCGATCGCCATTCGCAAAACCGACGAAATTGCTTCCCGTAAAACCGACGAAAGTAACGTTATTCACCACGATTTTGTGCACTTCGCAAAACAGCATTCACGATTTGAAGCCCATGTTGCCCTCCATTGTTTTGTCACAGCAGTGCTGTGAAGCATACTTCACCTCCCTTGAGGTATTGAAAACGTAATGAGGCTTGACTGCTAAATATACTGAAACCGCCCCCTCCCCCTAAAATTACTGGCTGAATCCGCCCCTGAGCGGAACTAGAGGTTTATGCTAAGGTGAGAAACGTAGCTGAAGGATGCTCACTGACCAGCACTCAGAAAGGGAGAAATGAAAGTGTACCCACATGCGGATATTTATGCTGTACCAAAACCAAATCACATGAAATAATCCAGAAACTTTCAAAAAACACAACAACCTACTGAAAAGCAAAAGAATACTGAAAGCGGAAATATAATCTAAATGGGGCCCAGTTTTTACATTTAGCTCGGCCAAGCGGGAGGTTTGCACCCATGGATTTACGTCAATTACGCGCCTGGTGCAGACTTGTGTTGTATCATCTCGTTGTGCAAAAATAGAATAGCTGGTTTCCAAGGTATACAATCATGTTAAATCGTATTCATAGCCTGCACCTGTAATACCCGGTGCAGTTTGCATCAGAGTTGTCCAAAGAAAACTCGAAACTTTTCACCAGTGTGAAATCCGGTTATTTAATCAAAAATACTGTGCGCCAGTGGTCGGCAAACTGTGGGTCTCTGCCCAATTTTGAGCCATTCAGCACAATTTGCTGGTCTGCGCAGCACTTATTGCTATAGGCCGTGTGGTATGCAAAAACTAAGGTCTTGCGCAGGTAGCGTTGGATAAAAGATAGTCTAATGCAGTGGTTATCAAATGCGAGCCACTTGGCTTCTTAAGGGAGGAATTTTGAATACTTGGGAGGAAATTTGTTTCAGGGAGGATTTGGGGAGGAAAAGCTGGGGGTGGAAAAACACACATATTAAAACTGCACCACGATGTAGGTTTGGATGGGAATGTCTACAGTATGCAAGCATAAGCTGCTTCTTCGTCATCATCGTTTGAGCCTGTTCTTTCTGTCCACTGCTTGGCCGCCGCACTACAGTAGATCTCGGGACAGGTTTTATGCAGTCAATTGATATCTCATCATCCAGACCCGTCAGGCCGGGCAATCCACGGGAAGGCGATGGATTGGACATTGGAAGACAACGTGTGCGACGGTTTGATCTTCTTCGCCACACTCACAAGTCGCAGAAGCTGACATACCCCATTTGTGCAAACTGGAGGGGACACGTCTGACACTGGTGCGGAGGCGGTTGAGCTGGACTCACGCTATACTTGGCAGGGCTATTTCAGGGTGGTGAGTAGGGGATGAAAGTACGGAGTTTTGTAGTGCTTTCCAGCCTTTACGCATTCCATCGTTGATCCTACCAAAGCGCCACACTTCTGTTATTGTCATCAGATGAACTGATGAGTTGTAGTGCAGCAGGTACAAATAGGTGTCTAGATTTGAGATGCCGTGCATTACCACCGAGATGTCCAGGCTCCGTGGGACGGCGTGCTAGCGACAGTGTGGGTCTTTTGCGACAACGCTCAGCAGGAGCCTGTGAGGGTAGGAAGATTGTCCGCTCGTGTAGGACGCATGCACCCAGTCACAGTTCGCAAGGGGTCGTTGGTGGCAGGGTCAGCAAGGCGGGTGTGAGCACTGGGGCACCAGACAAGAGCGCAGTATCCTGCTGTTGAATGGACCAGGGATAGGGCGGCTGATTGCAACGTTGTTACTGCAGCACCCTAGCCAGATCCAGAAAGACGCCTCAAGAGTGCAACGCGTGATGTCAACTTTTTGCAAAGTGATTCCAAGTGTGGGCGATACGTGAGCATCCTGTCCAACGTTACTCCGAGGTATGTGAACTCGGAGCAAAAGTGCAGGATTTCGATGTTGTGGTTGACTTTCAGCTTACGTTTAGCTTCCTTGTTGTTGAGGTGGAAGACTGCCAACATTGCTTTTTTAGTACTGAGCTTTAACTTCCAGGTCTGGGGGTATTCATCTACGGTTGCCATGTTTTTACTTAGCACCCCTTCTACTTTTTGCCAGTCTCCATCACCATGCATAATTATGCTAGGTCGTTGGCGTACGCATACTTTCTGAAGACGGTGCTTGGCAAGTCAGAGGTTTTGATATTGAACAGAAGGGGTGCCGGGACGAATCCCTGAGGGATGCCATTCTTGAGGCGTGATATCCTACTCCGTTTGCCGTTAGCGGTGGTGAGGGAGACGCTGCGATTACCAACCAGCTCCATGATCAACCGGACAATGCGCCTGTCAGGTTGCAATCGCAGTAACTTGCAGATACAAGCTGATTTAACTGCAATTACTGATGTTATAAAAGAGTCTATTTTTTCTTCATTGTGAAATTTTCGCAAAAATCATTTGTGATCGTTGTTGAGGAGGAATCGACAGTGTTTGGGTTTGTAAGAGAAGAATGTGAAAAAAACTTTGAGAACCACTGGTCTAATGTAAAACGCATGTAAAAATGATTATACGACGTTAAGATGTCATTGATGTTGTCATTCTGCAGGTTATGACATTTGCATAGACCTTGTATGTTACAGATACATGATTATAACGGAAGTTTGAAATTGGCCCTTCAAAAATAAGCACGGCCCTTTATGACGATTGAATGGAGGATTGGGGCAATCATAACAAAAGTTTGCCGATCATTGCAGTGCTCAATACTTTTGAACAGAGCTTCAGCAAGTTTAATTAATCGAAACGTTTCACAGATCAACTATGACTGATGAAAGACTAATGAACCTGGCAATGATATATATTGAAAGTGAAACGGCAGAAACCAAGATTAGATATAACTGAGTTGACAAAAATATTTGCATCCTTAAAAATTTGGAAAAAGTCATTTTCTTAACTTGAAATATAGCAAATGCTAAAGTCTGTCTGCGTTATAGGTTGCGTTGATGCTCAGAACCGTCGCCAGAAATCTTTCAATAGAGGGGACTTCACGTTTTCGGAGGAGTGGCTTGACATTCCAATACAGTAATCTCCCGGTTAAGTTCGCACCCGTTTAAGTTCGCATCCCAGTTAAGTTCACAAAAAATATTCAAAAAAATTGTATTAAACTTTTTCACTATCTCATTGGTATTTGCAGTGAGTCAAATATTGCTACACAACTTGTTATGGAGAGTGTTAAACATGCAACAATATGATGCTAAAGTTCACTGTTTAAACAAGTCAGGAATGGTCAACTGATGCATTTTATGCTCTCTTTTGCGTTTTGCTTTCAAACTGACCTGTCTTGAAGGTATAACGTATCTTCCATCTCTTTTAACCTCCCGACAGACGATCTAAATTTCTTCTTTTTCGTCTCTTCAGACATCAGAGCAGAACATTTATGAAAAACGTCTCGCTTCTCCCCACGTTTGCCATATTGGCGAATTTATCGCCGATCTGTCGATAAATTGGATAAATTGAAACTGGAAATCTGTCAAATTTTGAAAGCGTTTGGCTACAAATATTTGGTTTGTCGATTTGGCGATTTTGTGGCGATTTTTGAAAGCATTTGGCTCCAAATTTTTTCAGTTTGGCGAAATGTACAACCTGTATTTGCACGTATTTGCTTACATCTTCATATGTAGATTTACTATTTTTAAGCTTGCGGATGGTTTGAAAATTCGTGACATCAAATGAAAGTGTGAAAGTTTTGAAAGTAGAAGCATAGTATTGAACACTTCTTATCAAAATATGTTTGCAAAATGTTGAAACTGATTATTTAGGAATATTTGCAAAATGTTGAAAACCTGTATGCTTTCTGGTAAAATTCAAGGTGAAAGATTAAACAGCTTTAAACGACTGATTTTCAATGAAAAAAATTGATGTTTTGGTAAAGATGCAACCGTTTCAAGACGTTTGGCGAATTTTTGCTGAGTTCGACTAATTTTTGAAGGGAGTTAGGCGACAGTTTTTTCTTTCCATCTGGCTACCCTGCTTCGTCCAGACTTTTGGTAGTAGCCTCACCAACATTGTACTGCCGTGCGATGCTTCGTTTACTTGAAGGTTTGTCTGGATCAGCTTCGAGATTACTTCCAATCTCTGTGACCCATTCAAACGCATGGCTTACCTGACATTATATGTGAACAATATAATATAAGTAAACACAATTTGCCTTGCTGACAAGATTAGTTAGCTTTAATCAATGCAACAATCAGTCCCGAAACTTCCGCCCTAATGATCAGCAACATGGTTGCCAACCTGTTTTCCCTCCCAAAAGCCAGACCTTGTCCCAAAACAAGCAAGAAAAAGCCAAATTATCACATAAAACATGCATGATCAAATACAAAATAGATATTAAAACTCGTCAGAAACACCAATATAATTTTAATAAAATCCCAATAGTTAGAAGCATTTTCTTTCCCAGTAATTGCACTGTTTAACATTTTTTTCTTTTAAATAGCATGGATGATTTTTAGGGCAGCAGTAAAATCTTTGAAATATTCTTTGTACCCTGCATGGTCGTAGAGCCACAGACTCTCGTCAGAAGAGGTGTGTAATGAGTAGGCAGCTCAGACAATGTTTTGCCACAGCCAAGCCTTTTCAACTAAAAAAAGCCAGAAAAAGCCTAATTTTGTCTGGTTTCATGTTTCCAAAAAAAGCCAAAGGTGTTCAAAAGAAACCAGAATTTCCAGATCGGGCTTCAAAAAGGCCAAATTGGCAACCCTGATCAGCAATTCGGCGTCATCAGTTTTGCCGATACATGTACAGGCCTTCTATATTACGTAATAATACGCTTTTTGTGTAGAGCACAAAGCATAATTACCAAGTTCGTACCTGCCAGCTACGTTTGCACATACTGCTCAGATTCGAGTTGCGAACTTAACTGGGAGATTACTGTAATTGACAAAAACTCGCCTGATTTATTCTGCTTATAAATAAATTTGGGGGGGCTTGGAACTTTGTTTGCAGAGTTAGGCCCACAAAAGCCCCCTCCTGTTGTGACGGAACTGTTGATGCTGCAGAAACAAGTTTTTATTAACAATTTTTAAAATAGTCGACACTTGTTTAAACAAATATAACGTAATAGATGCAACGTTATGTGCATTCCAAGCCCCAAACTCCAGGCTTAAGGGGACCTCCAACCAGTGGTGTAGGAGACGGAAGTGCAGGAGTTGCAAGTGCACCCCCAAAGTTTTGATTTGTCGAAAATGTGAGCAAAAGTCCTGAAAATTCAGTCAAAATTCATGAAAATCCAAGAAAAATCCCGGAAATTCTAGAGCGTATCTCTGTGAACAGGACAAAAAAAGTGGCCAAGCTCTTGGACTTTAAAAATTGCACCCAACGTTTGCAGAAAAACACACGGAGTCCTCTTCTGGAGGTCACACTAAAAAAAGGTCTTCACGATCTTTGTGGGAGAAAATTTGTAGGCACAAGTCGCAGAAAGAACATTTCGGGCATGTTTGGTGAAATTCGGGCAAAAATCCTTCCCACTCCCAAACATTTGTCTCCTCCTACGTTTATCCCCCATCAACCGATCCTGTCGCACCGATCCTGCAAATAGCGCATTTGCAGATCAAAGCTCACAAGTTAAAAAATTATTGCTTTTAAAACTATGGCTTTTCATATCACGTGCTAAACATGTTTTCAAAAAAAACAGGTAGCAAATACTTGGACACAGTCGTGACTAAAAGATCAGTGTTGGTCAAGCCTACGAAACGAAAATGTCACAACGAAGTTTTGCAAAGACTGGATCACAAAAGAAATAAAGAATGTCATCGAAGATCTGGAAAAGGTGACAATGGAAAATGTTTCTTCAAAAAGCAATCAGAAAAAATAAAGATTTCAGAAATTCTGAACAAATCTTCACACACGGAGAAGTTCTTCTATCTCAGGAACAAAATTCTCTCAAAAGATTCCTTGAAAACATCAAAAGATAAGCGTTTCCTACACTTCAGCAAATTGACTCGAAAAGGTATTGTAGAAAAAACAGCCAAAAATGAAAGATATCTTTTATCAAAACAATGTCACAAAATACTTTCGTGTAGTATTTTAGCAACCAATTATTTCCAATACAACCACTTCAGAACACGCCATTTACAAGCGCTTCATTCATCTACTTTAGTAGAAACAACCAGATGTATTTCTATTAAAAACAGTTTAGAAAATAGCAGAAAAATATCAAACAGACAACAAAACTTTAAAGTCCCTCGGCGCAGTCCACGAAGCAACTCTTCTCAATACAATGGATGTGGAATTTATAATAAAAACAAATCAGGTCAAATAGAAGATAGCAGAAGCTTATCTCGTGCAAGCTTACTGTGCATGAAACACAGTAGAAAGTCTGTTCTTCAGGCAACATCTTTAGCGTCCAATCACCTGGCCACGCACATGCGAACACACACTGGAGAAAAACCTTATTGTTGCCAGGAGTGTGGAAAAACATTTTCGCACTCCAGCGCCCTAACCAACCACATGCGAACACATACTGGAGATAAACCATATTGTTGCCAGAAATGTGGAAAAAGATTTTCCCAGTCAGGAAACCTGACCAGGCACATGCGAACACATATTGGAGAAAAACTTTATTGTTGCCAGAAATGTGGAAAAAGATTTTCCTTAGCCGGCAGCCTGACCATCCACATGCGAACACACACTGGAGAAAAACCATATTGTTGCAAGGAGTGTGGAAAAGGATTTTCTCAGTCCAGCACCCTGACTACGCACATGCGAACACACACTGGAGAAAAACCTTATTGTTGTCAGGAATGTGGAAAAAGATTTTCCCATGCCCACCACTTGACCAATCACATGCGAACACACACTGGAGAAAAACCTTATTGTTGCCAGAAATGTGGAAAAAGATTTTCCAGGTCCAACCACCTGACCATGCACATGCGAACCCACACTGGAGAAAAACCCTATTGTTGCCAAAAGTGTGGAAAAAGATTTTCCGTGTCCAGTGCCTTAAGCAGCCACATGCGAACACACACTGGAGATAAACCATATTGTTGCCAGAAATGTGGAAAAAGATTTTCCATTTCCAGCAACCTGACCCTGCACATGCGAACACACTCTGGAGAAAAACCATATTGTTGCCAGAAATGTGGAAAAAGTTTTTCCATTTCCAGCAACCTGACCCTGCACATGCGAACACACACTGGAGAAAAACCACATTGTTGCAAGAAATGTGGAAAAAAATTTTCCTGTTCCAGCATCCTGACCATCCACATGAGAACCCACACTAGAGAAAAGCCTTACTGTTGCCAAAAGTGTGGAAAAAGATTTTCACAATCCAGCGCCCTAACCAGCCACATGCGAACACATACGGGAGACAAACCATATTGTTGCCAGAATTGTGGGAAAAGATTTTCCCAGTCCGGCAACGTGACCATGCACATGCGAACACACACTGGAGAAAAACCTTATTGTTGCCAGGATTGTGGAAAAAGATTTTCGCATCCCCGTCACCTCACCATGCACATTCGAACCCACACTGGAGAAAAACCCTTTTGTTGCCAAAAGTGTGGAAAAAGATTTTCCGTTGGCAGCAGTCTGACGACGCACATGCGAACACACACTGGAGAAAAACCATATTGTTGCCAGATATGTGGGAAAAGATTTTCGTGGTCCAACAGCCTGAACACGCACATGCGAACACACACTGGAGAAAAACCTTATTGTTGCCAGAAATGTGGAAAAAGATTTTCCAGGTCCAACCACCTGACCATGCACATGCGAACCCACACAGGAGAAAAACCCTATTGTTGCCAAAAGTGTGGAAAAAGATTTTCCGTGTCCAGTGCCTTAAGCAGACACATGCGAACACACACTGGAGATAAACCATATTGTTGCCAGAAATGTGGAAAAAGATTTTCCATTTCCAGCAACCTGACCCTGCACATGCGAACACACTCTGGAGAAAAACCATATTGTTGCCAGA
>Ga0210059_1006332_pt1 | contig 19015 bp, 10 predicted proteins | sample Ectturendosymbi2_FD_188042 | JGI IMG/M metagenome (GOLD analysis project Ga0210059, IMG submission 188042) | Ecteinascidia turbinata endosymbiont from Florida, USA - Sample 2 (SPAdes) (version 2) | ecosystem: Host-associated > Tunicates > Ascidians > Unclassified | place: Key West, Florida... | reverse complement strand
TATAGGAGGTCGATTTCGCGCCAAGTACGCATTTTCAATCCTGCAATTGTAAGAACTTATAGCTGAAATGATGAAAAACTACAATACTTCCACAATTTGAAATGCATTAAAAAGGCGGATTTTTTATCATAGCATACACCAGAGTTTCCCAAAGTGGGTTGCGCGGAACCCTACGGTTCCATAGACAAATATGAAGGTTTCCACCAGCTATACTTTCCAGTTGTACGCAAAAACTGCTGATATGTCCTTTGAACCCTTTGGGCGCGTGGCAGCCGCTATATCGTTTGATCTAGCTTTCCTTTTTCCCCGTTTTGCTCATTGGTGATGCGCAGTATCGTCACAATACTTATGTGAATCAGGTTTTTCCCGATATATGCAAACGAAGACCAAGTATTGCGCCAGATTGGACGCTACATAAAATTTAAGAATTGAACTATCAGCCACTACGCCGAACTTTTCAGAATTGTTGCAGTCCAGAAAACAAATAGGCCTACATTGCTCTCACTAAGACGTACTTGTTGTTGAATTGTTTATGCTTTATGGTTACTTTTATTGTGCATAATTTCGTTTACAGTACGAAACCTTAATAACGGCAATTTGGGTGAAAAAAAGAGTTTATGGTTACTTGGAAGTTCTGACGGGGTTCCTTGTCCACTTAAGATAACCTTGTAGTGTTCCACAGACAAAAAAGTTTGGGAACCACTGGCATAAACCACGACTATTACGCTGTTATAACCGAACTAACAGATTATTATGCTTTCATAATCGAACTAAAAATCTAAGCTATCATCGAACAGAGCGAATACACTATCTATATTTGCAAACGTATTCTGCTGTTGACCACTGGAACTAAGAGAGTGCTTTGTAACACCATATTGCAGCAGCAACTTTGTCACGGAATATTTACTAAAACGAGTTGTTGCTGCTTTAGAAAAAGGTATGTTTTCCGCGTAATGTGCATAAACTATATTTTAGGGAATGCAGCGGCGCATTCCGAAACTAATGATTTTTTACCAAGACACTTGAAGTTTATTGCAACTTCATAGCGCCTCGTAAGCTCAAGCCACTCTCAAGGAACTAAAACTTAAAACCGTTAAAAATCCTGAATGAGTAATGCCATCTAGCGGCATATAAGACAAGAACATACGGTGTTAACCAGCGACGTTGTATAGAGGTATAGACCAGTGGTTCCCAACCGTTTTTGATCTGGCAATCCATTCGAAATTATGACATAAGCACTTGGCCCTACTGCCTTGATCTAACATAACATTCATTTCGATGGTGAAACACACTCTGACATGAATAACATAATCTTCATTCAGAAAGTTAATACACGCTTGTATGTCGCGTCTCGATTGCAGGCAATGCGCGAGCGCTATCTTCTTTATGATACAGCAGTTTGTTTGAAGCGTATTACAACTGTAAAATACCTACGTTAGAAAGTTATTTTGAACTCTTACGCACATCACTATCACTTTTTAGGCCTGTTGTTAAGATCCGCCATCTGTCAACTACTTGCTACTTCGTCCTGAAATCACGGGCTTGGAATATAAGGCTGGCATACAATTCTGTTTCTGAGATTTGTTCTTACTTTGAAGGTCTGTGTCTTAGAAAAAATTTAGTCCTTTATAAGAAATGTCCTTATTTTGACTTGCATCCTTAAATTTGTCGTATTAAGTCGAAGGTTGCCATATCGGGTGTTACGTCATGAGACACGGTAAGTTTTACCCTACTGATGAAGAGCTGTTCCGACAGTAACTTTGCTCAGTATAAGAGGAACCCCAGATTCAGACATTTGGTTCATGTGCCTGGCTTTGTGCGAAGCCACCGTCTGACTGATTGTGACTGAACGCCTCTAAGTCAGAATCCCGCCTGGACGGCGACGATGTACTCGTGCCCGGCCAGCGAGGGGCACAGATGAATGTAATGCGGAACTGTAACAAGAATATCAGTTGTGTTTTGTTGGAATTTCAGCTGTTAAGTATTCACAGCAGGACAGATGTTTACAAGGCCTGCTCAATCTCAGCAGCAATGGGTAGCGCTTACTTTTTCTAGTGGCAGCGTATTTCTACGATGAAATCGATCGAAACTGTATTGTAGACACCGGATAGAAATTACAATGGAGATAATGTGAACTTCACAAGAATCTATATCTGTGCTTCGGTTTTGCTGATACAACACATGTTGGTATGCGCAGTTCTAAAAAGTCGAACCTTTAGCAAAATACTGAGACTGTTGTTCGCGACCCCACAGCCATTCCTCCGTGATCCACCCGCTGGGAATCACTGGTCTAGAGTCTTGACCAGGAGTCTCCAAACTACGGTCCAAATCTGGCCCTCAAAGCGATTTTTCGAACAATGAAAAAATATTATATTTACGAAAAAGTTGTTGATTTCGCAGAATGTAACCTATCCCGAAACAATCACGTTACAAAATATGTCCGGCCGTCGATCTGTTGTGCAATAGCTTATGTGGCAAAATAACTGTTTAGAGACCCTGGTCAAGACCTTCAAACTCCGAGGCCGAAACTTGGTCAAAAAGTTAAGATGAGGCCGAGACCTGAATTTTTGAGATCGAGGCTCAGGACTTGAGGGTCAAAATTCGATGGATGGAACAGGGGCGTAACGAGAGGGGGAAAGGGGGGCACAATTTCCCGGACGCCGAATCACTGCGGGGGCCGCCGAAAAGTCTCCACTATAGTCACAAATACTTTCTTCAATACAGTACATCTGCTTCCGAAAGACCTCAGCTTCGAACATGGGGGCGCCAAACTCGCTTCTTGCCCGGGCGCCATCTAACCTTGTTACGTCACTGGGATGGAAGCTGATACTCGTCTCAATTTGAAGAGCATCAGAAAGAGCTCTGAACGATTTTGGAAAAAGGTTCAGCGTGAAAACTTTGTGTTTGTGCAACAAGGCTTGTCGCCTGTATTTTCGACTTGTTTCTTCAGAATTTCATCCACTTTTGCCAACCTTTGTTTTTTTGCTTTCTGTCCGAAATTGATTTAATTCTTGCAATAACAGTTTATTTGTCGGTATGACACTCATACTGCACAAAAGCCAGGTTTACTGTTCTGGTGTCATGTAGTGATCAGCTTGCCGTTCACTCATGTCCGCTCCTTTGCCTGCAGAGACAAGATGTGAAACTTGCAACCGGGTACTTCTTGGTCTTTATTGCGTAACAACATGGCAACAAATCTTCAAATGTCCACTTCAAGTTATGGTAGGTGTTTTGCCGCATGTGACTGTTGAACGCAGACATCTTTGGCAGGTAATGCAGCAAAACAGTGACTGCTGATAGAGGTAAGCCACGCAGTTTTGTACTGTGTGAAAATAAGCATGAGTGAAGCTGTAGCAATGCCTCCACAAGTTTGAAAAATCCACTGTTACTGAGAGCCTGAGTGAATAGCTCAATCTAACTACGTTGATGCAGGCTTCCTTTCAGACAGTATAAAACAATGTAGCTTGTTAGAATCTGTCTATGCAGGCGTGTGGGAATACGTCTTACTCGTTGAGGTTTGGTTGCGGCCGTGTCCAGGATCGGTATGTCAACAAGCAAAATATATGGATTTAACGGTAAATTTTGAATTAAGAAACAAACACCTTCAAAGCTACAAGCACGAGTTAAATACCAACAATCTGCTTCTACCTCGCGACATGCATCTAAAGCAGAGATTCCCAGCTTGTTTCGCAGCCCACACGACACTGTACAAGAAAATGATTTTCGCACCCTTACACGGTTACTGTCCTATTGGAGTGTCTGGTTTCCTACAAAATTTTCACCAAAACTAAAATGAAGAACAAGAGGATTATCCTTTCTTCCGGCTGTAAAAACCTTTTTGCAGTTCGTCTGTACCATTCCTTGTCGCCGCAACTCTTACTCCTTCCTGTCGTTTACACACCTTGCAGATCAACTTTAAATTGCGTCGGTGGTGCAAAATTGACTACAATCTACCAGAGTAGTTCACACCCACAGAAGTCCCGTCTATCGCCCGCTGCTCTGTAGAAATATCCGCTGTATGCTAAAAAATGAGGTTTTTACTTTGCACTCCGAAGTGCAAAACAGCCAGTGTGCTGCGATTTCAACTTCTTTGACATGAGCGAAGGCAAAAGCGCGTTTAATTTTTTCCTGACGAACACACTAAGCGCGTTTCTATCATATCGGAAAATTGTCAAATGTCAACTTACAATCCAATGTGAAAACCTACGAGAAAATGAAACGAAACAAGCAAATAACTTGCACGTTCACGACAAATCATAAGATTATGGCACGACAACCTTCGCAAACATGAAATCGAAAGTTATAAATTTCACACACTTACCTTTCCTGCACCGGTCTCTTTGCTTTCACTTCGCTTCACCAACGCAGTTTGCCTTACAACATGGGCGTGCAGCCTTCCTGCGAAGACGCCGTTCAAGCTGCAAACGAGACAGATGCATTTACTCTTCATTCGGTCGTGGGAGAAAATGGTGTTAAGTCACCGACCGATCAACTTTTGACAAACGTCACTTGATGAAAGGCGCGCAGACGTGCACTGGAGCAAAAAGCGAAGCCGATGAGAAACGGCCACGAGCCGCGAAGCTAAACGAAGAATTAAGCACTTGCAGCTGCCAGCGTTTCCGGTTGTCGCGGGTGCAAAGTACATGGTTTTGTGAGGAGTTTTAACAGCTTGGGAAACAAACTAGTGTCGGTGGTTGGCCGCTAGCGCCAGCAATCGGATTTTTCGCATTCAAGCATGCGTTAGAAGCAGGTCTCTATCAAGTGTCGCTTTGGTGACCGCTACAAATTTAAAGAGACCACCAAAACTATTTTATCTGAATATGCAAAAATTACTGCAGTTTCCTAATTTATCATCAGCAGTGCAGATTCTCCAAAACTCATTTTTCAGTTTCAATCTCGTTCTGCGAAAGACGCTCCCATCCAAAAACGTTCATTTGACTGTCTTTTGTCGAATTTGCACATCCCACCCCCTTTCAACACTCGCTCTGCCATTGAGAACCACATTTGATTAGACCAGAGGTTCTTTAACGGGGGGAGCGCCCTCCACGGGGGGTCAAAAAATTTCCAGGGAGGGCTCGTACCCTTACGTTACCTACAACGTGGAAAATTTGATCAATACATATACTAATAAACACAGTTGGTTTTACAGCTTTTTAAAGCCAGGGGTCTTGAAACACAGGTCAATTACTTAAGGGACACGTGGTAGAAAAAAGGTTAAGAACCACTGGATTGGATCGTTCAGGATAACATCTCATAGAATATGCTTGATTTTAATACGACACAGGTGTTTTTGATTTATTAGAGAAAAACTGCTTCATAGTTAGATACCCAGGTTTGTCGAGCATTAAGCGTTTACGTTGCGACATATTTTCTGACAAACACAAAAACCGTAATGTATAAAAAGCAGAAAATCCACTTCATGTCCACGTTCGAATAATCTCAATGGGAGCCTCCACCCTCAACTTATTTCGATATGATGTTACGACAAAGATATAAACAAAGTTAACCGCAGTTTGAGATATGATACTGCGTGTTCCCAAGCCGCAAAAGAAAACCAGAAAGCCGCAGGAGAGTAATAAATAAATCAATTCCCTTCCGTTAATACGGACGTGTCTCACATCACTGGTTGGGAACCACTGATCCAGAGTATATTCAAATGTTAATCTGTGTATCCTTTCTTGTCCATATGTTTGATTTTCTTTACATATTATTAAAAAAATTATATCCTTTCTAAAATTTTGGAAGCTAGTCCTTGACTATAAACAACAGGGGTGCAAGGTCATAATAAAATTTTTGAAGGGTGCTGGGAGCAGGGGCGTAGCGAGGGTGGTCAAAGAGAGCACAATGCCCCGGGCTACGATCACTGGGGGCGCTGAAAAATCCCAACAATGCCCCCAGTGTTTTCTTCATTTCTTCAATACAGTACATTTGCTCCCGAAAGACCTTGGGTTCGAACTTTTCGAAACTAACTTATTTCTTACCCTGGGCGCCATCTAACCTCAGTGCAGGAGCAAAACGTTAGGGAACCCCTGCACGCACTATCAGAAATCAAAAATGTCTCGTGGAAATTAACACAACGGGGAGGCAACATCACGTTACAAACGAGATTGTGCGTTACAAGCGCTAATACTGAATGGAAAATTCCATGACTTTTGGTGAGAGGTTGAAAATGTAGTCACTTTCCAAAGTAAAATTCCCATTTTGTAGGCCATATCGCCATTCTGAACAGCTTGGTGCCCGGTTTAATGAGGTTCCTCATAAGAGAAAGCTGTGGAGCTCATTCGGTGCTGGCAAAACGTGCCTGGATTAGCGGGATGCCACGCTTGTCGTAAAGCGAGGTTCTGTTGTATTTTGAGAGACCGTTAGAGGAATTTGAAAGACTGTTTCTGTCACTCAAAACACTGGTAACAAGAACACATTTTCGAGCACCATAGGTTTCAACTGCTTCAGTGCCACAGAGCTTTTCGTTTACAGGAGCAGGCAGCTGTCGCAGTACCATGTAACGCACAGTATTTCAGGCAGCGATGCAAAAAAGTTCAACGTTCTTCTGGCTGCGCTGAATGTCTTCACGAGAATAAGCGAGAACATTTCGCCGAAATGAGCATGTTTGCAATAGGAAATTGTTCTTGTTGCACCTATACACACGAATGCAATGAGCAATATAGATACTTACTGTAAATCCAGGACTGCTTCGTGACGACTAAGCAAGTCGCTGACGATAATGTAACAACAACCCAATTCCTCCACCTGGAAGTTCCAAGACATTGCTTTCAATAACATGTATTGCAAATTATTGATAAAAAAGATTTTATAACACGACCAAAAACCTCTACCTCGGTAAAAATACATGAACGCACTTCGAAAGGTAGAAAACAGCAATTTACTGATCTTCTATGTTCTGTTTTCTAAGATATATTTGCACAAGCGGCTTAATCGTGCTACGACTCTCACAAAGTGTTCAAATTATATCGATCTATCTGATGAAGTGTTGGCATACTGTTGACGACTTTGTATACAGTGTCGACATCATTTTCTAATGACATTTGACTTCCAGGCTTCTTTTGCCATTTCATTAAGTTCCACTTTGTAAAACGCATGCGTAATATTCTTATCGTGCATTGAGCCAATCAAGGCACAGTTATCATACACCTAGTATATACCACATACATTACTATTCTGGAAATATTTTGAAACAATAAGAGTAAAACACCATTTTACATAATTGTTGCTTACAAAAGCAGTGCTCGGTTTCTTGCATCGATAAACAGTAAACTTCAGTTTGCAAGCCATTGTGAGTGGGTCTTCGTCATAAAAGCTGATTGTTTTGAGAAAAAGTGGTTGATTTGAACCATGCACAACATCCGTCACTGCATGTTGCGTCCAATACGCGCTTGACGGCAATAAGTAATGAACTGCAAACAAAGTTAAACGCTCGCGAACTCTTTTTGCTGCCTTCGCTGTTACGTATCAATAACAGTTGCTCGAAGAGTCACTATCACAAAGCAACGCGCAGTTAACGCATAGGACTATGCACAATTTTCGGAGGTTTCATAATTTGCTGGTCCATCGCATAATCGCGGATATTTTTGCAAAACGAAAACAGAGTCTAAGCAGCATAATAGAAACGAGTGACATGGAATAATGTTCAACAACCTGTCTGAGAAAGGAAATCGTGTTTGCAGAAAATCGGGGCACAAGTCAGTTACTTGCAAAAAAATGATGTTATCAATCAATATTTACAGTGCCTGCAATATGGAATAAAGAACAAGCCAGTGTAGAGTGGTGTAATGGATAAGAAACTCAGAATGTTCAGAATCTTTCTAACATTCAGTGCTTTGGCATGTGCAGGACAAATAAACTTATTGCTTCCTTTGCAACAAGCATTACATTTTTTTAGAAAACATGCACGACAGATTACTTATGAGTCACGCAGCTTGCTAACTCACTTATTTCGATCAGCAACAAAAAATAGTAAATGCCAGAAAATTGACAGCAATTCTCAAATTAGCACAAACACGACGCTTTTTACAATAACTGAGAGGGAAAAAGCTGCACAAACTTGAAAAACTTCACATTCAAATCAACGGAACCGAAATCACACTAAAAGAAAACGAAAAAACACTCCATTTACCATGTACGACGGTGACAGGGTTAGCATGGGCAGTGGGAAGAACAAGATCGGTGCATCGAAGAGACAGCTCTAACACTGGCTGTGTAATAAAATAATAGCCGTCGCGTAAAGCAGTGCTTCTTGACATTTTTCAGCCCGTGGACCCTTTTTCATCAAATTCCGATGTACCAGTGTTTCGAATATATTATTTTTTACTCTTACTAGTATGAATATTTTCGTTAAATTGTTGTGTAATGGCTACGATCTTTTATGGCTACAAATTCTCTGTGGACCACTAGAAACGCTATACGGATCACGTTGAGAAACGCTGGTGTGTACGTTCTGCCACTGTATCAAGCTTACAACAGGCAAAATTCTGAAACCGCAATATCCCAAGACGGCCGCCAATTTTCTTAAATTGTACAAAATTTCAACACAGCAACAAACTCACGACGCAATTGCCATATATCAGGGGTGGCCTCTAGAAAATTTATTGATAACTACACAAGTAGAAAATGTCATAAAATGCAATAAAAGGAATATTGATTGAAAAATGTTCTTTTTAGGTATCTTGTCAATTCAATGCAAAATCAGGCGCGATCGACCAGCTGAGACCCGGCCATCGACCTGGTGACCACCCCTGGCATATATTAATCGCAGACAGTGTATAACTAATTTTATGCATAGGTGTGGTCACGAATTTTTACTTTTTGAAGCAAGCAAACAAGAGTTCATACAATTGTTAATTGCCAAACAGCACAACACAAAAAACGAGTATAATCATTTATTTTGAATAAATGAGGAGCAAGGATACTACTGAAAGCTGATAGAACACTATTTACAGGTCCAGGAACTCTTACTACGAGAAGAGTGCGTTAAAACCATTCGGTCTACGCAGTCACTTCAGTAGCTATGCTTGAATAGCTACTGCTTCACTGTCAGCGTAGTTCATAATAAGCAGGTGAGACAAAGTGGTTTAAAGTATTATCGTTATAGCTGGTGTTTGCCCAACCATACTTTCCACACAAAAACCATTAACAAGCACTTAGAAGCTTCAAGCGACAGAAAGTCAATGGATATCACAGATACAAAAGATAGGACCGATACATGAAAATGCTCTCGGCTACAACTCTCGCTGTCGCTCTTCCTTCGACAGGTTTCGGCGCCAAACGCGCGTTTTGCAAAACACGGGAAGGTGGGAAGGTCACAAATCAACCGAATGAGAAAAAACAAGATGTCTTCAAATCAAAAACACGAGAGTAAAAACAGCAATTGATACAACCGTGAAAAAGATTTTATGGTGTTGACTTCACGAGGAATAGTCCGTGAAGTAGGTACAGGATATGACTGACTAAGATATTGTTCAACACCGGCCTTTCCTTATGAAACATAAACGGCTGCAATCGTCTACCTCATAACACGATACGTTTGATTATTTCTCACTTAAAAGAACAATTCTAAATCAAAAATTAACAGAGAAATGCCGTTTTTTCTTCCTTTTGGCACACTTTCGTGAATTTTCAAGTGTTCATTTGAAGGGGACGCGACAAAAGGTTTGCAACCTGGTTACGCGGTAGTGCTATTAAACAGATTATATACTGATAGTAAAGACACATATATGCAACATAATAAACACAAAGCATGTCTCCTTATCGAAAGTTTAGGAGATCGATCCATAACCACTTACAGCACGGCCGCAGCGCTCTATGAGTGAGAGCGAAATTTCAGAACCCCAACTTCTACGTTTTATTTCTTACATCGGAAAACTCTCAGCTAGAGCAATTGAACTGAATATTTGGAGATTCTTAGACGAACATTGGGAAAACTTCTCACTGCTGAAGAATTTCTGTGGGAATTCCTATAGGCTACATGTAGTGGCGATGCGCACGGAACACGACCTATTTACCATAGGCTTTGCTTTACGATGAAATCGACATGCACCTAAACAGAAAGCGACAACGCACAAAACACTGTAACAACATAAACGAAGGGTTTAAACCACCTTTGACGGCAACAAGATTTGCGACATGAGTTCAGCAAATACCACTACTGCGACGAACCCACTTAGAGGAATGCTAGGAACGGTCGGGCGGGATTACAGCATCGATTACGACTATAGGCACAAGCAAGCAAGCACACTGACAGGACAGCACAGCTACATGAGATCTACCACGCCAAGCATTTTAACATGCAAAGAAACAACAACAAAAACCTCGAAACACTTCATCTTCAAAAGCGAAAATGATGTCGAAAAATTAGTTGATCGTAGAAAGGCAGAAAGCTCGTTAACGATGTAGCGTTCCGGGAAGATCAACCGCGCTTGTAATGATGCTGTCACAATCACTCGGTGCTCACGTCAACAAAATTTCTCTACACAGGCAGAAAAAGGGTAAGGAGGGGTAAGTAATTACAGGAAAACTGCTTGTACAATACAAAACAGGGTTAAGGAAGAAAAATGCAGTAGGCATTAGAGCACAAGTCCACGCACTAATTAATCTCAAAAGCGAAAAAATACAGAAGCAGATCATGTCTTGTTAACAGAAACAAAAGTAAGTTAGTGAAGCCAACAGAAATAATAAATAATCAAAAAAACATAAGAATAAAATTATTAATTCAACTACTTTATACAAACCTAAATTCATTCTACTCCAAGCAATATTTAGAGTTTTTTAGAAAAACAACATATCATGTATACAGTGATCATAGTTGCAAAAATTCTATAGCATCTGTGAAAGTCCAAAACTGTGAGCAACACATCTTGCGCTATAGTGGTTTATTAGAAGTCGTCTATGAAAACTTTACGGTATTCCAAAGTTTTCTCTTGAAGGTACAGCCAGGGGTATTACAACAGTTTTAGAGCGATCTGAAGTTGTTTTTGCATTTTTAGGGAAAAAAGTTAGAATGCCTCATTTAAAAAAACTTTTTAACCATGCTGGAAAGACAATTTATGGTTTTTTGGACTATTGTATATTGTAGAAATGAAAGCAGTGTTCTTCCACAATGAAATGTTTAACTTTAAGCCTTCTTGAAACACAAGGAGCATCGAGTGAAGCACATGCATTAAGTAAACCTACGGTTATGTCAACATTCAGGGGCCGCAACCAATGAAAAGATTTACTTTAATAGAAATTGTGCAAAATATGCTTGAAACATTTCGTCTTTGTTCAACAACATGTTTTGTTTTATTCAGGAGGTTATTAGACTTAGAAAATGAGGAAAGTTTGTTGTATCAACGCAAAGGGGTGTTGGTGGGATTGCTGCCTTCTGTGATAAAAGCGCTTATGATTGGGAGCTTATTTCGGACGCAATTTTGTTTCCGACTGGGTTGTATATCAAAAAAGACTTGATAATATTGATTGCTACTCACACCGAACAAGACCTGGACCACGAATCAGCCAAGGACTTGTTGAATAGCTAGGGGCTTCTTTTACCAAATTGATTTTTCTCTTGCAATGCAACTGCTAAAGAATCATGCATTGGAATGCAAAAAAGTTCACTGATATAAAAGTTGATGATGATGCATGCAGACATAAGACGATGGCAACAATGTATAAATCATCAGTCTATAAATCAGTAAATAATTGACAAAAAACTACCATACTGAACTCCAATATGAAATAGAAAATGAAGCTAATGTACTTCCACCATGGAGTTAATGATCCAGTTTCTGATGAGGTTACTAGTGTGGCCTACTTCACAACTACACTTGCGATGTTATTATTCATTTTAATGTGAAGTGCCTAATGAAAGTATTTTTGCGCACAACTGCAGTTGTGCGTTATTTTTTATAACCTGGTACCCATAGTCACGGGAAGCTTTGCTGAGAAGCACTGAACACTATAATACAATACAGTATCTACTTAAAAGCTTACCCAGTCAACCACACTTACATTCTGACTTTCACGCAGTTTTTCGACTTCTTCTTTAAGAGTGTTATAACGCTGTTTGAGATAGGAGTAGCTGGCTTTTTTCAAAACCGCAACCCATTCGGCTGCTTCCTCAGAACTACTGGCCAGAAAATACGCACTTCGATCGTCTTGAAACTCTAAAAACAAACAAATCAAAATGAGTATGTTCTGGAGAAGGATGACTGCAGACGAAAATAACCAAAACGATATCTTATTTTCATAAACCCAGCGTATTCTAACAACATTATGCTTTCGATTAACAATGCCAAAATAATATTACCTACAAGTAAAACTTCATTGCAAGACCGGCTAACTTTCAATACCTTGCTATATTGTTGTGCAAACAATTTATTTGCTTTCAGAACAACAACCCACGAGAAGTATTGCCATGCAATTTGAAGCAGAATACACAGCAAAGCCACCTGGCAAAAACAAAACATATTTCCACGATTTAAACCTTGTCAAAAAAAGCAAAAACTCACCAACAACAAAGCTAAACGGCTCTTCAAAGGAATTCACAGAAAAGTTTTCCAAAATCAGAACACCGATTGGCTCTGAATCCTGATAACAAAAAAATACAACTCACTAGAAGAGGCAAAAATATCAGGGTTGCTTGAAAACCTGGCAGTTAGTGAGAATGAAAACGGGTTTACAGCCGTTAACCCCGGTGAACTGGGACAACTTTGATTCACAAAACTAAAGTTGGTATCACTTGTTTGTGGCATACGGCCATTTGGGTGAAATTGAATGGGTGCTGGGTGGTAATGACACAAAACATTTTTAATCCTTAAGTTAACCAAATTTATTATTGACTCATAAGTTTAAGCATATGTGTCTGTCATGTACATACATGCATACCAGTGATCCATTACATGAACTTATAAGCTGTTACTTATGAAATTAATCAAACATGTCTTAATGGTAACATGGATTTTGTTTGTGAAATTCACACAGCGTGGATTCATTATTATGCTTACAAAATTGTACACACTGCAGTAAACTGGCAGAACAGAAGTTCACGCATTTAACAGTACGGCACACATTCACACATTTTGTGCCTAGCTTTGCAGTTGAGGTTACGTTAACAACTTCATTTTATAATTAACTTTTCAACAATAACTGACGGGAAATTGCAAAACACTCATTCGTTCTTTTGCCGAAAAGCAGTAATAAATAAAGCCAGTACACTACTGAAGTACAATCAATGACTTTTTGACTACACAGTGTATAATCACCAGGTTCCATATGTTCCAACTACACTAGGTTCTATACCTTCCACGACAGTACACGAAAAATACCGTTTCGTTCAACAATTGCGATTAAAGAAGGTGGACTCCTTGTTGACGTGTTTGAAATTAACGTGAAATTGTGTTTGAAATTCAATTTCAATTTCAATTTTGAAATTGACAAATTTGTAGTAAAAACACAAGCTGAAGCTGTTTTTGTTCCTAGACAAGATAAAGCTTGATCATAAAGTTAAAGTGAAAACATTAGTTAAGAGTATGTTGTGTCTTAATTTCGCACGCGTCTATTTTTTTTGTAAAGGAAGGCTAACCATCAACAGTCTCCTCACAATCCATTCCACCACTTATATAACATGACATGTGCATATGTCACAGAAAAGCATCCGAAGTGTTTACATTAGAAACATATTTGATTTTGACATTGCTTTATCATTTCATAATGATTCAGTTTCGACATGCCTGCCAACGTAAAATCACTTAACTTTGATTAACAGCAATAACTACAAGAAATGGATGAACAGAAAAATAATAGAACTTTCCCGAAAAATGGATAGGTCATTCTGTTTGATAAATAAACATTAACCTTAGCATAACTATAAATTTATGAAGCATATACACCAGTGGTTCTGAATCTTTTCACTGAAGAGAGCCAAACCCAGACTTATGACTTTGTTAGAGGTCCGCACTAAAAAATTTTTAACACAAGCAAATTGACACATTTTGTTTTATTGCAAAGCAAAGTCTGCTACACAAAATATTAGAGGTCCTCTTAAGGACCGCTGAAAGCCGAACAAAGGGTGCTCTGGGGCCACATAAGGCCCTCAGAAGCGCGGTTGACAACCAGTGATATACACCATTCGGTGTGCAGCAGAGACGGACGTAGTCTCATTTTTTTGACTCCGCGTCCGCTCCGACTCCGCAAATCATAGAAATAGTCAACTCCGACTCCGCCTTGACTCCGCAAAATTGCGAATTCTATAGTAGCATACAGCCATGTTGCCCGAAAAAATGTCTCCTCCGCTCCGCCGACAAATTAGACTCCGCATCCGCTAAAAACATGCGGAGTCCGCCTCCGCGGAGTCCAAACTTCGCTTTTTGTCCACCTCTGGTGTGCAGACATTGGAGACCGCGTTCATTTGAAACCATGTTCATTTGAGATCTGTTGGTTTGCGACTCGTTCGTTTGAGACCACATTCATTTAAGACTTGTTGAGTTGAGACCCGTTTATTTTAGACCACATTCATGTAAGACTCGTTTCTCCTGTGATTGTTTCGACCAACGTAAAAAGATTTTTTCATTTTCTCATCTGTCATTTCTCAGTTAATGACTGAAACTATTATGCCGCCCCGATAAAGAAAACGGGCAGGAACGCAAAACAAAATTATTTGACTTGGTCTAAATGACATTTCAGAGGTGCAACGCTCCCTTCCAAATCCGAAGTATGAAGAGTTTTCTGGCCTCCGCGGTGTTTTTTGGAAGTGCAAGTGCAAGTACAACCCAGCGTGAGTCGCCTTGGACACGGAAGGGCGTAATCTTGCAAAACTTCAAATGAAGAGTCACCTTGCAAAATTTCAGGTCTCCCGCAAAGAAGTGGAAGGTAGATCATAAAAATGTGATTCAAAGTAAATCTAAACAGTTTCACTTTAACATGGCGTAAAATGAATGTTATCTCAAATGAAAAAGTCTCATGTGAATGTGGTCTCAAAAGAACGTGTTCTCAAATGTCGTGGTCTCAAATGAATGGTCTTAAACGACTTGTGTCATTGGATGTACAAAACCTACTTAAGTTAAAAGAGGCGAAATATATACTATGTAAGATCTTAGTGTCTGATTCTTTGCTAGGCAATGTCAATTACTTTCGATAGAAAAGTAGGTTTTGTTGTAGATATTTTCCAGTCAAAATAGGAGCTTACCTAGTATTTGGACAGCATAACATCACAACCCTGACATGTATGCTCATAAATTACAATAATGTTCACTACAAGGTCTGCTGAAAATAGGATTTTCACACATAAAAGTGCTGCACAACACATTTTAACTGATTTTTGAAAATTTTTTGTATTTCATTGCTACATAAAGGCTGTTTTACATTTGCAACACATCTGATGTATAAAGTGTTCATTAAATAATTTGCCAAAGTTCTGTTTGCAATTGTGAAAAGACTTTTAATGACTTCGAAGATATGCTTTTTTTACTAGTCCTTCAAAGATCTGTTGCAAGATGTTTTCTCGCCTACAAATTATCCACAAAACTTGACAGGCCAAAGCGGAGAAATTCAAAATGACTTTTTGCCTCAAATTCCACGAGTAGGCGAAGTGGTACAATTACTCCAACCAAAGGTGCATCCAGGGTGTCTGTTTGGCTTTCATGACAGGCCCCCTTGTACCGTAGGTACTCACCAGTCACCATCAACGCCGATGAAATAACAAATGCCACCACCAGTGTTCCCTTTCAGGTGCGCAAATGCGCAGTACCATCAGACCATTTGCGCAGTGAAATCTCATTCTTGCGCACTTGCAACATTCCAAATTTAATATCGTATAGATATCATATACAGTAACCCCTTGTAACGCTTGATACGTTTCACTGATCGTGAGTTTACAATGGCTTCGCAATTGCATGCTCAATAAAAAAAACATTTGCTCAGTACAAAATTTTCTTATAGGGAACACTTACCCACTTTACACTGCATTGTTACCGGATTGACGCGTGAGCGATTCGTCGCCCTTGGCTTACCTTCGTAAACGTACTTGCGAATTCGATATCGGGGCGTTTTTACACTTTAAGGAATTCGAAAATGTGCTTCGTGCGCTTGGCCTACGGTATTGCGAAAGCTGGCGAATAGGTGAAAATGAAAACGTGAAAGCTGATTCCACTACAGAGAGGTGCTTTGGAATGGCCGAGACGTGATATTATTTAGCGTAGTACGAAAAAACAGCCAGCAGAGAAAATCGTAGAGAACTGCTTGGCTATGAGGTCATGAAAACCGCTTTCATTGGAAACTAGGCTCGAGTCCGAGACTTGAGTTTTGATCGTCTTTCTAGCGTTTCTGGTTCAAAAGTTATGATCTAAAATAAACAAATTAATAAATTAATTATCTAATTAGTCAAATATTTTTACTAACTTACATCATAATTTTTGAACCCGAAACCCCAGCAGGTCATCCAAAGTATCAAAAGACTTGGACTGTAGCCTAGTTTCCAGTAAACACTTCAGCGAAATACTAACACCTAACGGTTGGCGCCCAGGGCCGGGCCAAGGTGGCCTAAAAGTCCTCCACTTATGACGTCACACACAAAAAAACGCACCCCCCAAGCAAAAATTTTTTTTCGAATGCAGACTAGAAGACTTGCTGCGTCTTTTGACGCTTCAACCAGGTCTGTAACCCATACAGGAGCGGAGATATTCCCAAACAAAGCCACGTGCGTTTAGGTGGTTTTTTTTCTGAAAATCCCCGAAAGCAGCCAGACGCCAAAGTGTTAACATGCCATAAGTGTTAATGAAGTTGAACTGATGGTTTGAGTTTTGTCATTCCAGCAAATATTTCGTTTTGTACACCGGTACTAGTGTTCTGAACTGATTTGCTTTAAGGATGATGCATAAGTGCAAAGTGAGTTTGAATAAAAGTTCAGTTGAATTCAAAAGTTATATTTAAAAAAAATTTAATTAAAAACTTACTACTTGTTAGGTGGCCACGCTCTACAAATTAAATCAAAAAATCATAAAAATTAAAAAATCAGATTTAAATTTAAAAAATTAGATTATTTTTGTTTTTTCAAAAAATCACCATTTTTATCAACACTGTCGGCAGTAAAGATGTTAAAGGAGTTAAGTGCACTTATGGTCCGAAAATAGGGTTAACTTCTTTTCAGTATCACTTCTGGTTTCCAAAACAGGTCTGCTAATCTGTTGCACACTTCATCCTTCCCAGAATAAGTCGATAACATTGTAATTTTTCCATAAGCATAAAAATGGCAAGGACACATTAGTCCTGCAGGTGATGCAAATGTTTTCAAAAAAATCTTAGGCGTGCACTTGCCATGGAATCTAGTAGGGCCTAGAGGTCCATGTTTTCTATAACATCCATAGTTGATAACTTTTACAAAGTTAATTAAGTTTTTGTTTTGATAAGCTTTGGTTTGATTCTTGAGACCATATGCATGCCCAAACGAAGTAGTCCCCAAAGAAAGTGGATATCACATATCTGGACAAAACTTACACATTCTTTATTTCTGGGTAGAAACAAAATTCTTGTAATTTTCTAATCACATTATAACAATATAATATATCAATACCTTGTTCTTTCCTTTCATATAAAAAAGCAAATTTCCAATGAGACGACACCACCTTGCTGTAAGCACTAGAAAAAAATGTTCAACTTGAAGAACTTAGCATACAATGCATAAAATATCAAAACAATATTTTGCATGACTTAAAATTAAGCAATACAACATTCCCTTTGAATAAACCACTATTTATGTATCTAGTAGTGTTTGATAAATTTCTTGAGAAACTCATACCAATTTTATAAAGTTGGAAACAACATGAAGTTGACCATAAAAAGTTATCCCAATAATCCCAACACACAACTTTCACAAAATCAAAGCAAGCACTGTCACAATGAACAGATAAGGAAAAAAAAACATAGACTAAAGATATTGTTTGATAGATTCAAGGTGACATCACCAGCTAAAGTCAATAACCAAAAGCAACTAATTATCTATGAAAAGTTCATCTTTGTAAGTCAAACACCCTTTTCTTTTTAAACTATGAGTCTAATCATTTCTTCAAGAAAATTAATTGCAGCAAGTAGTTTATGAAATAAATTGACATTTTTCAACATTCTTAAATGAGTAGTGTTACAAGTCCATTCAATACTACTGGACACCAATGACTGCCAGCGCTTACTTACCTCTTTGGCGTCCGGCTGCTTTCGGGGATTTTCGGAAAAAAATGCCTAAACGCATGTGGCTTTGCGCAGGAATATCTCCGCTCCTGTTCAGATTACGGACCTGGTCTAAGCGTCAAAAGACGCGGCAAGTCTTCTAGTCTGCACTCGAAAAAAAGTGCGTTTTTTTTGTGAGTGACGTCATAAGTGGAGGACTTTTAGGCTACCTTGGCCCACTTTGCCTGGCCCTGGGCGCCAACCGTTTGGTGTTAGTATTTCGCTAAAGTTTTTACTGGAAACTAGGCTACAGTCCAAGTCTTTTGATACTTTGGATGACCTGCTGGGGCTTCGGGTTCAAAAATTATGATGTAAGTTAGTAAAAATATTTGACTAATTAGATAATTAATTAATTAATTTGTTTATTTTAGATCATAACTTTTGAACCAGAAACGCTAGAAAGACGATCAAAACTCAAAAGACTCGGACTTGAGCCTAGTTTCCAATGAAAACTTAGCGAAACACTTTGGCCTAGCAGTTGGGCCCTAGGCCAGGCAACATGAGCCAAAATGACCCCAAAACTACTTACCTTATGATGTCACTCACAAAAAATCTGAACCCCCCAACCCCAAAATTTCTTTTCGAGTGCAATCTGCTAGACTGGCTGATCCGTTTGAGCCCTTGAACAGCTCTCTAGCGCAATCGGCGGAGGAGCTAGGGCGTTGGCAAGGCAACCGAAAACTGCTGTTTTTTAGGCTGAAATCAAAGTACGAATATATCGTATGCCAGCTCTCAAAGTGTTAATTGCAGACAAATCTCTTATCACTCTGTGACAATGTAAAACATAACGCAGTCAATGATGAGAAAT
>Ga0210059_1006331_pt1 | contig 19018 bp, 14 predicted proteins | sample Ectturendosymbi2_FD_188042 | JGI IMG/M metagenome (GOLD analysis project Ga0210059, IMG submission 188042) | Ecteinascidia turbinata endosymbiont from Florida, USA - Sample 2 (SPAdes) (version 2) | ecosystem: Host-associated > Tunicates > Ascidians > Unclassified | place: Key West, Florida... | reverse complement strand
TCGACAAAAGTATCGGTGTATGCTTCGTGCAGAGGTGGCTTGTTTATAGTGCCGTGGTTCTCTGAATAGTGCCGCGACAAGGCCATCTGGTCCTTGTCACTGTCAGTTTTACAATCTTGTTTGCTCCAATTACTGCGATGCGCTGACCATTTTTTGGAAAATTTGTTGCTAGTTTGACCAACTAGCAAATTTGTTGCTAGTTTGCTACTGTTCATGACATATCACACAAGTCGCGATGTACTTGCCAAAATCTGCGCAAGTCAAGCTTTGGACAGTACTGTAAATGCGAACGAATATGTATTGCGCTTTCAGTGATTCAGTTTCAAAGAACCTAGCTTCGAAAGACCTCTGCATGCACTAACAACGAATACCACCATGCACTCCCATACCACGGAAGAGCGCACAGTCAAGAGCACGAGCACACAATACACGCACACAGCATACATTATTAGGCTTATGCGTTGGTCGCTCACATCGCGCCTCACAATGTACACAAATAAGATCAGAAAAACTCTTAAGGTCGGCCACAAATTCCACAAGTAGGCGACGCTATTGACAACTTGTGTTTTTGAAAAAAAATTCCCTCAACATCCTCGTAAGTGCTTAAAAAAAGTTCCGTAGCGGTATCCACGAAAGAATAAAACTGTTTGGGCGGTTAACTGGCCCAGGAAAACCTGCCGTTAACCGCCATTTTAGCGGCCCATGCCACCTCTAAGCCATACCATTAATTCTGATATGACAGCAGTTGCATGAAATTTCAGTTTTGACGCGAACACAAACTGCAGCTGCTGTCTGTGAAAAAAATTCTGTCTCGCACTGCGTGTAAAAAAACTTTGAAATCAGGGCAGTCATATAAATATTTTGAGTTTCACTGTTTACAACGATCATATAAATATTTTGCCTTTTAACATTCAACAAATTGAAACAAATTTTTTGAAACACGTTTTTAAAATTACGAACCAAAAATCTTTTAATTTATTTTATAATCATTAAATGTTTTCAAGACGCTCTTGTGAAGTTCCTTCACTACAGGAACACTGCATTAATTGCAAATAACATAATGACCTATTATCTGTTTTTGGAATTGACTAAAACTGATAAACATTTGATAAAACCGTAACATTTATTTCATTATCAATGAAATTGTTAATCAACCGCTTTCCGTGTATGAAAAGAATATTTGTTGTTTGTGGACAATAGCCGAAGGAGGTTCATATCTTTTAAATTTCACAACTTTAGAGATCGGCACATTTTCAGCAAAATTCACTTGGCAATTCCCGCGCTTCCTTTAATTCTCTGGAGATCCAGAATTTTTTTATCTTTTATTTAAACATTTTGAAGGCAGCTAAAATTATCGTGAAAATTGTTATGAAACCATTAGGTCGATTTATGTTTTTTCTATGCGTAGAAGCACAAAGCAATTGTCTGACAGATTTAGTCTAATTCGTCTTTTGCAAGTCTTTGACCGGCAAGTGGGCGTCTGGGCCGTGACTTTAAAAGCCCTTACTTATTTCTGTGCCAAGGAGAAAGACGATATGTATAACTGTATGGAAGATTTTTAACACAAGCACCGACATGTGTTTGGCATTAGTTGGGTTTCTGTTAAAAATTTGCTAGATGTTGTTCAAAAGTCGATTACAAACTCGTCCCCGAGCGACGGGATAGTTTCGGTGACCAGCAGGCCCGCAACCAGCTTGGGACACCAGGGGCGCGAAGAGTTTTCCGAAGAGGTCCCAAAAACACGGTTAGAAACACAATAGTTTTAAACTATGTCGAACACGTTTTTTCAGGATGGGGAATTTTTTCAGGAGAGTTCGCCCCCAGTCGGCTCCCTTAGTTACGGTCCTGGTGACCAATTGGCACACGATGATTTAATTCTAGGAAGTGTGGGAGAAGTAGGTGGTGTATTGTGCTTCCTAACACGTGGTTTGACCATCACACAGGTCTGTAACCACGGGGGACATTCGGGGGCAGTGTCCTCTCAACTTTTTGTGCCCCCCAAATTTTGTTATGACCAGAAAAGTTTGTTTCAAACATATAGTAAAAACAAAAATCTTGCCCCCCTACAATGTATCTTGCCCTGGATACGGGCCTGCTATCAAACACATCTTTGACACTTTTTTCGTTACAAATGATGCCTGCAACTTTTTACCGGGCCCAGTCGCCTAACATCTTCGAGGTTTAGGATAAATTCTTACTTCTAGACCTAGCTCCTGTAAAAAGCAGCACGAAGTTCTAAATAAACTATATGCTGTTCTGATGAGTCTTCGTACAAAGATACAATACTGGTCGGAGCCAATAAATATGAAAAATCTTGTCTACTGGTTTTTTCAACAAACCCTTCTCAGTTCTTGTAAAATATTTCCCTGCAGAACATTTTAAACATCTTCAAACATCCAGTTCCCGTTTAATGCCAACAAAACGTTGATCGCTTATTTTCACCAGCAAGCCACGCACGTTCGACAAATGCAAAATAAGAGGCATCCACTTGCGATCTCACATTTCGATCATGTTCAACAATCGATATATTTGATTGGATTCGGCTACTGATACCCAACAAACAACTTACCGTGCCCTGCAGAACGGCAAAAAAGGAGATATTTTGATTAAGGCGACTGGATTTCAGCATATTATTAACCACAATCGTTTAGCATGCAACTTTTTGAACATTAAAAAAAAATTTTCTGTGTTTTTTTAAGTACTGTATGAGCTAGCTTCTAATCTAACCAAGCTTCCCTGCAAGCAAGCGCTACTTTACCGGGCAAAGTAAAGTAGGTCATAAAATTAGTGTAATCTTGCAGCACAAAGACGTAATGCATCATCAGGCATTGTTAGCACTGTAAGCTGTCTAGGTTGCTTAGGAATCTGAGGAAGATTAATTTTGCAGGGAAGTTTTAGCATTTCACTGAGTCAAGAAATAAGCAAATGAAAAAACGTTTTCCGCGACGATTGCAAGAAAGAATTCGAGATACACGAGTTTTTTTCTAACAATAAGGCATTGCTGAAGCAAATTGTGCCTGAAAATGAATATGCAAATAAAAAATCTGACGTTAGTCGCGCAAACAAAAAAAATTTCATCCAATGTTCTTTTATTTTGGGTGGGAAAATCAATTTTCCCCAATTGTCCTTATTTTGGATTCTAGATCGGTGGTAGCCCTCTAGAACAAAAAATATGGACAGTTGGGGAAAATTTTTGAGTATTACAGTACTTTGCATAAAACGATCATGGGTCAAGAAAAGAGACTGTATCAATGAAAGTAATATCAATTCCTTAACAATTCCTTAATGATACATAATCGAGCAAACTTGTATCGCTAATCATAACCAATGCTCAAGATTTAAACAAACACAATGGTACAATCTTCACAGACATGAGAAACACCACTGTGCCAAGCTTCACTGATCAAATTTACTAATCTGCATTCCCAAAACTGAACCGAAACTTGCGAAGAAATTCAAAACAAAATAAGCAAACCCAAATTCAGTTAAACAGAAAGTATAAAATATAACTCCAATCCGAATCCATCCAAAAACTAAGTTCTTGCAAGATCAAAATCCACGTTCATCTCTGACCCATTGCAGCGATGAGCGGACTGTCATATCATGCGATCCATATCCAGTCCTGAATTTACAAACCCCAGTTAACTCAGGTGATACTCGAGAATCCAACCGAAGGTTTAATGTAAGCGATTATTAGCCTAAATTTCTCGCATGGTCAATATTTCACATACTGGAAATCATTTTCTCTTCTTTTTGAAACTTTTTGCTAAATATATATTTTTTAATTGCAAACGGTGGAAGATTATTCTCTAATTAACATGACTTATCTCATTCATGAGAGCGTTTCTCAACGTAGTTTCAATGATTAGGCCTAACTTAAAAAATGTGCAACTTAGGCTTGTTTTTAGTTCTAAACTTTGACTTAACACCGTAATCCGTTTTTCTAAGGTAGCTGGGTTTTCTCAACAGCCAACTCACTGCCTTGATATGTGACTCGTTCCCGCCTTTCATTGCGCGAAAGTAAAACATTTATCAACTACAGAAATTTTGTGTTATGAAAGTAGCCATTCCAACTACTTTGCAATGTAGCTTTTGGAAATGACTTCTGACCATGCAGATACTAGCTACCCAGAATCATTGCGTTAAGTTGAACAGCTTGCCTTTTGAAATTGAAAAACGGTGTATGTTGCTCACTGCAACCTAGCAACCAATGACGAATTTGAGAGTGAAGTTTCCACACCAAAATTTGACTCTAATTTCGAGACGAGTGTGAAGGTTAGATCAAAATATCCGAGAAGGGACTGGAGTGCAAAACACCACAACCTAATTTTGGCTGATGATTGATAGCGTTTCTATTGTCAGTACATTACTGAAACTTAGCCAGAGTTTTTGTATATTTCATTTTTGCAGCTATTTGTCAGCTTCACTGCTTTTGCCTGAGAAGTTCACGTTTAAATAAATGTTTTTTATGGAATGTTTATTGTTATATACAGTATATATTATATATATATTGCATGTTTAGCTTAGACACACTGTCCATATTATAGGTACGTAACGTAACTTTTCCAGCAAAAAAACCCCCTTACAATTAACAAAATAGTAAACTTGAATTAGTGACTCTCCCATACAGGCGCAGGACTTGAAGTCGTTTTTATTGCTTTAATTTTTGGTAGTGAGCATAAGCGTTGCCACGGGGGCCAAAAGAACCATGCCCCCAATAATCTAGCATATTGTGTCATTTTGGGCTTCGAGATGCGGTTTCCCAAACCAAATGCTGTTGCTCGCTTAAATTCAAAACATTTTGCCCATACGAATTTTCGGGCTGACTTCGGCAGGCTGGTGGTAGTGGGCCTTCTTCTGTAGCCAGGGGCCTAACGAGGGGGGCAACGAGGAACAATTCCCCGGGCGCCAAATCACTACGGAGGTGCCGAGTCGCTGCAGGAGGCGCCAAATGACTGCGGGGCGCGCCGAAAAATTCCAATAATGTCACAATTACTTTCTTCAATACCGTACATTTGCTTCCGAAAGACCACAGGTTCGAACACGGCGACGCCAAACTTGTTTCTTGCCCCGGGTGCCATCTAAGCTCGTTGCGCCTCTGTCTGTAGCAGAGGTGGATATACGTATCTGGAATGCAGCGATAGTGTGACTCGAGTCAATGACTCCACTCGACTCGAGTCATGGTTTTTGGTGACTCGAACTCGACTCGAGTCACGTTGAAAAGAATGGTGACTCGACTCGAGTCACATTTTTCACACAATGACTCCACTCGACTCGAGTCACAGTCAATGACTCGAGACTCGAGTCATTTTTACAAAGTTCCTCATCGACAAACCCAGTTCGTTTGCACACAAAGAAATGAGGATTTTTGCTTCAGTGATGATCAAGATTGGGGAAAATTTTCTGTTTTGACTGTCTAGTGGTGCTATTCTGCATTTGATGGATCGAGTGTCCCCAACTTGCATGGAGGCAGACCTGAGACTTTGCTTTCGCTGAGGGGTCGGTAGGGGCACAATCTATTGACACCTTATCGTGGTTTAATATAGTATTTGCATACCGCGATCACGGCAGTGGGTCTCATACTGTGACCTTGTGTCTTTTCCAGATACCAATAAAGTGATTTAAGTTTTTCAGATTGAAATCCAAACCAAAACTCTATTCCAAGATATAATGCAAATGCGAAAACCAAATCTTGTTTAAATCCCAATTCCTGCCACCGTCATGAGCATGAGCCCAGGTGGCGACGTGATTACGCCACATATAACGTAGAATTCGTAGCAGCAATAGAAGAGCGAACCTGGTCAAATGAATAATCTCAATTGCTATTGTGCTGAGGATTGTCGGTTCGACTTTTCCTTTGGTTGACTCAGGGCGACGCAGCATTGTGCTTGCAACAAATGGCTCCCAGCGTGTCGGAAGCTGCAATCCACTGTTCACCTGCAGTCCACAGTAACCTGCAGTCCCAAAACTTAACCAAAAATTAATAATCTGCAGTCACAAAACTGAAGCGAAAGTTGCGAAGAAGTTCAAAAGAAAATAATCAATTTCAATCCAATTCTGTTTAAGCAAAAATGATAACATCCAAGTCCATCAATGTGTTGAAATGTCGCAAGATTCAAATACAAATACATGTTCATGTCTGGCCATTTTCATGTATTGAGCAAATGAAAACCACGCTTTCAATGCAACGCCAACTGAAAGGTTCCAACAACATCCCCTCGTTTTTGCAGTGAACCGCACCTATTGCACGTTTTTTTGTGAAGGTTGCACCTGGCACCACCTTCACATCCTGGTCAAAGCACCACTTTGTTGTGATTGGAAAGGCCGAGCAGCAAGTGCGCAAAGCTTCCCACTGTTGCACCAAGCAACAATGAAGATCCCACGTCATGATCATTTTAGTTCTGCTTGTTCGCGCCACGTGGGTGTTGTTCATCATGCACATCCCGTTCGTGGTGAATCGCACATTCAACACAATGTTAACTGAGAGGCTGCAACACTTGCACCAAGGTTGGGCTAGACTTTTTGAAATGACTGAGAGTGAAAGAGACAAGTAAAATGCAATGTCAATAAACTTAGATTTAAATAACCTGCAATCAAACTTTCTGAAACAACATTGGGCACATATTTCTAATTTATCGGGTGCCATTTCATAACATGTTGGGCACCATTTTCTAACTTATCGGGCACCATTTCATAGAAAAAAAATGTAGGAAAAACGTGAAATTTCGTGTGACCCGACATTGACTCGAGCTTGCAAACCAATGACTCGGAGTGACTCGACAGTTCTTGTGACTCGACCCTGACTCGTCTCGACCAAGTCATGACTCTGTTGCAACCTTTCCGGTGGTGTTGCGTTGATTGTGTGATTCACCACGAACGGGATGTGCGTGAAGAATAACACCATTATATATGTAGCGCGAGCAAGCAATAGTAAGAGAGATTGTGAGCATGATCTCTATTGTTGCTTGCTGCCACGGTGCGAAGCTTTGCACACATGCCGCTCGGGATTTCCGATCGCAACGACTCTGACTCGACTCGAAAAATTTTTAGATGACTCTGAGTCGAGGGGCTTGTGACTCTGACTCGGCAAAAATGACTCGGACACATCACCGCTGGAATGCCGATGTAGACTCTGACAGGATTCTATGTTTTTTTCCAGACCAGTTCCTGAGCTGGAGTAAATATTTGTGAAAACCGGAGCCAGATCCAGAGTAACTTTTTCTTTTCAGGAGTGGTAGGAGTCTGTGTGGTCTTTGTAGACGTAGCCGGGGAACAAAAGGGGCCATGGCTTTCCAAGTTACTAGCATCTCTTGTTGTTTTGTTTTTTTGAGAAACGATGTCCAAAACCCAAACCCTTTGCTTACATAAAGTCAAAATATTTGACTTTCTCAAAATTTTGGGCTGGGCAGTGGCTACACTGCCAATGGTCTTTATGAATGTTATTGCTTAAGCACAAACCTTGCTGAATTTTGAATTCATCGATGGTTTCTGGAGTTTGATCAGAAATTAGATTCTCAAATTTGAAAAATGTTGGAGACAGATTTGTATTCAAAATTGCTGTGGCATGAGCGGACTTAGAGTCTGAAAATGTGACTCTGGCTCCTTGAGGTGTGCGGACTCTGATTTTGAAAATCTGGAACCAGTCTTGTTTTGGATATTTTAAATCGAATTTGTTTCGAACCTTGTACCAACATGACACAAGCAATCCGACTCTTGTTTGACTCCGCGTAATGTAAGTCAAGCAAGCAACCATTTACGTTTGTGCAGCAAACACAAAATCCAACTCTTACCCGGCTCGGGTTATAGCAAAAAAAATTTCATCGCTGATTTTGTTGGAAGCAGCAGAATTCCGGACTGGATCAAAAAAAATGTAGTCCATTCCATGCCATGCACACTTCTGCCGACCACCTCTGTCTGTTTTGTAGTACCTGTTTTGTTTCTATGATGACACACCAAACGCATACGCTTGAGTAGCGATAGCGTGATACGCTTCATACAACGCGCAAGCAACTCATCACCGTGTGAGACTGAGACTGCGAGTGTGCATTGTATTACTGTAAGGTGTAGGCCTAGTGCGGTAGTGGACTGGACGTTGACTCAGTTGACTGGTTGGTTCATTTAACTGTTTTATACAGCTGTAAGTGGTCTGTGCTTGTACTTTGCACCACTGTAAATGGATGTAACGCGACTGTTATAGGTTCGAATTAATATCTATATAGCCTAGTATTATATCATGGCAATTCATCATTGATGTATTTTAATTTAGAAAAAATAAGTTTCCATTTTGGAGTACCTGAGAAAACCTGAATAGGCTGTACAGGTAACGTAAAAGGCTATTCTACTTCTAGAACATTTTGAATATGATGGTCCTGCGCAGCCCAATCACTGTACTTGGTGAGGCTGTCTTTGCTCAACTAACGTTGCTACCAAAATAATGATTGTGAAATACTAATCTTATTCCTGCAGCACTAGGTAATAGGTCTTCAACAGTAGACCAATTAACCGAAATATAATAATAATGTGGAGTTTCAACACTTATTTCGCACCCAATTTGCTGAAAACTATTTCTGCTTTGTCAAACACGGTTGCTGAATGCTGAAATACTTGCTGTATCATTTGACACACCTACCCACCCAAGCATTCTATTAACTGATTAAATTTTTTAGCTCAAAATGAACTTGGAAAATTTCATGTAAAAAATAAAGATCAGACACTTCATTGTGTACATAAGGATACAGTATGAGTATTCATCAGGTTTATTTTATAGTATTTTAGATCTAATGACATACTGTGTGTGACTATCACAGGCTAATATTTTTTTTTTTCATTTAAAAGATGTTGAAATTATAGCCTACATGTTTCATTATGCATGTTGATAGCTAAGTTTTGAATGGCTGGAAATGCACTAAAACATAATTAATTTTTGTTAAACATGTAAACAACCATTGCACTTAAGTTGTTTGAGTTGATTGGCATTTTACTGAGAGAATATAAGCCAAATGAAATTTTGCTTATCTTTAATATTTTTGACTTGATTTATGTGCAAGATATAGTTAATATCCTAATCATTCTTGAAACCATAGTACTGTAGTAGTAAAAAAGTTGTGTGAAACACATGCATTGATTAAGGCATGATACATGTAACAAGGTAACCACATCATCAAGTAAGGTGTGATCATTATTTAGCACAAAACAGGAAACATATTGTGTGGGCTCATTAACATGCAACAAAAGACAAGAATATCTTACTGAAATCTAATGTTTAAATTTTTCAAAAAGTGAATAAAGATTAAAATAATGTCCAGCTGAACAGTCCAGCAAACTGCATGGGAAAGTGCTACTGATAGCCTTCTTAGCTTTGTGGTATGTTTTTGTTCATGGTGGAACATACAATATGGCGGTACTGCTTGGTGGAACATACACAACACACAGTGGCGGTACTATGGTCTGTGGGTGATTGTAATATTCTTCACGATTTTAATGAAAATGTGTTAATTTTTTTCTAACATGGTTGTTGTTCATAAAGCAAGTGATAGAAATTTTCGGAAAGATCCAGTCTTTTTACATAAGAATTCTAGTTCCATCAAATCATTAGACATGGTAAAGCAGTAAAATGATAAAATTTTTAAGAATGCCACTTCTACAGAGTAGCTAACTGTACCTTGTAACCTTGTCATAATGTCTACCATGTGTTAATGCTTTGTTATTAACACTTTCTATGTATTCATATTTTATATGAAAGTCACAAGTTTAAAGTAAGCAAAAGCATATTGATGCACAAAGGAACACTGCACAACAGAGGGGACAACAAAACTTATAGAAAGAAAGAAAATTCGGAAGGCAAATATCTATGGGGGCAAGTGGCGGGCAACAATACTGGTCAGTACACTAAAAGCAACTGAAAAAAAAACTGATAAAATAAGATCAAACTTGCACACAAGCAAGGTTGATTGATTTAAATCATTTGATTCAAATCAATGCTTTAAATCATGATTTAAATCAAGCAATAAAAATCATGATTTAAATCAAGCAATAAATATTTAAAAATCATGAAAAAATCATGCTGTTTTAGAGCTTTGTGTGATGTCTATGACACATTTAATTAGCATTCTAATAGGTTTTCATTCTCATCGGCCTATACAGTATTTGTGTAGAAGGCAAAGAGTTCTGATGATGATACAAGTTATAACTACTTGAGGTTTTATCAATCATAGCAACTGTGAGGTCACAGATTCTATGTCATTTAACTGCCAAAATTACATGAGGACTGAAATCACTAACCTTTGCAGATTCAGAAGTCGTTACTTTTAGAAACCCGTAAGTTGGAAAGTGTAGACTGGCCTAAGTGAAAGTTGCATTTAAATTCCGTTAAATATGATGGATGTTGTATGTAAACATAGTTAAAGAACATATTTTTTATTCATGAAATATTATAGTTTTTTAACATTTTATGCATATTTGCTAGGAGTATCAATGAAATTAACACATAACTGACAGTTTCAGTATTGACATTTTGATAAATATTTCATTTCGTACACTGGTACTAGTGTTATGAACTTATTTGCATTATGGGATTTGCATAAGTGCAAAAAAGATGAAATGAAAGTTCAGCTGTTTCTAGCCAGGGTTGGTTGATTTAAATAATTTCATTTAAATCAGTGATTGATTTAAATCAGTGATACAACCACAAAAATCAAGCAAAAAATCTTATGCAATTCAAGCTTTCTGTGATTTGTATGACATGTCTAATTGATATTCTAATTGCTTTCACTTATTATTAAAGAAGGCAGAGACTTGTTATGACAACGCAAGTTATAAAAGCAATTAAATTTCTATCAATCGTAGCAAATGTGAGGTCACAGATTATATGTCAACTAACTGCAAAAATGATATGTGAACTGAAATCACTAACATTTGCAAGCTCAGAAGTTAGAACTGTCAGAATGCCACGAGTTTGAAGGTATAGGCTAGTATAAAGTAGGCCTGTAGCTATGTTTTGAGGTTTGTAGGGCAAAATAAACTGTTAGGGGGCAAGATATTTGTTTTTATTACAGTATATGTTTAAAACAAACTTCTGGGCACAATAAAATTTAGGTACACTGCCCCTGAATGCCCCCTTGGCTATGGGCCTGGCATAAAGTAAAAGTTACATCTAAATTCCAGCAAATATGTACAGTATGCTGTTGACTGTAAAAATAGTTGTTTAGAACATATTTTTAATTCAGATTAATACTTTTGCAAAAGCTAAACTGATGAAAGCTACATTATAATAATCAATTTTAACAATAGACTTCGCACCAAAAAGGCTAGCAATATGCTGGTACTGGTGCTATTAAGTGATTTGTTTTAAGCATGATGCATAAGTGCAAAGTCACTTTGAATGATAGTTTAGCCGAATTCTAATTGCTAAACTTGAAGAAACAAAGTACCAAAGAGTTATATTAAAACAAACTCTTTGAAATTAAAAATTACTGCTTGTTAGGTGGCCACACTCTACAAATGAAATTAAAAAAAATCATAAAAATCAAAAAGATCTGAATTAAATCAAAAAAATCTGATTTAAATCAAAAAAATCTGATTTTTTGAATTAAAAAAAAGTTATTATTTTTATCAACCCTGCACACAAGCCAATATGCTGGCAGTGTTTCCCCTGATCACAGCCAGGGACAGGCGCTTATGGAGCCACTGTCGCTCCCTGGGGTCACCAGACATATCAACGATTTCTTCAAGTGAGGCAATGACCTGAATGTATTGAATGTGATACAAAGGTTTCTGACATCACTGTACATGTGCTTATTTTGGAATCCATTTTTGTTTCATACTAAATTCATTCGGTTATTAGTATATCTCAAATCATTGTAGTTGATATGGAATGTATAGAAAATTTGTGCCTAATGCATAAAATGTTGTCTATTTCATGCTAAATTTTTTTACTTTTCTATGTTTTTTAAAATTTTTTAATTATTTGGTGATGTAATAAACTGTGGATTTTCTGCATTATTCATAAAATGTTTGACCTAAATATTACTCCCTTATTTGTCTTGACTTCAACGTGGTGCATTCTAATTTCTTAGAAATAATGAACTTTTATAAGCTTTTGTTTTTTAATTCAATGCAGGTGCATCATTTGGAAGATAATGTAAATGTAAAGTCATGCATTTTTCAAGTTGTTCTTAATTATGTATCTGTAGGCACAATCCAACAATCTTGTTTATGCAAACAGTGGTGCTACTTGCTATCCTCATGATTGGAATGGTTATTCTCATAAGAATTATCAAAGTTCAGGTAAAGTTTGTATTTACCAAATCCATACTATAAAATAGCAGTTTCACATTAGAGCATTAGTGATGTTATTAAGGTTTGAGTTGAATAAAGATTGAAATACAAACCTGCATGTAGAAGCAGAAGAATGTGTTTGAACAACTGTTTGAAAGAAGCATAAAATAGACTAGGAAAAACCATGAGCTGTTCATAATTGTTTCAAATGAAAATAATAGGTTATCCTAGTCCAGGGGTCAGCAACCTTTAGCTAACTGTGTGCCAACTCAAGGTTTCAAAACGCTCAGTGTGCCAACAACATATGTTTTTTATACATGTCAAGGTCAATATATTTTCTGTGTGAATCACAACAAAACTGATATGTAAAACATGGAGCTTCTGCGTGTCCTGAAAACTGCTTGGTGTGACACGCATGCTGTAGGTTGCTGACCCCTGTCCTAGTCTATGGCCAATTTTGAACTTATCATATCAACTAAGGAAAAGAAATTAAAGCAACGCAAACAAATTGAAGTCAAAACCCAGTTTTGACCACGGTTGTGGAGTCAGAGGTAAAATATCTGACTCCAACTCCGACTTTCCAAATTTCTGACACCAACTTTTCAAAATTTCCAACCCCAACCTTTCCAAAATTTCCGACTCTGACTCTTTAACATAAAGAGAATGAACTTTGGCTGTTAAAATCAATGGAAATTGTGGTGCACAGGAAGAAATTTCTGTTTCAACAAAAGTTTCAAAAGAAATTGTACCATTTCAACAGGAATTCCCAATTAGGTGTGTGATGTAAAAAATGGACATCTGGAGTCGGACAAAAAAAATCTGACTCCGACTCCCAGTGCTGTTAGGAATCCCACTCTGACTCCACCCAAAAACCTCCAACTCCTTACAACTCTGGCTCTGAATCTGCAACCCTGGTTTTGACACTAGGTCAAAAAACTAGTATTTTTTTCTTTTTTTTATCAGCCATTATGGCAACAAGTTTTGGGAACTGATCCACAAAGGCCATTCAGAGGCTTGTAGTAGTGTAAAGTTTTTTTATAACAAGGGTATTGTCACTCCCTAAATGGTTAAGTTGTTCTGACCAGCAGCCTATTTCCTTCAGTCTTGTAATATGAAAAATGCATATGAATTACGGTTGCCATACACCAGGAGTTTCCTGGACATGTCCAGAGTTTTGGTGTTAAAATTTGTGTGTGGAAGTAATTTGTATAATTGCTCTAGTTTCCAGAATTTTGACAGTTCTAACGTGCTGTGAAGGTGAGAACCACAACTTTTACTTCTGTGGCTACTTCCAGCATCTACAATAATTTTGCCTGAAATAGACCTAACCCTTGTCATATGGCACTTGTTTGTTATGAAAATTAGCCATTGAGATTGTCAGGAATTTTAATCTTCAGATATTGTAACCCTAATATAAATGCATATTTTTACACATATATTTTTATTTGCATCATGTTTCAGTGAAAAAAGCTTTTTTTAGCATAAGTATAAATTACTTTTTATGTAAAAACGCTACATTCAGATTTTTGTGATAGCCTTGCTTTGTAGCTACAATACCCCATCAGTCCCAAAGAATTAACTAGTGACTGTTACATTTTTTTTTCATATTGCAGCAGAACTTGGATGAAGAACCAGTTTTTGGCCATATTTAGGTGATGGAAATTAGCGACAACCTGAACCCTGAATTTCGCTTCTCACTGGGTCAGTTTTAGGGGGATATGTTTCCCCGAGGAGTGCTGTCAGTGAGTCATAAATTGGCAGTCAATCAGTCATCCATTCTTTTGGTTGGGAGCTAAATATGCCATGAAGCTATTGCTGCCCAAATAACATTTGTGGAGCAATCTGTGTTGCAATGATAAAAATGAACACTTAGTTTTCATAAAGTGTGGAGCAGTATAAAAGGAAAAAGGCTAGGAAAAGACTTTCAGCTAAAATGCTACTGTAAATCTATAACGATAAAAATTATACATTAACAGTATGTGCAAAATAGTAGTATGCTTTTGTTAGCTTTGTGTTAAAGTATATTTGTCATGTCCTTTTTTATGTTTGCTTTTCTTGAATTTGTACACACATTTTGTAATTACTTTTGTAACTAAAAGCCTAAATGGAACTCTGTGTGAATTTTTGGTGTATGGCTACGTTTTATAAGCGTATGCTCTGGTGCAAGAAAAAAAGTTATTAAATCAGCTGATGTTCTGAATCTGTTTTTTCGCTGAGAAATTTCGGTCATTTGCACCATAGTAGTATTGAAACTCACCATAACACTATTCATTAGTCTATATTTCTGACTGAATTGACTTAATTTTTTTCGTTCGTTTAAAAAAATTTCTGTCAATGACTAAAAAAACCTAGTTCTGAACAGCAGTGACCATAATACTAATGTTTTGGTATATATCTAACTTACTGTGGCACTGCATTTATGTGAAAATTGTAAAAACACCAGAGTTTCATAGCTTTGAACAGTTGGCTGTTACATAACAATATAATCTAATTGCCAGTATATTTAAAATGTTTTTGCCCATTTCTTCGAGATGACTTTAAAAAGGTGATGAGTTAGGTTTGCCATTACGTTTAAAATTATTTTTGAGTTTTGGGCGTTTGCATTGATCTTCTTAGTTCAGGAATGCATAAGTGTTTGTTATTTCTATGTTTAATGATTTCATCAAAAGTATTTGTTTGTTAAGATCTGAGCTACCAATGCACATTGTCTAATTGCACCTGTGGTTGTTTGCAGAGAAGATACCAGAGCATGGTATGTTGTGATGTTTGCTGGAATTGTTAGTTTTTGCCATTCTGAAAGATTCAAAACGTTTGCTAGTTTTGCATAGTACTCCGATATATGTTATGTTTGAAATGCTGTATACCAGAAATTTATGTAAAAACTCAGTGATATTATTTTAGAGTACTTTTTTCATATATACTTGTTGTTATATAACAACTACAGGGTGACACAAAAAAAACGGTCATCACCAAAAATCAAATAACTTCCAAACTTTTATTTTGATTGACACAAAACTTCAGCTACATTAGGTCAAGCCTGTGTAGCAGACATCTCCAAAGTCCCAAGTCTGTACTACAAAAACTCTGTTTAACTGGCGCTCAAAAAATGTGCAGGCACATTTGGATCCGGCAGGCAAAGTTCCCGATGACCCTCTCGCATTCCTCCCTTAGGATCACTCTTATTGCTACTGTGATTGCTGCCTTCAGGTCAGGGATAGTCTGGGGTTGTTGCCATACACCCTGTCCTTAAGGTATACCCACAGATAAAAATCTGGGGGGTTCAAGTCTGGTGAATGCGGCGACCACTGCGGGTCACACCTGCGGCTGATCAGTCGGTCAGGGAAACGCTGCTGTAGCCATGCCAATGATTCGTTTGAGGTGTGGGGGGTGGCACCATCCTGCTGGAACCACTGGAGGACCCTGACGACCCCTCTCCGTCGACCAAGTGCTGTCCAGAACTTTCCAAGCACCTGGACATATCGCTCGGTGTTGATTGTCACAGACCTCCTGACTTCGCGGTCCCACAGACTTGCTTGGGCTGTGGACAACAGTCTCTGACAGCAGCATCGTTGTGTGGTGTCCTTGATGATTTCGGTCGTCCAGAGTGTGATTGTCTGTTAGTGTTTTTACGATTGAGGTTATGCACAGTCCCATGGGTTCTGAACTTGTTGACCCATCTGTAGATCATTGAGTGGACAGGAAATTCACGACATCCGAACCGTTCTTTGAATTGCAATTGAGCTGCTTGGATAGACTTCTGCCGAAAATATGCCTCAACTATAAATATCTTTTGCTCAGTAGTTCATGGCATCTCGAAGGTCAAACTTCGTAGACTCTTAGAACATTAATTCTGCTTGGTAAATCTGAAACATAACAAGAATTGATTAATTATTTCAAACGTTATTCAAGTTTAGGTGATGACCGTTTTTCTTGTGTCACCCTGTACCTGGGGTTTTTCTAAGTGTGTGAAAAATAATTGGGATCACATGCTTGGAAGATCTGTATTAACTATGGTTTGTTTCTGGAAAGGTTTCTGACAAATCGAAATGCTTGTAACTCGCGTCGACACGTGACTCAACAAATGTGACTCAGTCGCATCACTGAATTCATGGACGCAGATTGCATCCTGTAAGATTGGAAATCTGAATGAGCAAAATTCAAATCAGGAGGTTTGGTTCAATGGTCTGCCATTCTAATGCAAAGGTTAAATTACCATTTCCTAGTGTTTTCAAATCGTTAGTAATGAGAGATATATTTTGCCTCCCGCTGACTCAGTAATAATTTTGAAATATTTCGCTCTCTTATTCTAACTTTGCTTGATTTATGGCGTCAACGAGAAACGCCAAGCATAATATTGGATTTCCAAATTCAAAATTCGAAATGCAGTATTTGCTGCTAAGTTTGTACTCTCTATGGAACATTCGGGGACACTTCCTCCTCCAATGTATTTCGCCAATTTTTTGACATCTCTAATGAAAAACGTGGAGCATAAACTTAGTAACTGCGTCGTATAAAACTTCCGCGCATGTTGTTTCAGAATCTGCTTTTAGTTTCAGATTCTCTCATGTAATGCGGATATATTTTATTAGTTGCTGCATGGTTTCCTTTACTATGAGAAAATAATTTGTTGAAGTAATCAAAATTTTACAATTATGTTCTCCTACATATTTAGAGCATCGTTTTTTGTGTTTGCAATTACTCGCAACGTAACCAAATCAGTTGCATTTAAAACATTTCAAAGGTTTGGGTATAGGCTATGCTATTCTGGGTCTGAGGCAAACACGTTAATAAATAGATTATTTTCAATTCATTATGCAGCAGCTACCGATCCTCAGTCTGAGGTGAACACGTAAGTAAAGAAATTATATTTCAATTCATCATGCAGCAGCTACGGATCCTGAGTCTGAGGTATACACGCAAATAAAGAAATTATATTTCAATTCATTATGCAGCAGCTACGGGTCCTGAGTCTGCGGTAAACACGCAAATATAGAAATTATATTTCAATTCATTATGCAGCAGCTACGGGTCCTGAGTCTGACGTAAACACGTAAATGAAGAAATTATATTTCAATTGAGTATGTAGTAGCTACAGATCACTCTTCATCCTGTCTGTTTTTCGTGCACCACTTCAACTACTTGCGAATGTTCTTGAAAACAACGCAGCAGCAACACGGATTACAGCACTACCGCTACCCTGTAAATATTCAGCATCACTCTTTCGCTTTACTTTCATTCTTCATTTGGAACATGTCAATAAAATGCAACGAATGAAAACGTTTTGATTCTCCAAAAACCTTATAAACCAGTGGTTCCCAAACTTTTTCCTTTCAAGGCGCATTTTAGACAAAACAGAAATTATTTGGCGCACTTCGAACATTCGAATACAAAATTTATTTGAATTTGTAATTTTTTCATATCCTAACGTAAAATCAAGACAATATTGCTTAAGTTCCCAGCAAATTTAGTGTATGCTGTTGGTTTTGACATTACCAGGCTGAATGCTGGCTACCAGGCTGAATGCTGACATTACCAGGCTGAATGCTGTTGGTTTTGACATTACCAGATGAGTAACTCAGAAAAACACAGCGGTGCTCGTGAACAAGGCGCTAATTATAGCATATAAAGCAACAAACAACTATTGTACTTTAGAAAAACAAACAGAATCAAACTAGAAACCCTCTTACTCATTTTTACCCTTTGATATACAAGATTTTGTCCCTGAAGCCAGAGCCAGAACAAAATATGTTACCATTTAATTTTGCTTGAAAATGCTTAATAGAGAATAGGCTACCTACGAATGCCGGAAAGAATAAATCACAGCTGACGAAAACACACATGCACCATCATGCCACAGTTTCAATTCACTTGATTCTTGAAACCAGCATTAAACATGTCATAATTCCACAAACTATCTACTACAAAAAGAAAATCTACCAAATTTGGCTGTTCTGGTATACACTTATATCAAGATCTGCTACATTTACATTGACTTAACTGTTTTTAACCGGGGAAATCTGCTAAATTGGCTTTATCATGGTCAGTGCCGGATTAACAATAGTAGCAAATGTAGCAATTGCTACGGGCCTCACGGTCTTCTGTAATATATCTTATTTATTACATTATATATGAAAATTTGTTCAATCTAAGAAGTCAGCATTTTGCTAAATTTGCCATAAGTAGTAAGCGAATGTTTTCAACTGGACGCTGACTGTGTCCAAAAATTCTTGTTCTATTTTTTTTGTACAGTTACGCAACAAAATGCATAAGATTGCGGTCAGCAGTGTTGCCATTTTAGCTGATTTGCTGCTAAATCTTGCAGGATTTTCTCACTGTTAGCTGTAAAATTTTCAATCTAGCAGTTAGCGAATTTTCTAGCAGGATTTTACTAACCGTTTGGCAAGTTTAGCAGGTAACAAATTTCTGACCAAAAACCTATTCAAAGAGTTTTTCAAGATGAAAACTTTAAACCTTCTTCATCAAAAAATATACTTATCTTCTTCATGACGTTTTTGATTGGGTAACACCAGTGGCGATTCTAGAATGAAAAAACTGGGGGGGCACTGCGGGGCCAAAGAAAAAAGTGGGGGCCAACATAAATGTCTCTCCTGCATAGTGATTTTCCGTTGTAATGAAGATTGATTTGCTATGGTTAACCCTGTCAAACCCAACATAGGCTTGTGAATATCGTCAGAACCGTCGCCAGAAAGTCTTCAAATCGTTTAAAATTTTGCTGGCTGAA
>Ga0210059_1006330_pt1 | contig 19019 bp, 15 predicted proteins | sample Ectturendosymbi2_FD_188042 | JGI IMG/M metagenome (GOLD analysis project Ga0210059, IMG submission 188042) | Ecteinascidia turbinata endosymbiont from Florida, USA - Sample 2 (SPAdes) (version 2) | ecosystem: Host-associated > Tunicates > Ascidians > Unclassified | place: Key West, Florida... | reverse complement strand
GTGAGGTAATTCGGCATAGTTGTTTCCTATGAAATGCCAGACAGCGGTAGATCATTAGACTTAATGGCTTGAAAAACATATGAAGTATGTGGAGGCCTAGTTATTTTTTAAATTCGGTGACGGCAATTGGCGGCAGGCAGAAGCCTGAATTGTGCTTCTTGCCGGAGCGGTTGAGGTGAACGCTCTTGCCCAAGGAGCGATACGGCAATTCACTCAGTGGCTGTGGATTGAACACCCAACATTCCAATTTAGAGGCGGACACTTTACCGCTGAGCTTTTGCCGCCCCCAAGTAGTTCTTTAGAAAATAATGGCCGAGGCAATGGTACGGAACAACAAACCACTACCGTACCACCGAATAGTGAAGCTGATAATCATGTGTCAAGCATGATATCCGAGGATGTTTAGCATAAAATAAGGGATAATACGTGGGGACATTTCGCGTTTGACTCGCTCCTGATGCCACAGAACTATTGAAGAACGCACAGAGCGACAGCTCTCAGCTTTGTCTTAATCTGGGCCCGAGTCTACAGCTAGCTGTCTCTGTGGAGTAAACGAGGTGACATGAAACAGTCTGACAAGGACGAAAAAGAAAACAAATATATACGATTACTTTTATTAGGGAAGCAATGAAGATATGAAAATTCTGTTCGGCAAAAATAAAGCGATTGGGCAACTGCCCAAACCTAGGCAGACGGAAAACAATCACAGAAAAATACGTACAAGTACAAAAACTCATTGCACATTTCGCGGGGAAGATCTGCACAGCATTCAAACGTAATGTTCAAGACGTGTTCGTCTGCTGTTGGCGGAACGTGGTCGCGTTGCCGTCACTTCGACTGGCGACGAGTCGCGAGGTAAGGCCGATGTGGAAACGCCCCTAGTGCGAGATTTTAGGTCTGTTTTCCGTCCACTGGGTAACCCCTTGGTACATGAATTGAAGGAAATTTTTCTCTGACGTGAAGATGCGCTTCGGCTGGCTGAGCTCCTCGTTTTGGTTGTATTCGAGGAACAATATGTGGAATCTGTGTTATACCTGTACGTATAAAGTTCTTTTTTATTGTACCAGAATGCAAAAACAAAGCTTTGTTGGTCTGTGGAGACACTGGTGGGTAAGGGCCACGAAACGCCTGTAGAATAGGCATACAAGCAGTGTTTATTTGTAGGCTAACATTTATTTATAACAGGCTTAAAATTGATCATTTAATATTATTTTCAAATTTCTTGGCAACTGCTGACTTTCTAATGGCATCCAGGAGATCTGCTGGTTTGCCCAAACGCCGTACAAACTTAACGTGTGGTTAACAGAAACGCACAACAAACAAAAACAACCATTAGCACAACACGTGTTAAGATCCAGAAATCGTAACAACGGGCAAGATCTTTTAATACTTATAGCGTTACTAACCACACAAAGTTATGAATGCAATCCGCTGGCAACCTTCGAAACAAGCATTGCAAGAATTTACTCACTCGATTCCACGTTCCAATGCATCTGCTGACGGTATATCCGCTAGTTGCTGAAAAACACCGGTCAACGCCTCGTAGTGCTTCCCGTAAGTCATCAGGAAGTTGAAATTCAGACCGTTAACTGGATCTGGACCCAGAATGTCTGCTTCTGAAATACAAATCCGCCTGTGAAGCAAACTCTTGACTTCTGCAACAACTTGTCTAAACAGTTTTTGCTGCGATGTCTGCTACGCATCGGCTTATCAAAGCGTACCTGGTATGGCGAATTCGACCGGATCTGGCAAAATAGACGACGACCTGCGACGAGAGCTATTTCCCGCGATAAAAATGTCGCTTTCATCGTCTGAACTTGTATCAGGGGGAGGCTGCAAAAGTTCGGAGGGCTGAAGATCTGCTGGTATGTCTGCAAAAATTTCTTTCTTTGCTCTTGACGACTGCTTGTAGCGTGCGTCGTTTGGGAGCACTTGCGGCGTCTTGCTGCGCGTCCTCACAGCCACGGCATTTAATCGGCGGCTGGGAAGGGACGAGGGGCGATCAGAGGAAGGGGGTAACGTTCGCTGGGACGGACTAAAATTGTAATCCAACATCTCCGTGGCAAGGGACGGGGGATAGCTGGTGCTGACGCTTTCGGTCAGCGAACTGCAGTAGCTGCGCGAAGACCTGCTGCCGTTCAAAAGTTCAATTTCGTCGCTCGTCAAACCAACCAAGCCGTTGAGATGCTGAAAACGCAATGCATGCAGCGTTAAACTAAAGCTAACCACTTGCAGAAAAGGCCCCACAGGCAGTTTCGCAATTGAGGCCTGTGTAATTGCAACAGTTGTTACTTTGATGTTTAAACGCTATCGAAACTTTGTGAAAATTATATAAATTACACAGCAATATTATTCCAGAACATTTCCTTACCTGACGGAAACTTTTACCCGGTCGTGTTTCAAACTACGCTGCGAAAGTTAATCGGCGTCTAGAAATATCTTAAAAAGCGATCAAAATGTATACCTGGACCATATTTTCAATAGTGGCCACTTTTTCTGGAGTTGATGACTGAATAGCTTCGTGTGAAGATGATCTCGTTGAAGAAGACGCAGCAGAACCGGAAACCATTCTTGGTCGTCTATTTCCATATTGACCTCTGTGTTAATTGAACAGTATTGTAAGTTTGATTTGACATTCACTCGAAAAGGTTTGTTGCTTGCACATAACAAAATGGGCAGCTGCCTACGATAATCAATTTTGTTACATGTCAGGGCAAATCGTGTCTAGTGACTAAACGCACAGTTAGTACTTACTTCCAACGTGCTTGTGGTGGCAAATGCGTTTCAACCGGATTGGAATTTTTCAAAGCTGGATTTCTGCCATTCAAAATATACGGAGATTTGATGGGCAAACGCATTTTTTCGCCGAGCGCTTCATCCGCTGACTTTCGTTTTTTGTTCTCGGCAGGGGTTGGAGCTCTTTCTTCTGACGACAATGATGCATGTGCAGGCGACGCCCCTCGCGATGAGACTTTTGTCACCGCTAGGGACACTGAGGATTGCTGCTTTAAGCCAGAAGTAACTAGACAAAGTCGACCTCTTTCCATTGCACCATCGCCACCAGAATCTCGCTCGCTCTCGCGCATCGGAGGACGACTGGGCGTCCTGTTGTCGGCTTTCTCGCCGTAGCGTTCACGCATCAATGTGTTGTAATCGGGAAGCGGTGAGTTGGACTTCGACTTTCCTCCTTTTGGTGAATTTGCTGGAGGGATTTGATGCTTGTGGGGAACTGGTGTTAGCGATTCATTACGTGGCAATACTCTCTGCAAAAAAAGATGAGTCATCTCATTCCCTGCTGGTACTGTCGCTATCTTGCCTCAAAAGAAAAAAATAATATCAAGATGTCAAGTCGCATTTCACGTGTAAAGGGAGCTCCTTGAACTTCCCACTACTCTGGCATTTGAAGAAGTGGATCCCATGGCTCACATTCCAAGCTTTTATGACCCATACATACCAAAAAATAAAAAAAAGAAACACGGATCTTCTGTTTATGATCTCACAAGGAAAAATTTTGAAAAAATTTGATATACCATTCGATCGTCACCGAAAGTTAGAATAAGTAGCCTACATGAAAGCATAAAAAACATCTCTCTTTTCGATACCTGGCGTTACATGAGCGGGGTTAAGTGGTATAAGCCTACCGATGCTCTACAACCATCAATATCGCAATGACAAGGGCGTTCCGAAAACTTTACCGCGATTTTCTTTCCTTTTTTGGCCAAGCATCAAAAACACAGCAACGCTTATGCTCACGTTTTCAATGGAAGAAATTGGAGATTCACGGTTTGAAACATGAGTGTCGCTTCTCTGCGCAGCAGAGCTTGTGGCATCTTCATCAACAATGTGAACGTCGTCAGCAATAAGATCTGGCCGAACAGACTGGATGCAACCATTGCTTTCCGGTTTTGGGTTATCCGTTTGATAACAGACGTTGTTTCTTCCAGAAGATGTTGTTTCTAACAATATATAACAAACCAATTAAAAGCTCTAGCAAGCTTACCAGGAATCAACCGACAGGGGCTCTGCTTTCATAACTTTGCAAATTATTCAGACTTGTACATATTTGTATTCAAGCGATTAGTCTCCGTAAAAGTGGCTAGGTCAAAAAATTTGCTGATTGATGGGACTGTAGACTGCGTCACCGTTGCGAAGTCTAATTGCTTGAATAAAAAAAATATTACGCTCAAATTTATGTTCAAGCTGTGGAAAGCGGTATATAGGAAAAACGGGATACTGCCTATCTCTTTACCTGCTGCGTCTTGTGTTGCTCTGTCGAAGCAGCTCGTGTAAGGCCTTGTAGTGTCCTTTCCTTTCTTTCGGTTGCGGAAAACACAAATAGTGAAGACAGCAATCATAAGCAGAAGAACGACAGCTATGATCACGATGATCCACCAAGCTAGGCCGGACTCATTCGATAGTACACAGACACCGTCCTCGTTTTCTTGATAGCCGGAAGTGCAAACGCAAACAGTGGAAAAAGAACTCGTTCCGGCAGGAGCACATTCGCGATGTGGACCTGAAAAAACTCGAGTTCAAATTAACGAGAAAGAAATGATGGATAACTTGGAATTGATGGAGAAAATTTGAGGCTTCGCCTGTTAGGGTGCATCTCCTACTGCGTTGCAGTTATTATCTTCTTCACACACGTAATTTGGCACGGATCCGTCGCCATGGGGGGCTTTTGTGGGCTAACCCCCAAAACTGAAGTATAAAACACTACAAATCAGTAACGTTTTGTCATTTTTACAATGTCAAGCCGCCCTGCACAAACGTAAAGCCCCTGTTAAAGGCTTTCTGGCGACGGTTCTGGTTCGATATCATATTTAGTTACAAGAATAGAGAACAAATTTGAAAAATTCATTTGCCTTCAGCAATGCAGTCCACAGCTCCGCATGGCAGAAACACTTCGCAAGTGCTTCCAGTGTAGTTGGCGGCACATATGCATTGATATGATCGATCAGACTGTGGAATGCAGGTTCCTCCACCTTGACAGGGCGATGAAGAGCACATTCCTAATGGGATGCACTCGAAAGCTTCCCTGATAACCAATTAAAAACCAATGGGTTAACACTCTAGTAAAAAACTTTTGCTAAACTGTGTACAGTACAAGGTTCGTTGGTAATGATCTGGCAGTAGTGTAGGTATCGTATCCTGTGACGCGAAAAACTAATATCTGTTTAATGATTTGCTTGATAATTCTTACAGCGATGAAGGTGTGAATGAGTTATTCCAGAGCTCTTCAACCGGTGGAGTGCACCAAAATATGCGTGGGGTGAACCACTACGAAAGGGTTCACAAGGGTGCATCACCAACTTGTCACACTAAACAGATATTTTGTAAACTTCCTGTTATCAAAAATGAGCAATTAACCAATCAATGACTTTCAGGATTTAACCTAGACTTTGCACATTCTAAAGTGTGGTGGGTAAGCATCAGACCATGTCAAGCTAATTGACGTAAGTGTTGTAATGAGTTGATTGTTTGTGATTCTTAAGCAACAAACAATGAGCCATTATCAATTGAATTGTGTAGCTGAGTTATCGAAACAGGTCATGGTACTTACAGACATGGGCGCAATTAGGTGGGGGACATGAGGGACGTGTCAGTAAATAGGGTGCATGATTTAAATCAAATGGGGTGCATGAGTTTGTCAAAACATCTTAAGGGTGCACCACAACAAAAAAGGTTGAAGAGCACTGAGTTATTCAACGTATCGAAGTGGTGGAACAGTAAAACTGTTTTCTCTAATCGCGTACCATACGTCCTTGCAATGCTGATCCTCCGTACAAGGCGCCGAGGCGCACATGTCGCTGCCAGAACATCCGTGCGTAACCGTGCCGGTAATTTCTTGAGCAACAACCAAAATCGAACTGCCGCCATCATCGGTCAAAGGTTGTGGACGACCGTTGAGATGGAAGTTGAACACACATCCGTCCAAACTTGGCGCAGTGTTGAACGTTTCAGCTGGTGCACCTCCAACGTAAATAGCCTAGAAATGCATATATGCTTTGATTTAGGAAAATAAGTTTTTGTATAAATTCCTGTAGATGACGAAATTGCTGAAAAGCGATAAACCAGGTAAGTGCAGGATTTGGCCAAGTCTGGCAACTGATAATTTCAGTGGTAATATGGTAATACGCTCGATTCGCCCTGCAAGGCTTTGTTAACTGCACTCTAACTCACCGACACTTGTGCTGGATCGCTGAAGTCAGCTATGCCCGAAGCCAGTTCGAAATGCATTCTAGCGTTGGCGTCGTAGACCACACTCAACAAACTTGGGTTGGCCGCAGAAATGGATATGTTGACCGTATGCCATTTCCCATCCGCAGTTTCAGTCGCAATGGTGCGTTGACTTACTGAGCTCGTGTCATGCCAATAAACCAGTGAATGGTTCTGAACCTGTGTAACAAAAAATTTTCAAACAATGACATAGGGTGGCAATAGCAGCACCAACGTAACACAAACATGCTTAATGACTACAAAACCGACATTTGTTCGTTGGTAATGGCCGAGTCATAAGGGTGTATCTGGATTTAGCACAGTTACGTTACATTTTTAACCCAAAACTTAAAGAGTTTTCCAATCCAGTTACGGTTCACGCGGAACTGACTTTGACAATGTTGTATACGGCCCGTCAGCGGCAAAAAAACACCGAAACTCGATTGCATCGCCAGGGCATACTATGGTTTGGAATGGAATATGAAATGGAAGGAAAAAAGAGGTATGGAATATGGAATGACTCAAGTATGCAATGGAAGATTTGATGTATGGAATGGAACAAATCTTCCATATTCCATACAAATTCCATACTTGCACATTTTGACATGGTGTTGCTGAAGTCCGGTTTTTCTTTCAGTTGAAGATATTAGCAAACAGAGTCTGAGTTCGACTAGAACAGTAATCCGTAATCTGAGGGTGGTCTTCGTAATCTCCGTCACAAACAGTAACGTCGAGGCGAAAAGGAAGTCACTGTATTCTGATTCTGTTCGCATGGGGACAGGGGCATTGTCACCAGACTTCTGCAAGTTTACTTCCGTGCTGCCAGCCTGCCATTGTGTAAGACGAGATAACTACCTCGCCAGGGTTGCCAGACATCTTTTGAGAAAAAAAGCCAAACCATATCCAAAAAAAGCCAAACGGGGTAAAAAAAGCCAAATTGTTAAAAACCATGAAATTTCTGCCTTTTCCATGTGTTACCATGCTTTCTCCAAGGTGGTCGACAAAGCGAATAGCACTGTGACAGATTATGCTCACGGCAATCTGAAATTCATCCAGTTTCTGTGCATCCTTTTGCTGCTTGAAGTCTTAACACTTTAAAGGCAGTGCTATTCGCTTTGTTGATCACCTTGGAGAAAATATGGTAACACATGGAAAAGGCAGAAATTTCGTGGTTTTTAACAATTTGGCTTTTTTTACCCCGTTTGGCCTGCCTCATGAGGTTTGTCCTACTGGTGGAACTTCCTCCTATGTTTTTAGGTTTTTTCATGATTCATCAAGTTAGTGACTACTGTGCCTTAGTATAGTTCTAGTGTGGCATAACTTGCAATATGCATTTTCTGAACAATCACTGGCCTTCTAGTTCTTCAACTAAAGAAATGTCTTTTCCCATTACTATTGTGTATCCGCCCTTTGTCACAACTGCTCTTCCATTTTGAGGATGACATACCAATCAATTGCATTAGTTTATTATGTATAACGGGCAAGGCAACATGTTTGAACATTAACGACAATGACAACAACTGAATTGAACGAACCCTGTGTATGGGAGATATGGGTTGCCAGATAAAGTTTGCGAAAATACACAAAGCACTGTCTAAGAAAGCTTATAATTATAACACTCTTCAGCAAGATATTTATGAAAAAGCCAAGACACCAGTCTGATAGCATATACGAACTGCCTCCAAAAAAAGCCAAATATTGAAGAAAAAAAAGCAAAAAAGCCAAACAATTTTTTTGACGCCAACGACCTCTAAAAACGCCAAATTTGTTAAATTTGGCGTCAAAAAAGCTAATCTGGCAACCCTGTACCTCGCTAGCATTGCCAGCAATGCATTGTAATCGAAGACTTGACTTGGCATCCTGTGACAAAATAATGTACATTATTTAGAAGTTAGTATTGTTACCATTACCAGTTAGAGCAAATGTACATATACATAATGTACATTATTTTGAGGTGCAATAACTGAAAGAGAAACCATTATTGCTCTTTGTAAGCGAGCAATAATGGTTTGTCGTCTAGAGGGGCGGCCGGGCTGCAGCCCTCCCTGAAAAATTTAAGGCAAAAGATTCCGCCAAATGGCCAAACTCGCCTTAAGTCTGGATTTAGTTGCGAAATTTCACAACACAATCATTTTCTGTACTTCCGTCACCATTTTGGCTCAACGTTTCCTAGGAATCCAACAAAACCAATGTTTCGCTCTTTTCCAACGACGCCGCTAATGCGATGACTTTTTCAGCACACTTGCCGATGAATTTGGCGGTTTCGGGGCTGTCTTCGGCACAGCCCTAAAGGAAATAAACCAAACAATTGGCTACAAGAAACATGGTGGTATATCCGCTTGTCGCAAAGCGTTTTTGTTATTTTGACGATGAATTTTTAAAGAAAAAAACGGAGGAAATATGATCTTGACTGTTTTTCACCACCTGATTTTCATGGATATTGATTTTTATAATTAAGTTTAACAATGCTTTTACTAGCACTTTGGCGATATTGGTGGCATTGGATTAAAATCTAGTCGCCAATCTCGGGCTGCGAAAATACAGCCCTTCGTTTGTCTGCACCAGTAGGCTAAGCTGATGAACTGTCTAGGGTTGGCGTTTGAAGATGTACGGCAGTAGTTGGTGGATATCATTCTTGGACAACAAAAGGTGTGACTGGTTTAAAACATTGAAATGTGAAAATTTTGAAGCATGAGAAGTCTGGCAAACCTTTCAGCACTCAAGTAGACCCCTTAATTTTTTGGTAAGGTGAACATTGCAGCTGTAATTTATTCAGGATACAAGTTTTTACTGGAAAAGCATAACAATCCAGTTAAAAAAAAATTTTTATATAAAATCATAAACTGTTCGAATTTTTTTGGAAAATTTCAACTTCATTTGAAAGAACATGATGAAAGTACCCGCTCAAAGAAAATAGCTGTAGCCTGGGTCTGCTGCCATGACACGGTTTGAATAAAGCGCTAAGCTTTGTCATATTAACCGACCACCTTAATAGTCGAGCGGAATGTTCCAAGTTTAGTATGGGAGTGGTCTTGGGTTCGACTCTCGCCTTTACAGCTTTGGTGGCACTGGTTATGCGTCATACTTTTGATGGGACCGGCTGGGTTAATTCTTTTGTGTTCGTGTTTAGGGTTTGGGTTCGATTTAATTAAACTGAAGTGAATATTTTCTATTTCTTTTCTATGTATCAATAAGGACAACTGAAAATTACCAGTTTGATAAGTTTAGGACTGCTGGAGTGACTGGAAACACCATTATAAACAGCCAGGGGCAGGGCGACAATCCTGTATGTTCAACCAGAGATAAAATTTCGCAGCCCTCCCGGCCATTTTCACCACGAGTCACCACTGGTTAAAAGCGAATTTAGCTTTGCGCACCACTGCAGTAAAATGTTTCATTGCGACGCTCAGCTTCACTTATTCACTGAGTAGATAGCTTTTGTTCACTTACTTCATTAGCTCACACCTGTTTTCTGCTGTACGTAAAAATATTCAAATTATAAGCTTAAATACGACGATAATTTGCCGACATTGCATTTAGTAAAAATATAATGGAAAGAAAAAGTATGTCAAAGATCATAATTTTTACGGTTGATGGTGAAGCTTCGCTGATATTTGTACTGCATTTGGAAATTTGAGTAAAAGCGCTCTGAAGCCAAGTTGACTGAAACAACTGTGGCGGCTTTGACCCCAGTACGCACACTCACTACAAAACTCAAGAAAGTGCGCTCACCCCATGTAAGACATTAGGTCATTACAGTGGCGTATCTAGGGTATGGCAGGCATGGCACGTGCATGGGCGCAACTTTCAGGGAGGCGCAAAAATTGCTTGGAACAATAAAAATTTTTATTTGAAGTTTCTTGAACCTCTATTTTGGGCCCCATACAACCATAAACTGCGAAGCTACACAGCGCACCCATATCTAACGTATTAAGTCGGGCGTGTTGCATCAGCTCCACCAAGCATTACAAAACTGCGGTACTGTGACACAACACGACGGTCAGATATTGCGACACACTGTGGCAGAACAAGAACGCTCGCTTGCCACATCTACAAGGCATCGTCCTTCTCAGGGTATACGGCCAAGTCACTCCGCACTGCTGTATTTCAGGCAAGAAGATATAAGTCAGCATCTGGCTGAGACGAGTTTAAGTCCGCAGCTGTGATAATCTGACCGTGATGCAAATAACTGGTGTTGAGGTTATATACAGATTTACGATTCACTTAACTGCTGGGGACTGTGGTCCATTCCTACTGTTTACGAAACTTCTTCGATGGCCACTAGTGTCCGATTAGTTTTCGATTAAAGGCTGAACACAATGCCCCAGTCCAGAGACTAAGGAAGAGATCATTAGTTAGTCCTCGAAAAATTAGAAGTTAGTATTGTTACCATACCAGTTAGAGCAAAAATTTTTAACTCATTAAAGAAGTGATTTGTTACTCGTGTTTAGATCTAACTATTTCTATCCAAATTCTGTTCGATGTCCAAGGTCTTTTTACGGTCCTGTCTGTGAAAAACTAAAATCTACGTTTGACAATGTAGGAGCTGTTTACAGTTCATATGTAGATAGCAAGCAATCGTACGAGAATATTCCAGACTGCAAAATGCTAGTTTCAAGCCCTGCAACTTAAAATCATGCGTCCTGAAGTCCTGACATTCTTCGAATTGCTTTACAAAAAACGATGACGACGGCAGTATGTATTGCAAGCTGCGAGCGATCTTTCAGCAAAGTCCTTTCATACCTCCCGAGCCTCAATGACTAAGAATAAGTCAGGGCAGATTGTGTTGTCTAACTTTGATGAGTATAGAAAGAGAAATTTGTGTACTTTAACCGGAAAAGGCTGGATATATTAATGTTTCGATGAAATTGCGTTTTTTTTCGAACATAACAAGGTACATGATTTGCATTTAAAATTCACTGTATAATCCAAATTAAACGTGTTTCTTTTTGAAAGAAATTGTCGTTTCCGGTTGCAATATGTTGCTTGATTTTTTTGTAAGATGTACAATTTTGTCAGGCAACACTATGTAGCAGGCCCGTAACCAGGGGGGGCGCAGGGAGTCAAAGCCCCCCTAGAAAATTTTTGGCCTCTCTGGATAAATGTGTTGGACATCGTTTAAAACTATTGGACATAATTCAAAAAATTTGGGCCCTTCTTAGAAAACTCTTCGCCCCTCCTTTTGTTCCAAGCTGGGCCTGCTATGCAGGCCTATAAATTACGATGACGTTACTATTTGGATGTTTTGATATTCTTCATAATAAAAATAAATGAGTTTAGAAGTATGGTCTTTATGGTAAGTTATATTTTATTTGCTGAAAAGTTCAAAGCAAAAATCAACACAAATATTTTCCATTTGAAAACATTTATTTTCTTCATGTTTTAACTTTCGTAACTAAAATTTAAATTATTAGAAAGGGCGCGCATTAAACTTTGCCATGGGCGCCATTTTACATAGATACGCCACTGGGTCATTGGCAACTAACCATGCTATCGTAAGAGCATATTTCTACTCCACTAGCAACAATGCTGATGGAACGCATGAAAGACATGGAAAAATCACTTATGATTCCACTAGTGTTGGCTGCAACTTACCTTGATCCGGAGTACCAAGTGCTTTTGACTGAAAAACAGCGAAACTCAGCCAAAATTGAGCTCCAGGCCTTCTGCTTATAAAATACTTCCACTACTGAAACACCAAGAGGACAGCTTGTGCAGTAGAGAAGTGTCCAGTAGCATACTAGTGGCAAAGACCATGAACTTACACCGATGGAGCTGATGCTTATGTCCAACGGAAAGAAGACGAATTTGAGTCAGGTCGCTTGCTCATCTTTTATCACATCCCAATCAACTTTTTTGACTTGAAATATTGTACAAAAGTAGACTGCACATTTCATTGCTGGGTTGAACAAAATAGCAAGGTGCTTTCACAACTTGCATGGATTGTTTTTACTGTTACAATGACACAAGTGTCAGTTGAAGCAGTGGCGTAAAATTTATATTAAGTCGTTTGCGCAATTCTTCGGCAGAAGACACTTTGCAAGCAACCATGTTGCAACGCACTAATGTGCGAGCATATCAATTCAGGGTTCGTATTAAGCAGTCACCAGTTGACTTCTTTTCCCTTCATTAAATGCGTTTCTTAAGTTGTTCTTGTATAATGTACCGCTTTAGCGTGGATCTGCCCCATTTCGTTTATTATCAGAGGTGTTAGCATAGGGCGTTAGTTTAACACCAGGAATGGAGAATCATGGAAGATGGAATGAAAGATTTTTGGTATGTTATGGAATGGAAGATTTCAAGTATGGAATGAATTTGTATGGAAGATTTTGCCTGCTATGGAAGATTTACATTCCATTCCATAGTATGCCCTGTGCATCGCAGTTGTAGTTAACTGCTGCTACTCATAGATGGTTCATGATCCTAATTGGTGGTGCTAGGAGGCAACAATTACAGCGATTCTTCAAAATCAATTCTTATTCGACCACAGGTTATTGAGCAAAAGCCACGATAACAGTTGTACAGCGCGTAAGGTTGTATTTAAAAATTAACATAGCAAACTAAGCTTACGTAGAGTGCTGAGTCACCAGCATCGTTTTTCCCTTTCGCAATCAAAATGATACCCTCTTTTGCTCTTAGTCTGAATCGTATGGATATGGAAGAAACTGTAAACAAACTTATAAATACAGCAAATCATAGATTTAATAATATTTACTTTTACATTAACTATGTAGAAAAGTTTTGCACAGTTGAAAGAACTATGTAAAGCATACTTGTATTTCTACTTCTTGTCAAAAATTGCCAGAAAGTGATCACGCGCTGAAACGTTAAATTGAAGTAAATTGCCAATAACGAGCTTCATGAATCTTAAAAAATTCCGAAATCTGCCGAAGGTACACTGTTAATGCAATTCTGTAACGAAAAGTTTTTCTAGCAGCAATCTTGGAAGAATCGCATCTTGAAGCTATTATTGAATAGCACGTGATCTAACCTGTGTCAGTAGGCGTCTGCCGCTTTTTTCTTGCACCTGTAAAGAGGCTGCCCGCCGTTTCAATCAACTGTGTTTCGACGTACTTGTTCTTGAAGGAATATGTAAGGTAACTGCCTTGACTAAACCTCGATCCAACCTGCCAAATCGAAATTCAAAAAGTTGACTTAGGCGCATCAGCGCATAGAAACTTGAAGTTTTCGCAATTACGCTTCCATAGAATTACAACGTACCCGCTCATCTCGGCAAGTTTTGCCCGACCTGTTGTAGGGACACTCGCACAGGACTGACGACCACTGGTCAAAGCAAGTTGCATCAGCACCGCAAGTGTGCTCGCCTTGCAAGGAAACGCACGCGTTGGACGACGCTGTGTCGCCATGTCGTTGGCATCCATCAGTCACCCCGCCATTTTGCATAATAGCAGACGAGGTAACGTTCGTGATATTAACGCCGTTTATGTTCAAATTCCGCATGCAGCCGATGAAGTCAAACGAGGATACCTGCACGGCGAAAAATTCGTTTTAAGATCTTGCAGTTAAAGTCTTATGTACGTAAAAACGTCTGTCCAGTACCTTCTACCAAACGCAAAGTCCTAAAAACTTTATCCTAAAAAACTGCTATGTCAGGCTGGAGAAGAAAGCAGAAGATCAATGGAGACGCAACTTCAGGAAACGTGTGAACAATTACCTGAGCTGGATGATCGGTGACGTCAGATGCTGAAGAGACTCCGCCCACAAACAAGAATTGCGAACCAAGTCCGGTCAAATCCAAGTCGTCGAGAGTTTGAAAAGCGGAACATAGCCTGTTTTGATCAGTCGCAATATTGCAGTCGTCAACTTTCAACTCGACCCGGCTGCTGTCCATAAAAACAGATGCAGAATGCCACTGGCCGTCTGCAAGGTTCGATCCCGCGGTGATTCGTATTTCACTGAAAACGACGGCAAGGTTTATTTTTGGCAAAGTTTTGATCTAACAAATCTAAATAAATGGTTTACGGGATCACTGAAGAAATCCAACGTTAGGTTAAACGCCATTTTTCGGAAAAACCCGAGCACTATTGCACTAGATGTTCAAACATTTCTTACTCAGCTGAAGAGGATTTGTAAGAGAATCTGAGACGCCCTTGCAGCAATTCCAGAGCCACAAAGGTTTCAACTGAACTTGCTCCAGCGTGATTGTAAAGAAGGAGGCTGAGCGGTGACACTACAACAAACACAATATACCAAGCTTCACTAGTCAGGAAGCGAGTCTAGATCGCTCATATTGCAATATGTAATTCAACAAGAGGTTCCGCAATCGCAGCTAGCTTACCTGTTGCAAACTCAAGCGACAGCACGTTGCGGTTATGATGAAGAGTTTGTAAGACTAAGTAGGACAGCGGAGCAAAGCCCAGAGTGAAAAGCTGGCAGTTTGCACCCATCGTTCCAAACGGGCAGTGACAGGTGTAGCTTGTTACTCCGTCTGCGAAAGCCAAGGCATGACGTAGTGCTATCGCAACCACGACGGGTTCAAAATTTTGGTCCAATGATAAGAGCTTATGTGTGCTTGAATCAAAGCTAACTTCCCTCCTCATGACTCTTTTTGCGAATGCATGAAATAAAAAGGGGTAGGCAGAGCATTTTGATGTTTAAGTAGTTCGTGCTTTGAACAAACGGCATGAAGTGGAGTCCTTTCCAAACCAAACGCTTCCAAACGCTAATTGGGAAAGACAGATTACTACTGTGCTGCATTTCATTATTGCCTTCAAGCTTGCAGCTTAAGCGAAACGTTAATCACAACGTGTACCTAAAGCATTGGCTTTTCAGATAAGCATCAAATATTTTAGCGGCCACTTGAACAACAAAATGTTAAGTGGTACTGCAACCTTGAATGTTGATAAATTTTCAATTACGCTACGTAAAGGTAAATGGGTTTTACCTTCTTAAATATAACACTATTAATTTCATTTGGAGTGAAAACCTACCTATGCATGTTCCTCCATTTTGGCAGGGTTCACTGGAGCAGTAGTCAATGTCCGTTTCGCACAAACTTCCCGAAAAGCCAATTGGACAGTCACACTGAAAATGGCCCACCAGATCCACGCAATTGCCGCCGTGTTGACAAGGCGATGATTCGCATTCATTGATTTCAATTGCACACAAAACTCCCGAATAGCCTAGTTATAAAACAAGGTTTGTATTAAAGTTAAAAATAAGGCAAGTTGTAGGATACGACGGCGCCGTAATCCGCGCGTCGCTATTTCTGGTAGCTGGCTGTTGTGGGACAGCAGCACGTACCTGAAAGAAGACTGCAAACCGTCTTAGTTTGGTGCACCAACATTTGTGGGTAATCTTCAATCGATTTTACACTTGCTTGGGTACGACAACACATCATTAGGATTTTAATTGAGTGTCCAATAACTTAAACCACCACACAAATGCTGGCAACAGAAAAACTAACTCGCCAGTACCAATGACGGCAGAATACAATACAGAATCTAGAACAGTGGTGCTTAACCTGGGGTAAATTTTCCCCTGGGTGTAAATTTCATCTTCCAAAGGGGTAAATTTACTGAATCACAAACTGTAGCAAATGTAAATTTTTATAAATCAGTATCAACTGTAAGAGTTTTGTCAGTTTCGTATTTTTGATAAATGAGCACCATTGAGTGTATTGGGGGTAAATCTGGTAATCGTGTTTGATAAAAGGGTAAGATATGTAAACAAGGAAACACTGATCTAGAACAAAGGCAAGTCACACCATGACGTAGTCGTAGGACAAGCACCTTGAAAGTTCGAGACAGCAACCCTCTATGAGCGTATGGTCTGCCTATTGTCTGTCTCTAGTGTTCCTCACTGGATTTAACTCCTGTTTCCGGAAAAACAACCCGGCAACAGAAATTCAGCAAACTTTACACAGAGGAACTTACTTTACTACCCACGGAACCTACTATTGGTAAGGCAACTAGCCAACCTAGGAACTGAGTAGGCTACACACACACGCATCGTTCTAAATCATCACTAGGGTTTGCTTCCGTTTTCTACACAAGTGCTAATCAGATTTAAACGGACTAGTTGCCTAAAACTAGCAATGTGATACTTTGGGACTGCGCTTTGGAAAGCGCATGACAACATGCAGTTCATTTGTAAAATTTTGCTTGCTACACAAAATCATGAGCAAAAGCGTTTGAAGACCAGTATATTTCAGACGAAACAATTAACAGTTGTCTGGAGATTGCGTCTTGAAACCAGTCCGCTGTTTAAATGCATATAACCAACTTGTACACACATCACGTCACAAACTGTACGAAAATATAAAGCATTTGTTGGCCATTGTCCAAGAACAGCCAAAACTCAGAAACAGTAAAGTACTTTTAAGACAGAACTTAAAATTGTTGGTTGAAACTGTACATAGTTAGTGATAGTTTGGTTTGATTTAGGAACTGCAGCAAAAATAATGTATAAATGAACAGAAAACAGCAGGAAAACCGTGCGTTTGCAGCAGCTGTACAACAAATTTAATTGTGTGCTGATGGAAGGGCAGTGGCTGTCGGCAATGTCCCAAGCAATTCACCTGGCAAGCAGTCGCAAACGAACGTATCTGAACCATCTCTGCAAGTTGCTTCATTCAAGCACGGCTGCTTGGAGCACTCGTCGGTCACAACAGTCACGGTGATGTTAATCTCATCAAGGTCAATGGCCTTAGCCACTCCAGGATTTTTTGCGATAGCTGTAAGTTGAGTGATCTGCCCAACCGACAACTTGCTTCCCATCGCAACACTCAGCACTCCTGCAACGAAATGTGCAGAGCCCTGCTGAACTTGATGAAGACAGCATTTGTTTCTCTACCAGATCTCAACTTCAAACATGGCAACACTGCCAAATAACTATCTGTATACGAGGGAGCGTCGTGCTAGCAGAAAATTTTAGGAGCGTCAGTTATATTATTGGAGGGCAGAAACCTCCGTGTCAGAGTGTCCGCCTCTCCTTGGAAAGATCGATCTCCGACCACTGAATCGCAGCTAGAGCGTTAACCTCAACCGCCCGGCAAACCTGCTGGCAATTTCCATCACCCGAATAATACAAAATATATACATATAAACAATCTCAAAATTTAAGTAAATTTTCGCAAAGTATACCGTGAAAAGAAATGGAAGAGCACAAAACTCATCGTTTTTTGCACACCGGAATTGCCAAAACAGCACCACCCCCATAGACTTCGTCTTGTACGCCTGTAAACGTCTGTGACTTCGGCCGATGTTGTTCAAAAATTTTGAGTGAACGAACAGTAACGATATCACTGTGTATGCGATTAATCGACTTATTAGCTCAAAAACTCACCGGTTTTGCGGTTCAAGACAAAACCTTTGCCTTCGCTCCAACCTGCCAGGTCATACCACACGTCTCCGTCTGGCCCAGCATCGTCATCCGTCGCGTTTATTCGTGTCAGTGTCTCACCTGAAAAAACATGGTTCGTTTCACCTTAAAAGAGTGGCATGGTTCGTTTTATTTCAGCATGAAACAATTAACCGGTGATAAATCAAATTACAATTCGCATTATGCGAGGTATTTTGCAAGTTGTGCCATAAATGACAACCTGAACTACTGTCATCTTCTCAAAAACAAATTACACATTCGACATCGTTGCGCACAGAACGTTTGCCTAAGTAGAGTATTGTTTCACGTGGTAAGATCCAGTTTTCTACTAAAACTACATCCGTACGTGTACTGCAACATCTTCTCCAATCCAAATATGAAAGCCAACATGCTACTTAAAGTTGTGTGCCTAAAAGATCTGATTACCCGGCTGTGTGCTGGCTGAAGCGATGACGTCTAAAGTAAGGTCAGAAAATCGCGGCGAATATTCGTTGACTCCTGTGACATGCACAGCAAGGCTGGTGCTTGTGGACTGCCCATCTTCGTTGGCAGCGGTCACCTGTGAATGTGAAAAGCGCATTAAGTCAGTTCACGGAAGCTGCGGAAAACAAGGATACATTTGGCAGGATGAATATGTCCACAAACCATCAAACGATAAGTTGTTCTCAATTCGTAATCCAGCTCTGTTCCGAGCGTGACGTAGATATCTCCGGTTAAGGTCTTCGCTGACATTTCCTCGTGCGGCAAAACACTGTACCTTACAACGCCGTTTTGACCCGAATCTGAGTCGTCCGCGATCAACCTGTCAATAAACGCCGCGAAAACTTAATTTCTGCCAAAAGATCAGCAAGAAGTTACGCAACTTGCAACCATTCGGCTGCTCATTTGCATAGAAATCTTTATTCTATAGCAGGTAGTCTTAAAAACCGCCACAAAACTCCGTTTCTTTTTAATATACATCAAGAAACGAATTCATCGTCAACCTTACCTAGCAACAACACTTAGCGCAGGTGGGTTCTCCGGAATGTACGCAGTGAAGTAAGAAGAGTTAAATTTCGGTGCATTGTCATTGACATCCCGTATTGGAACAAACAGTGTGACTTCAGCACTTCTCGGCGAAACCGCTCTGTCAGTCGCTGCAAGTTTTATTTATGAGTACCATTAAAGAAGATTATGTGTCATAGCCGTGCGTATGTTTGCTGTCCGCAAAATAACAACCTCAAGTGAAAGAGGGATATGACAAAAATTCATAAAAGCAATTGCATTTTAAACAAAAAACAAACTGTTTCCAGCCGATTTATTTTTAGCAGAAAAAACAATAAATATCAAGAAGAGCAAGGAGCCGGTCCTGCATGCAAACGTGCACTATGCGAATGAAACAAAAGAACTTTACAACAATTTTGATTGAAGATTTGCTGCATTTACGAAAGCTAAAAGATTGCACTGAAAAGAAACTG
>Ga0210059_1006329_pt1 | contig 19022 bp, 7 predicted proteins | sample Ectturendosymbi2_FD_188042 | JGI IMG/M metagenome (GOLD analysis project Ga0210059, IMG submission 188042) | Ecteinascidia turbinata endosymbiont from Florida, USA - Sample 2 (SPAdes) (version 2) | ecosystem: Host-associated > Tunicates > Ascidians > Unclassified | place: Key West, Florida... | reverse complement strand
CCCCAGATTTTTATATGTGGGGATACCTTAAGGACAGGGTGTATGGCAACAACCCCCAGACTATCCCTGACCTGAAGGAAGCAATCACAGCAGCAATAAGAGCGATCCCAAGGGAGGAATGCGGGAGGGTCATCGAGAACCTTGCCCGCCAGATCCAAATGTGCCTGCAGCGCCGGGGAGCTCATTTGGAGCACATTTTTTGAGCGACAGTGAAACAAAGAGTTTTTGTAGTACAGACTTGAAACTTTGGAGATGTCTGCTATACAGCCTTCACCTAATGTAGCTGAAGTTTTGTGTCAATCTCAATACAATTTTAGAAGTTATTCGATTCTTGGTGATGACCGTTTTTGTATCAAAATTAACACATTAAAAAGTCAAATAAAGTCTATTTTAAGTGCAAGTTTTCTTGACGTTCCAAAGCCTGTGAGTTGTCAGTGAGGAGCGCTGCGCACTAATAGCAGGTACTTGTTTTGAAAATATCGACACATGAAAGAAAGACCCTCGTGCCAATGATGGGCAGAGGCCAAGAAATTAGATCTTCAGAAGATAATTACCAACAGCCAATGTGCCCGTCTGCATCACGGAAGAAATTTTATTGGGCCCAGCTTTACTATTTCGTCTGAATCACACGTTAAGGCAAGCAGTCTGGGCACAGCGATCGTAAGCACCAACAAATCGCTTCGCTAGGCAAGCGCTTCGCCATGCTGGCTCCGGAAGTAGAGCAATTCGACGTATGAATTGCAATTCAGTGGAACTACCGATCAAGTGGCAGTTTTCACTACGGCGTCAAACGACTTCACGAGCTGTGGCACGACTATCAGGTGAGATAAGGCATGACCAGTCTCAGCAGTAGTTAACTAAGACCTTGAAAAATTTTGCATTAGTTTGACCTTATCATATCTACTTAGCCAGTTCAATTTTCACATTAACAGCAAATTTCATGTTCTTAATACGTGCTTCTCTCTCCAGTCCCATTTTTTTCCTTTCGTTTCACCGCAATATTATATAGTGGGCCCCATAAAAAACTGTCATTAAAAGTGGGTCCCAAGCTGAAAAGCGTTGAGAAGCACTGACATAGGGTCCACGCACAAGTTGACATGTCAAAGTTAATTACACTGATCACAACTGACAAATTTAACGAGAACAAGAACTCCCAGACTCGAAGATATACAAGCACACTAATCAGCGTACGAAATATGTTTTCAATTTTGATGAAACACAAGCTTTGACTTCCCTTCCGCTAGTGGTTGGTAAGACTTTGTTCACTGGACTCGCTTTTGACTGACAATCATCGTGCCACGCTAAACATTGATACATGACTTACTCCAGTTTTTGTATTTGACCTTCAAATCAGCCATCTGTGGCAGCCTGTGGGGACGGCTTGCCTCCCGCAGCTACGGCAGACGTAGCTAAATTGTCTTTTTTTGAGTACGTCCCGAAGCCCGCTAAAGGGTTTTCATACTTCAACGATTTGTGCCACTGAATGTGGTTTACTGTGAAAAAAATTGTTTTTGAAACGCCTAAGATGTATTAATTTAAATCTGTACATTATTTTCTGTGTCAACGTCGCAGGACTCACAAGTTTTAGTCTGTTCCAAAGTGAAGTATACTAACTTGAAGATTTCTTTTCCTCGACACGATACCGCACTTAACCCTACGAAACTCAATCGCTCCATACCTGTCAGACACCAAAGGTTTAAATTGAAATTTATTGAAAACATTTATCCTGACCCAAAATCGTGAAGTTTGCACATAACACTAGCACAAACATTCTAAAGAAATTAACGCATGAAATTGAAGGCGACGGTGGGTTGAGAAACCAAGCCTTAATATCTAGTGGATGTTGAAACTATATACGGCATAAAACAGTACGCTAGCCAACATAACTGCATCAGTAGAATCATGGAATTTGCGCTGATGTCCACTATTACGCGAAACTTCTGAGAGGTACGCATGAATGGAGCAAAGCTCATAAATATATTGAATGAGGTAATCACTAAAATGTCAGATACCGAGGTCAATAGTCTACTCACGACTCAACACCGGTTAGATCTGAAACAAAAGCTAAGGCGAAATAAGTCTGCTGAGGTCGTGAATGTAATTAACAACTGTTATGGTTCACATCCGCTGAAAAAAGTGTTTTTAACAGCAGGCAAACCCAATGGCGTAAACGTTTGCTTCACTGAATGGTTGTGAAACATTACTAGATAACAAGAATATCTTTCCTTAGTGTAACATGTTTCTTTGTAAAAGCGTCCTTCAGGAACACTTTCGAGCAACTCGCCATCGCAGAAAAAGGCATTGGTTTGTAAGTATGCTTCAGTTTTATTCACGGCAATGGCACGGGATTAGGAAAAGCAGAATTTGTTCGGTTGTCATTCGTAATAAACATTACATGAAATGCGTACTCCCAGTCAAACACAAGTATCCTCCAAGTAAACAGTGATAAGAAAAAGCTGAACTTGTTGCGCAGCAAAATGTTGGTAACTTAATCTAAACTGGCGCAAGATTTCAGCATAATCAAAAATTAATTCAAACCCTTTGGTAATAAATCGCAAGTTCAAGTACGTCCCATGTCAAACACTGAGAGTCAAAGTCCAAGTTCAGTTAAAGTGTTCAAACATGAATCCATGGAATCTACACTAGAGTTAAAATCTTTTCTGGAGTCGGGAACTTTGAGCATTAAATATCATGGGTCTCCATATTTCTTCACATTCTGGGGGTCCAAGTTCCAACTAACACATTTACAGAACGACGTACAACCACCCAAACTTACAAGCGAGTAAATCCACGGACTGCTAAAACATGCAAGCCCTCTCACCACCAAAATTGTCTGCATCCTGCAGCCCAGTTGAAGCAAACATAGCGCTTCGTGTTATCAACAAAAGATTTCTAGAACATTTTCTTGACATTTGCCTGCTTTTCTAGACATTTGCCTGCTCAACACGTTTGTCCTCAGACGATGTAAAGATCAAATGCTGTTTCCAGTGTTCCCACTGGGGTCGGTCGCGTTAACATCAGATTGTTGCCTTTTTCAACATTAAATAACATCAGATTTGTACATTACAGTTAAATACGAGTTAAATGCTTCCATTACTAATGCCTAACAAAGTGCGATAACCTACGTTGAATCAGAAACAGAGAGAAGTATCGTAATTTAAATGGAAGTCGGCAGTCTACGCGTTAACGCATTGGTGTATGTGCAAAGGTTATTTATGCGTTAACTTCTCATAGCGTTATTCCCAACGCTGTGAAGCAAGCTTCTTCAGGTTGGAACGATTATCAAACACACATAAGGGCGAGAAATGGATGAAAGAAACTTAGAAATCATGAATCTAACTCATTTTCATCCTAAAAGTATAGAAAATTTGGGAAAAAACAACAGCTCAGTCAACATCAGATTTGTTGTCAAAACATCAGACATCAGAAATTTCTCTCAAAACATCAGAGCTGATGTTAAAACGTCAAAAGTGGCAACACTGGCTGTTTCTAGTAGAAACAGTTTTCTACACAATCAAATCATCACTAGTGGTGCGAACCTTGTACAGATAATGGAAGTGCAACGAAACACCGGATGCACTTAACAGTAAAAGAATGAGGTATGAGCGGTAAGGTTTGCGCAAATGCTTATAGATTTCATAACACCATCACTTTTTTGACATCAATAGGGTAAAGCAATGAACATGACTGAAGTAAACACAAAGTAATCAGCTACGAATATCATACCGCTAAGTGCAAGTCCCTCAACTTGAGGTACAGCCAACCGAATGGGTTGGCTCAATTAGCCTGCTGCATATGGATATTAACAACACTGACCAATTTCTTTATGGATAACTTTAGACCCAGTCTCAGTAGCTGTTGCGATATTTTTGGTTACATACTACAGTAATTGCATGCTTATTTCGGTCACAAAATAACATCACCCTCGATTCTTATGCACAAGATCAATCAATGTGACTGACTACATACCAGTCACGTTGCAAGAGTTCAGTTGGCCAACGTCCTTCGACAGAACAAATGATGGTTTGCAGCTTCGTTCCGGTAGCGGGCTTTGCGAATCAACCACGAATATAGTTAATAAAAGAGCTAAAGCCTCCTGAACAACCATTTTGCGCCTCATCCAGCCACCCATGTTTCGATCAGTCGACATATGCGTGTTGCTGCCAGCTTGACTGACTCATCGTCTCGCGTTCTCGCCGATGAAGGGTAGCCCAGACTATCAGGTCAACAGCCCTAACGTACTAGTTTTCACCGATCGTGTTTTACGCACAGAGCGATTTCCCGAGTACGAGAGAGAAAGCAGAAAAACGCACCAGTTTTTCCTCTCTTAGCAAAGAAACGAGCGCGTTCTTCGCTTGCTTCCACAAAACGCGCAAGCCATGGCCGTAATTTTGCGTAACGTCGCACAATCATTCAAAAATATCATAAAATTGGCTATAATTTCAGAAGTTATGAAAGTTTACAAATGTGTTGCTGGTGTCATCTTCATGGAAAGCTTGCGTTCATCAGCAGAGCTTCTTGCACATATCTGTTAGTACCAGTCATGGCAAAATGTACGTGCAATCATGGTTTCGCAACAATAGTGGAAGGTCACTCAAAAAATGTCATAGCTATAGCCAGTGGTGTGTTTAAGGGGAGGCGAGCGAGGAACTTGCCTCGGGCCCCTCCTTCTTGGGGCCCCCCTTGAGGTGTTACGCGTATAAATTTTCCTTATTTTTGGTGAAAAACGCATCATTCACTCACATAATGTGCTACAAAGCAGATCATGCGCAAGTGCCTTGCTTTCAAAGGGCCCCCTTACAAAAATTGTAACGTTCAGGTACTTTGCTTTCAAAGGGGCCCCCAACAACAACTGCAATTTGAAGGTAATCTGCTTTCAAAGGGGCCCCCAATAGCAACTGAAATATGTATGTACTCTGCTGTTAAACTTCATCGAAGGGGCCCCTAAAAGAAACTGTTATGTGTAAGTACTCTGCTTTCAAAGCAGCCTCCAACAGCAACTGCAATGTGTAAGCACCTTCATTTCAAAGGGGCCGCCAACAGCAACTGTAATGTGTAAGTACCTTGCTTTCAAAGGGGCTCCCAACAGCAATTGCAATGTGTAAGTACCTTCATTTCAAAGGGGCCCCAACAGTAACTCTGATGTAAAAATCCTTGCCTTGAAAGAGGCCCCAACAGCAATTTTAGTGTGTAAGTACTATGCTTTCAAAGGGGGCCCCAACAGTAGCTCTGATGGAAAAATCCTTGCCTTGAAAGAGGCCCCCAACAGCAATTTTAATGTGTAAATACGGTACTTTCAAAGGGGCCCTGAGCAGCTATTGCAATGCGTAAGTACTATGCTTTCAAAGAGGCCCAAACAGCAACTTTAATGTGTAAGTACTATCCTTTCAAGGGGCTTCACCACCATCTCCAATGTCAAAATCAAGAAAAGCTTCAAACCAACTTCTATACCTAAAACATTGTTGGTTAAAATTTCTTCAGAAAAGTTCTGATAAGGCTCTATCAAATAAGAGCAAAAATTTATACCAAATAATAACTTTGAAATACCAAATGATAATTTTTTATTCCAAATGATGATTTTCAGAGATTGGAGTGTTTGGTTTGAGAATTTTTTGAAAATGCCACAGTTTAACAGGAAAGTAGAGCATAAAAAATCAAGGAAAAAGTAAGAAAGCATAAAGGTTGATGAAAAATGTAAAGGTGTCCTGCACAGATTTGTTGTTGTAGCAAGTGGTACTGGTGAGCCTACAGAGGAGAGTGCAGGTTCAAGCACCTAAGTTGTTAACAGTAGCTATGTCTGTCCAGTTGCATAATCAGATGTGCCATACACAAAAACTCAAGTTTTGTAAAAATGAGGTTGATAAATACATGCTTTAGAACATTTATATTTTTATCAGATTTTTTTTTTATGTCTCTGAAATGAAAAGGTTAGACAAATTTCTCATTTCTTGTGATGTTGTACCTTAGTAAACATTTGCATCAGAACATAAGACAACATGTAATTTTTATAGCAGTGACCATACTACATCTTCTGATTTATAGAATATTATCTTGTTTACAAAATAATTTTGCATTATTGCTGTTGTGCTGCAAAGACTGCTAATAAGCAAGGCTACATTCATGCTTCTTATCAAGCAGCAGAAATGGCATTTTTTGAGTATTATGAGTAGGCCTACTCATTTTTTCTACAGATATTTCAGGTATTTTAGGTGGTTTGAATTTAGCTCATGCTTGAAGTCACAGGTTATTTGAAGCTTGACAAGTAAGTGTTTGGTTTGAGGTAGACTTGCTAGGTGATGTTAAAGTTTTTTGGCCAGCTCTTTGCCAGTATACCTTGAACCGTTTTTTCTTAGCTCAGATTTAATCAGTTGTGTAGGCTACTTGCTATAAGTGTTTGCGATAAGGTATATGATGAATTATTTCCTACTTTTGCACATTTTTCAAACAACTAGTGTCAATGCAAGAGTAGGGCAGCCTTGACTCATCCAGCCTCAAAGCTTTCCAAAACAAGCCTCAGGTTGGATGTTCTTGTAGTTAAAGGGATAATATTAAAACGAAATTTGTTGTTTTGAATCTTCTTGGTTGTTGTTTGTGGTTTCATTTATTCCCATGAACGTGAACAAATTCAGGATACCAAATACCAAGCATTTTATCACAGGGAAAGTGTGAAACTTTCAAAGGGGTAAACGTTGCAGTGGATTGATGGTGAATGCTGGGAAACGGGGCGTGAAAAAAAATTGGAGGCGAAGTCAACTTGCTATTACCTAACTTTTATGTGTTTCCAGCCTTGTCTTCCCAATTTTCAGTGTTATCAAAATTTTGTATCATGAACACCCTTTTGCATTTTCTATTGCTATGTCAGTCATGCCGTAGTCTCAGTAACGTAGGCCTATCCTTAGGTGGCCGTATCTCAGGCTTGATCAAAGTGCTTATCACGGTTGGCTGAATATGATGACGTCATCAGGGGGGCCCTTTTTAGTCTTGCCTCGGGGTACCCCCAACCTCAAACCCACCACTGGCTATAGCAAGTGACAGGGACGTAACGAGGGGGGCAAGGGGGTACAATTCCCCGGGAGCCGAATCACGATGGGGGCGCCGAAAACTCCCAACAATGTCACAAGTACTTTCTTCAATACAGTACATTTGCTTCCGAAAGATCTTGGGTTCGAACATGGGGGCGCCAAACTTGCTTTTTGCCCCGGGCCCAATCTAACCTCGTTACGCCCCTGGCAAGACAGTCCCACAAAAAAGTTGTTTAAAGTAAAATTAGGTGGTTGGTTTTTAATCGGAACAATATGTCTCACCAAGAAAATACACCACAGGCTTGGTATATTCGGTATTTCGCGTGTTCATCCTGACTATTATGATATTTTGCAGAAGAAATGACGCGATGCTCATAAGATCGTGTGATTTACTACAGTCGTCTAAGGGTATTAGGCTAACTTAATTTTTAGGGCCCCACACAGGTGTGACCTAATTGGTCGCTTGTCTTAATAGCGTGAAATACGCCCCTCTTGCGGGTCGTGGCTCCTTAATATTTTATCCTTTGTGGTGCCGGCTTTGGTTCTACGATTGCCTTAGACAGGGGCGGAGCTAGGGGGATGCCAGAGGGGGCCACTGCCTCCCCAAAATTTTGCCTGCCCCCCAGTGCCCCCCAAAAAATTTTCCGCGTGACGTCATGCCACTGCATTGCAATTATTTAAAGCTTTTAAAGGCGGAGTAGGTCTTTTTCTGAAAGTCCTACACAGACCATTGACAGCTCCCCTTGTTGCAAAACTGGCCGCTCCAGTGGCCCCCCAAAATGAAAATGTCTGGCTCCACCCCTGGCCTTAGATCTTCAACAGAAATTAAAGCCTTTCTTACAGTCTTATCAACAACAAATTGCAACGCGATATTTTCTTGGAATTTATAGCTCTTTCATGTAGTTCAGAAGTTCTCTTCGCTAAATTTTTGTGAGTTCTGGCTTTTCTGGAGGTTTATGTTTTCGGATATATACAGGGCCGGCCCTAGCAGCTGCAACGCCCACTGCAAGACCCAGGCGCGGGGCCTCTCTGAGCAATGGCGTTATGGCGTCATCGTGCTCAGTCAACCGTGCTACGACCTTTTTGTTGAAGATGTTTCAGCAAAATGGCCTACATGAATATCAAAGAAGACGGAAAAAGCATGCTTCTCTGCTGGACATTCAATTTTGCGCTGGTTTGAAATGAGATTTGTGGCTACTACGTAGCGACGTACTACCAAGTGATAAAACTTTAAGAATTTGTAATTAGAAGATTTCTTGCTGGCCGGCAAAAAGCGCTACGAACTTACAGATAACTAGAAGTAATGGTACCCGTACGAACCAATGCTGGACACGTACCAAAAGTTGCGACGACTTGCCTTAGAGAAACACCCTGAGACAATGGCGGATTAAGGGGGTGCTGACTGGGCTACAGCCAGGGGCCCCACCATTTAGGGGTCCCAATCCTTATGTCGGTAAAAAAGTGTAATGTCTAGTTGTTAGACAGGCCCCCTTTCTACGTTTCAGCCAGGCGCCTCATGCAACCTTAATCCTCCCCTGCTGCGACATGTAGAAATTGTGATCATATCATCGTAATCAAGCTGAGATGCGACCTAATTTTCAATCGAATATATCTTCCTCTTTTCATTGCCGCTACATTGGGCTCTATCGAGGTTACGCTCTCTTTTCGGCATGTTTTTGTAATGCGGAGCATCTAAGTTTCTCTAAACAATATTTAGATATTTCAACAAAGTCGCCAGACCACAAATGCAATAAAACCGTTTTTCAATTTTGCAGGTTTTTTTGCATCAATTCCGTTTTGGTTGGCGTTTGAGGGCATTAAATATCATTTGCGATTAGATGGGATTTCAAGCTTTACCTTGGCAACTTCCTACAAGCCATAATTTCCGACCGGGGGGTAATATTGCCGCCAGCAGCAATCCACAAACTCGAGGCATAACAACCGTTTGAAGTGGATTGCGATTTAAAAGAGTTTGGGGGTGTCGTAAATGAAAAAAATTGGGGTCACAGTGAATATAGGCTGAAGTTTGTAATCAAATCGTGGACTCAGTATACATTTTTCTCAAAGCGAAGGCCCAGCTTGCAACTGCTTCAGGGCAAAGACCAACAGTAGCTTTGGCACAATTACACGCTTCAGTGTCTAGTGCAACGCTTGTTGATGTTGGTTGAATGGCCAAATGCAGGAGTCTTCGAACTCGAATAGGAGGTACAGGTTTACAGGTTCAGCCGTTGTCGTCGAGTTAATTATATTTTGACAAAATCTCAAAACATGTAATCTATGCTAAAACCTGCCATAAAACAAAACTGCAGGCCTTTGTCAAAATGCAAATGATTCGCAACCAACCACAACTTTCCAAAACAGAAGGATCTTTCGAGAACTAAACAACGTTACGTTAATAGACTGCCACCAAAGTTAATACGACAAAAGCTCGTCTCAACCTTTTGCGAGTTGAATCACTACACATTGTTAGCAATAACTGTAGGTCTACTGCAGTCTCAACTGGCACTGCTGACAACCAGGGTGTCGGAGTCGCAAGGAATCGGAGGTTTTTGGATGATGGAGTCGGACCCCCAACGACGCTAGGAGTCGGTGTCGGAGTCAGATTTTTGTCCGACCCCGACTCCGGAAGTTCAATTGGATAATTTTTTCACATTACACTCCTAAGTTGAGAATTCCTGTTGAAATGGTACAATTTTTTTAAACTTATTGAAACAGAGAACTCTTGCTGTGTATCACGATTTCCATTGAGTTCTAGTTGCTACAAAATCGATGACAGCCAAACTTCATTCACTTTATATTGAGGAGTCGGAGATTTTGGAAAGGTCAGAATTGAGTCGGAATTTTTGGAAAGTTCGGAGTTGAAGTCGGAGTCGGACATTTCACCTCCGTCTCCGCAATGTTGCTAACAACCAAGTTCTATCCACAAAGAGTAAGACATGGTGGCGCTCAGACAGGAACATAGGCATACGGGAAGGGATTTTACTGGGAGGGCGGAAAAATTTGCCTTGAAAATAACAATTTTCCCTGCAAATACACAATTTGCCCTGAAACTATCTTTGCTAGTTTAATCCGAATGGGGCCTGAAACCTCTTGTAAATCTGTTCTATACAGTTGAATTCTTTTATGACGGCTTCTTCTGTAACGTCAATTCGCCTATAACGTTACATTTTGTTCAGTCTCGATCATGTTTTGCATGCATTTCAATTCGTTCATAACGTCAATGTGGCAATAATCTTCTTCACTCCAGAAAACTCCAGCAGTGGAGTGAAAACCAATTTGTTCGTTTTTTGCATGCAAATCAAGCAATACGTCTTTCTTCGCCGTTTCAAGAATATTGATATCTTCTTCATGTACTTGGTGGGAGTTTTTGTGCTCGTGGAGCTTTTTGCGCAGTGATGATAACTGGATCTCTCTTCTGCTACTATAAGAAGTGACATTGCCTTTTGCCCATTCATTCGAAATAATAACACCAAGAGATGCTCTCATTCCCAAATTATTTACTTCGCGACCAGAAGTACATCCTATTTTCCATTAATTGCGGGCATCCAACTGTTCATTGGGTCTAAATTCCTCATATTGTTGTTCATTCCCTATTAATGGATAAAGAGTTGAGCTAGCTTCTTAAACTAAAATAGAAACAGCTTGTTCTTGATGTGCTGCTTGGTGGTCACTGATTGTGCTAGTTTGGGTGCCAACATCGTTCACAGTTTTTTGAACTTTTACTTGATATTGCACTAAATCATTCTTGCTATTCTCTTTTCTCTTCCAATATTAATCAACTTTATTTTGCATTATATTTGACCTTTAGCAATGACTTAGTCAAACTTGAAAATGAAAAAATCTCTGATATTTTACCTAATATTGTACATGCAACTATAACTAATGCTGTACATGCAATCTACATACCCTGAAAAACAAACATGCAACTAATACTGTACACGCAACCTGCATACCTAAAACAGCATAATAAGATTGAATCTAGCCACGCAAAACGGTTAAATTATTTCATCACAGAAATAAAAACAACAACTGAAGACTATGTAGCCATGATAACACTGCGACAAAATATTATAGAGATTATCAATAGAATATAAAAATTACCAAAGGATTTTATGATAGTCGATACTTCGAAACCTTAGCGTCTCAGCGGAAGGCCGTACCGGCAACAATTCTTTTGCCGGAACGGCGTTCCGGCTTACTTTCACCACTGGTTTTTCCAAGTAAAACTCACGAGAAACTGTTCTAGCTGATTTAAGTCACATCTAGAGTTTCAGCAAGCAAGCTCTGAATACTGGCAATCTGGTTGGAAACAACTAAGCGCAGGATCCGCATCGAACGCGCTACAAATTTGTCTAATAAGGTTTTTATATTTCAGAAACAGTGCATTTGACAAATCGCTTACTATTACTGCTAGGGACCACTGTGCTGCAGTGACTAGGGCTCTAGTTTTTCAGAAGTGATTAAATGATTTCCTACTACAACAACTTTGACAACTGAAGCCCACCACTGCTAAATTAAAATAACAAAATTTTATGTCTTAAAACTCTACCTTTGATGCAACACACTATACAGAACAACAAGGTATAGGCTACTGTAAGCAAGGGCGTAGCCAAGGGGGACACGTGGGACTACTGTAGCAGAAAGACGTCACTTTATGAATATTTCTTTAAATTCATGAGCAAAGCGAAGTATCCGTGTTTCTGATCACCTCAATCAAAATGTCTGGCTACACCACTGCTCTAAGTCTTTATGTAAAGCACATTTGAATCGGTTGCCACAGGTAGCCCTCACTAGTACAAGCAATTGTATCCATGAAGAAGAGGACAAATATGTAATTATCTGCATCAACTGATACCAAATATTTGCCACCATCATATCCAACAGCTCACAGACTACCACAAATTTTTTTTCGTGCCTTCAGGCAAGTGAAGTTACCAATAAGTTCTTCGCAATTTAGTACGTCAGTAACATCAGTTTCGAACGCAAGACCGCCAGACACTGCAGCAGGGTTGCCAGGTCCAAGTGAACAAAAATGCCAAACCACTTGCAAAAAAATGCCAACTCGCTTCATAAAACGCCAAACAAGCCGAAACAGGCTGAATGCTATTGGTTTTGATATTACCAGACGAGTAATTTGGCAAAAACACAGTGATGCTCGTGAACAAGGCGCTAATTATACCATATAAAGCAATAAACAACTATTGGACTTTAGAAAAACAAACAGAATTAAACTAGAAACACTCTTACTCATTTTCTACCCTTTGACATACAAGGTTTTGTCCTTGAAGCCAAATCTAGAATAAACTATGTAACTATTTACTTTTGTTTGAAAAGGCTGTCTACGAATGCCGGAAACAATAAATCATAGTTTCCAATCACTTGATTCTTGAAACCAAGCATTCGACATGTCATAATTCTACAAAATATCTACTACAAAAAGAAAATCTACCAAATCTGGTTGTTCTGGTACACACTTCTATCAAAATCTGTTACGCTCACATTGACTTAATTGTTTTTAACCGGAGAAATCTGATAAATTGGCTTTATGATAGTTTAAACTTACGAGAATATCTGCAAAACCTGGCAGCTGTGTGCTTATATTAAGCAGTGTAGACTGTGCTGTTTTCGGAAAATAAACATAAAAGTCTATGCAAAGCAGGTTAGGTGTTGTGCTGCACAGCGTAAGTTCCTTTTAAGAAAGGATCTACTAACACTGTGTGTTGTTATTTGCAGTTTATTGGTATTCTTTATCCTTCTGTGTATCATGTAATAAGTGCATATCAGTGCAGCCATCAGCAATATTTTAAGCGCACAACAGTACTTTGTTTGGGACGCCGCCTCTCAAAGCACAAACGACAAGATAAGCAAGAAATTTTGGGGGGCATGGCTCCCTGGCTAGGCGTATGGAGCCAGTGTCGAATACGGGGGAAGTTTGGAGCAACTTTCCCCACACAACGTCCGTGGCACCCCAATGAATGACACCCATTTGATATAAATGAGCCCCTTTTTGGGGCCTATCGAAGTAAGAAAAGAGATGAGAAAAAATACTCTAAACCATAACATGCTTTACACTCCGTTGAACTTCAGGATTTTCGTGTCGGACTTTTACGCACCCAGCCTCTGTTATCGAATAGTATCAACACTGCTATTCCTTCGTAATAATACCACTGTTCCATAATTTCTTTCCCGCGTGAGAACTGCCCAGCGTTGCTCATATTAAGTGATCTAATCACAAACGCGCTCGCTTTCGCTAGCACAGTTCTCGAGTTGCCCCTGGACTGTGCAAAATTCATCTGTTTATGTTAGAAGTTTATTCTTGATGCCTGATGGCAACCTTGAAAAGAAAGGCAGTATTGAAAATAGGAATGCGATATGGAAAACTTATAACTGACGCAAGGTTCTAGAAGCCTCAACAACGATAAGCCTGTTTCAGGGTTGTAGCCGGTGCACATATGGCCTGTTTACATGGCACGCAATAATTATGGCATTTATGGCTAAATTCGGCCACAATCAGCTGTGCGTGTACATGGCGCTTTTGATTATAAGGACTAGAGCACTATGCACAACGAAGTGAAATCTTCGTTGGAATTCAGCACCACATACTATAGGAACCAGGGCCGGCCTTAAGCCGATGAAACCGATGCAGCTGCATTGGGCCCCACGCCTATAGGGTCCCGCGTCATGGTGTTTAGGTAGATTGTTCATTTTTTCCAGATACCACTTGCCCTCGAGAATTCAGTAGAAACGGTTTATAAATCTCATTGTTAACAAACAACGGTCTAGTTAGAACTAGCGACGGATATCCTCTATTATCGAACGTTAGCAAACGTGCTCTATTCTCGTGATAAGGCTTTATGTGTGCGCCCTGCCATGGTCGTATAGCACGGTTGACTGAACGCGATGACGTAATAAAACAGCCGCTCAGAAGGGCCCCGCGCCTAGGTCTTGCATTGGGCCCCGCACCTGCTAGGGCCGGCCGTGGTAGGAACACCTCACGGCAGCATTCTGCGGTTCTATAAAAATACAATTGGGATTTTTGTTCTCGACAGTACATTTTTAAAGTAGCAGAGATGGTGATGCTTGATTAACTGCTGAAACATCAACATTTTAAAGTGTGTGGGTGGATTGTCACCAGCACACAATTCAATATGCACGCGCATGCACGAACGCGAAATTTGAATTCTTTCATGTGATTTGCGTAAGAACATCCAGTGGCGTAGCGAGCCTAAGTGCCGCCCGGGGCCAACCATAAACTTGCCGCCCTTTTCACCCCTTAAATTTGCTTACAAAAAATTGAAATGACAAAAAGATCATGATTCGTGCTTATTGAAAGATATGATGAATAAAGCATCTTGAAAATTACAATCAAATACTGATAACTGAAATGGGTCTTGCTTTTCATTGTCGATATGAGTCGTGCTGTATTCTGCTTGTCGCCAACCTTCTCATCATTAATTTTTCTATTTTTTGCTTTCTTCACATGTGCATGTACTAACCCGACATGTTTCGTCAAATTTTCTTATCTGTTGGTTTTTAATCTCCGTTACACCCATCGCATGGCTTTTCAAATAATTAACTCATTCCAGGGGATCAAACGAAAAAGTTAAGTGATTTGATGGCGGCACACCTATTTTGCAGATGTAAACACTTACTTTTGTTAAAATTTCCTGTAGCAACCCAGTATTCATCTAAAAAAGTATATATACTGCATATAGCAAGCTATACTGATAAATCTGATGATATGATCTCAGTCATGCAAAAAGAACCTTTCATTGTTCACTTCACGTTTCAGTAGTGGTTTAATCCTCTTAGAATATACAAAAGGCTTCAAACATTACTGTCGGCACTTGCGCGGAACCCTGTGTAGGTGCGTAGACCCATTTTGATAAAATATATTAAAGAGGTTTAAAAACGGCTATGGTTGAGAAGCGCTGGCTTGCAGTCTTCTTCGTGGCTTGCGCACTTGGTGTAGCTGTTGGGTTGAGCTTCGTACAATTACACGTGCATAGTGTTATTCCTTGCTTTTGTTCGTTACCAACAGAACCGTCACCAGGTCTGCAGTAGGGGGATTTGGCGTTTGTTCAGGGATGCTTGACATTCTAAAATTTGACAAAAAATCCACTGATTTATAGTGTTTCACATTGGGAGAGCTTGGAGCTTTGTTTGGGGATAAGCCCACCAAAGTCCCCGTGGCTATGGGACAGATTATCAACAGACGTCTATTGCGAAAACTATGTTACTAAACCATGCCAGGTGGGACATAGGCTTTTTGGATGCTCAGCAGTGATTGCAAAGCCTTACGTTCAACGATAATTGCGTTGAACAACTGTATTCAGTACAGCCATTGCCAAGTTGTGCAACCATTTCGATCAACGTCCTTTTTAAACAAAAGGCTTAACCACAATCGCATCTAAACATATCGTTCACCCTTGCGTTCGGTTTGCAGACAAGGTTCTTGCCTCAATATCATCAAAATGAGAGCAACACCAATTGTAAGCATTTCTCACTGAAATGATTTTTCTATGACTGCAAATGATACCGTTGAACAAAGGAGACTTTCACAAAACTCACGCTGCCTATCGGCTGGCTCTGATTCACTCTACTTGCAGTTCAAACCGACAATCTGAGCTCAAAGTTACCCACGCAAACACACCAACTACAGTACTCCGCCTTCGAGAAAGTTATTTTCCGAGCTTCGTACACCATTACATTATCCAAAAAAACAGATGTTTTATTAAAATTGAGCAAGGTTATCTTTGCAGAGTTCTTCAATTCAACCGCCGAAATTGAATGTTGATAAGCCCACCTAATGACTACAGGCTACAGTTAGTACTACAGCTTATGTCGTTTATTTGAAATATCCCACTGAACATTAAAAACAGCATCAGATGTGCCAAGAAATGTTTATTTATAATTTTTTGCGACGGCAATTAGTGGCATACCAACGCCTGAAACATGCTTCTTACCGGGGCAGTTGAGGTGCACGATCTCACCCAAGGAGCGCTACGGCGATTCGCTCAGTGGCGGTGAATCGGACACACAACCTTCCAATTGAGAAGCGGACACTACCACTGGACTATCGCCGGCCCAGCGAAATCTGCCTACTGTAGGTGTCAGGTGATGTTATGATTAGTAGTTGGGGCGTTACTGAGGAAACAAAGATAGAGAAAAGAGATTAGCCTAGCCTTGACTATTTACCGTTATTTCATGCAAAGCCTTTTTTAGCAGATTTTGAGAGGAGGGGCAATATAAACCGAAAACAACTGGAGCCCTAACGTTTTCTAGTCTGCTGTCTAATGTCACCTCTTTCCTTTGTTCAAAGGACTTTTGACTGCGATAGCAGAAATGGCTTTGTCTGGCGAGGAAGGTGTAGGAAATGGGGCACAATTGCCCCCCAAGTAAGTGTGTTAAAAAGCCTGATTTCAAGACAAACACTGGGGCACTTTAGCACATTGGATGTGACCCAGACATTGAGTAAACATTTCAACAGTTTGCTCACTCCACAGCTACATGTCGTGTTTTTAGGCTAGGCTGTCAGTCTAGGGCTTCTAAACACTATGGCTTCACGGCTTCTAAATCTAAACACAAAAATTGAAAAGGTAGAAATTTGAAAACTTATAAACAACACTTTTATAATAATAACGAAAGGCTAGAACATTTAAACTTCTTTCAAAAATAAATTTTTAATCAGCAAAGTGGCGCCCCTGAAAAGGTGCCGCTCGGGGCCCGCGACCCCAGAGCCCCTCCCCCCTTGCTACGCCAATGAGTATGATTAAGATATGATGGGCCTAATATTGCAGATTTAAGCGTAAAATGCACGGCAAGCCGTGGTGAAGTAGGAATTTTTTATTAGAAACCATCAGGCTTATTAGCAAGGTTTCCCAGATTACTGGTAAAGTTCACTGGGAAACATTACGTTTACAAGCAGTTGCGTAACATGAAAGTTATAAATAATTTGGTAGCAAACTAGCATTGCTTTGCATAGCAGTACATTCTATCAGGAGAGTATAAAAATCAGTGTAAACAAATGTGGACTTTTCTTGAAATTTTCATCTGTGGAAAAAAACCGTTTTCAGCACGGTAACCACCAGTCTTATTTTCTCCTAAGTTTTGCGTGTTAAATTGTGCTTTATTTGCGATTCATCACTGCTTATTATGAGTGCAAAAGATAAGAAATCAGAAGTTTTCAGCTATTTTTAGAAACCAAATGTGAATTTCTTGTCATAGTATTTCTTTGAACAAGGGGCTTTTAAACACATCTTCGCATTTGTGTTAATGCAAATGTGTGCGTGTTTGAAAGAACACATGAGAGTCGACTATGTGTTTTGCGCTCTTTGCATGGTTTGCCCGGTGTCAAGCGAAATTTCTGACTTGCTAAATTTCTGGCTTCACGCCATGTGCTCAAGCAGAAGAGAGTAATATTCTACATATCAAATACGCTGGGCAGTAGCCGACACAGGCTAATTTGGTGGGGGGGTGTGCAATATCGATTTGCAATGAACCTAATATCTCACAGGACCATATTGCGTAAATCAATAACTTTCGCATACGCACATTTACGAGGAAAAGTCTAAACTTGGTTTTGAAGAAGCTTGAGTAATAAAACTGGTCAAACTTCAACACTGCACCGCCACGGAACCAACAAGCAAGGTGGCACATAACAACGGTATGACGTAGTCACTGGCCTCGGCGCAGGTACATCGAGGATTCGAGATAAACGGTTCACGTGACGACATAATACATTCTCATTGTAGGTTACGTTTGTTACAGCACAATTACCGGTGGCAGTAGCCAGCATTGTGCAGCATAGTGCTGTTTGACTTGTATGTTGCAGCAAGTGAGCGTAGTTACTTGGATGAGGTTTAGGTCAGTGTTCTTCAAATGGGGAACCTTAGTTTTTAATTGTCCTTTGAAATAGTCTGCAACCCCCGTAGTAATTTGTGTATAACATTTGTCATTGCAGGTAATTTTGATGAAACAATAACAAGAAGCGGGTTGATTCTGTTTATTCTGCAACCGACATACAAGAGAACAGAAAGAAACAAACAATTCCTAATGAGTGAAAGCACGAAAGCAACAAAAAAACGAAAGCGAGAAAGCATGATCATTCATGGGCGTCCGCAGAGCTTTTTCCAGCGGGGAGCAAGGTCGACATTTTGTTTATCACTCTCAAATTGCTGACGATCAGTGTTCCTTCTAAGATAATTTTATACTGAGCAAATATTTGTTTTAGCGAGCATGATTATTTTAGGGCTGAGTACGCGGAGTTTTGAATGAATTACAAACTTTGTGAATTATATAATAAATATACAGTCTTATCAAAATACGAACAAAATACACGTTTCATTAAAATGGCTCCTTGTTTTCGGTGCAGTTTCCATTGCTTTGGAATGTTGCAAGTGCGCGAGAATGAGATTTCACTGCGTAACAGTTCTGGTGGCCCTGAGTATTTGCACACCCAAGGGCGTACGCAAGGGGGGGAGTTGGGGTTAACCCCCCCCCCCCTTCAGCTTGATATTTTACGAAAAGTTCATTACCTGCGCAAAGGAGATTAACCGTTTTCGCATACTTTTTGCTTGTTAATTTGTCGACTTAATGCAAATACCATGGAATAAATTTGCATGCAAATTTCAAGGAACATTGTAAATGGGCCAAAAAGTAATAATTACGTTTTGGTGGGAATTCGGGCTATCGTCTGCGTCAAAAAAACATCTCACCACTTTTTGCCAACCCTCCATCGCATGTTTAAGATTGTGTTCCGCGATAGTACACTTTATCCGAAACAATTGTCTTTATTTTGTCTGCTAAAGCTGATCAGCGCAAGCGCTGAGCGCATTGGCTACATTAGCAATTTCTGTAGCATGATAGAACTGTTGCACGAGCTCAAAAACAGCTTTTTTTAACATAGAAGCATTCAGGAATTTGATAATGTCTCAGCAGGGAAAAAGGAAAACTAAAAGTTTGCTGGACTTCTATACATAATAAAAAATTGAAAGTTTT
>Ga0210059_1006328_pt1 | contig 19024 bp, 12 predicted proteins | sample Ectturendosymbi2_FD_188042 | JGI IMG/M metagenome (GOLD analysis project Ga0210059, IMG submission 188042) | Ecteinascidia turbinata endosymbiont from Florida, USA - Sample 2 (SPAdes) (version 2) | ecosystem: Host-associated > Tunicates > Ascidians > Unclassified | place: Key West, Florida... | reverse complement strand
TAGGTTGTGTCAAGTCTTTCGCAGTCAAATGTGCGCATAAATGCAACTTCCTGCGCATAAATGCAACTTTCGTTGAAAATAAATGCAACTTTCTCACTTTTTTACTGCAACAAAAACTTGCCCTACTTATTAGAAACAGCTTTCGCATCTTATTTCCTGCGAACGGTATCGTGGGTTACAAGCAAGTAATTTCTAGCCGTCTGTACGTTCTTTTGTTACGTTCATTTGTAAAGGAACTTGTACACTCGCTGGCCCAGCACTTTCAAACACCGTTGAATAAACGAAATAACTTAAACATTAATCATTTGAAAAGCGGAAGTGCTAAATAGCCTTATAATGAAAATCACGGCCAAAGAAAACGATACAAACGACATATTGCAAACGTTTCGATAACTACTGTTATCATCAACAGTGCATTGCAAATTGAACTGCAGTGATCATGCTGCAGGTTCTTATTGGTCATTCAGGAAAAAGCGCTGTAAAAAATGAAAAATGCAAAGGACTGTTTCGGTAGTGACGTAGTGGCGCGAAGCATATGTGGTCACATGACTCAGCTGGATACGCGCCAATGGTGATGGCGTGTGAAGTCATGAGTGAGGCATGAAGCTCTGTTACAAGTTAAAACGTCACTAAGCTCTCCAGTATGCAGACACTTGCAAGCCAACCCAGATCATCGGGTTGACTTTCACAACCCTGAGGTCATTGGCAGTGACAGCAATTGGCGACGGCTGCAGATTCTTCAATCTTTGTTGATTCAAGAACACAAACCAGAGCTGAATGCAAACATCCCGTCGATGCCTCTATCTATGCATTTTTAACTTGTAACAGAGCTTCATGCTTCACTCGTGACATCACACGCCATCACCATTGGCGCGTATCCAGCTGAGTCATGTGACCACATATGCTTCGCGCCACTACGTCACTACCAAAACAGCCCTTTGCGTTTTTCATTTTTTGCAGCGCTTTTCTCCTGAATGACCAATAAGAACCTGCAGCACGATCACTGCAGTTCAATTTGCAATGCACTGATGATGATAACAGGAGTTATCGAAATGTTTGCAATATGTCGTTTGTATCGTTTTCTTTGGCCGTGATTTTCATTATCAATCATTTGAAAATTCCCAAAAAGCATTGCGGGCCTCGTGTTTGAGACCCCTGCTTTGGAAGAAAGGATACACTGAGCAATAAAAAACGAAGCATATCGTTGGTAAAACAATTGACAATTTGGCTTAATTTTGGTTACCACACGTCCCGATTTTTCAAATGCCTCAAATTTCGCTGCTAAAATCTGCGCCCGGAAAAAGCATTAAAAACTGACATAAGCAGGCCCGCAACCAAGCGCACCAACCGCAACCAAGCGCATCAACCGCAACCAAGCGCATCAACCGCAACCAAGCGCATCAACCGCAACCAAGCGCATCAACCGGGCAATTGTTCCCCCGATATTTAAAAAAACATGTTAGTTGTTAGGAACAAAAGTTACAATAATTTCTAATTTCCCCCCGAAAATGGTACAACGACAAGTTACAATCATTTTGCCCTCCACCCCCCGAAAATGTCAACTGGTTGCCTCCGGTCCTGGACACAAGTCCAGAATACAGCTGTAATGTAGAGAGTGCTTAGAACAAACAGTCAAAAACGGTCTAAAATAAAAAAACAGCGCCGTACTCTGCGCAAAAGTTCGCAAAAACCTCGCCGCATCGAAGGTGTTAAAGTTTCTTCTAGAAAGTCTCTGCTGAATTCCGTGACAGGTGGTAACTGTGACTGTCGGGAATGCCTTCCAAATTTTTCCCACTCAGAAATGGTAGCGCTAGCTTAAGACATCATTCCCTGATGCTGTGTACGCTGTACCTGTTGCAGTTGGGGCTGACACTGTTGACACCAGGTCGCTGCACAGCGGTGTTGACCATGTTCTTCCATCGCAAAGGCTGTGAGTGTAGTCGAGAGATGTTCCGCCGATAGCGGCCTGGGAAGAAAATGAACTAATTGAATCACAGCGACTTTCACTTAAGACTGTGGTGCACAAAAAGCAGGTTTACATTAAACACTTTACAAGCTTATTAAATAGGCCAGTGACGTAGCCATCCAGAAATGTTCGGAGGGGCCACATATTTTGACTTTAGGCGAGTAAAAGTATTTGCTTTGGGACACCGCCTCTCGAAGCACAAAACGGAAAGATATTCTAAAAATTTTGGAGGACATGGCCCCTTTTGCCCCTCTCTAGTTACACCTATGAATAGGCTACCATATCTCCACAATTTATCACACAAAAGGAGGGCGCCTGTTGCTGGCAGCCACTAGCTGCATAGAATGCAGGGTTGCAGAGTCGGAGGTAAAATATCCGACTCTGACTCCAACTCCGACATTTCCAAAATTTCCGACTCCGACTCCGTGAAGGGAATGAAATTTGGCTGTTGTTAAAATCAATGGAAATCGTGGTGCACAGCAAGAAACTCTGTTTCAACAAAAGTTTCAAAAGAAATTGTACTATTTCAACAGGAATTCCCAATTTAGGACTGTGATGCAAATGATCCAGTTGGATATCCGGAGTCGGACAAAAAATCCGACTCCTAGTGTTGTCAGGAATCCGACTCCGACTCCACCCAAAAACCTCCGACTTCTTACAACTCCGACTCCGCAACCCTCATAGAATGTTTGAAAAACGTGTGTTGATTGGTGTCAAAGCACTGTTCAAATCGTCACAAAGTCAAAACACACCAACCTAAACCAGCTAACAAGGTGCACTGGTCAGAATACTACTGCAATTTCTTGTAGCCCGTCCCAGAATATTAGCCACTCAAAATCACTCTAAAGTAATAACCATCAGCCGCAACTTGTATTCAAAAAGCAGTTTAAAAACAAAAGAGATATTTTTTCAGATTTTAGCGTCCTCGGACTTCTATTTTTTTTAAGGCGGACATGTCTTCCAAAAGGAGCACGCATGGTAGCCCTAGTACTGAACCTAGCTGTTTCTTGAATCAAATAGTCTGTTGTTTGACACCTTTTCTAGCGACATTCTTAGGCTAGGTTCTCAGACCCCAATCGGCTTTTGTTATTTTGTAGTTGGTGTTCGCCATTGTTTGTGCTTAAAATTGAACTCACATTTCAAACCAAACAGCGTGACGTTCTTCCTAAAGCAGTGATCGGTGAATGGTTGACAGACAACATGCAAAAATAATTGTTGATCGTTTATAGCTTCTGTCAGTAAGTCGCAGGTAATAACAATTTAAGACTTGTTAATTAGACAAAAAACAGCAAAACAGCAAGACAAAATTTTCATCGTCAATGTTGCAATTGATTTACGTAAAATGAAAACACAGAGGCGTTTATCAAATATAATTCACATCATGCTTGTCTGAAAGGATTGAGGCAAAATTTCACATCAACGCGCATCGCTTTGTATGAAACAAAGAATTTCGATCTTCTGTTAATGTGAGGAAAGCAAAGCATTCAAATTACCTGCACTGTGGCTTTTGGGATCCAACATATAGACGTCAGGAACTTTTCTTTGTGAGTCCAGCCCAGAAATGAAACGGCGTTACCGGCGACAGTCAAACGGATTGTTAAACAAATTATCATGCAAGCAATTGCCAGACCTGTTGTAGAAAAACATAAAGTGTAAACAAAAACAATCATTTTCATCACAATTTTGCAAGCAAACTTGTTACTTAGGTTTCAAGAATGTTTGAACTGTCTCTTATTCTTAATTCTCTTTTGATCTGAACCAAGCTTTGCCACCAAACGTAAAGGTAAAACAAAAATCACATTGTTTCGGAGTTTTTCTTCATCTTTGCTAAAAGCATAGCGATTCACAGGCGTACGAGGCGGGAGGGGTTGCGGTCCCTCCCGACTTGAAAACTTTCAGGGCAAACTCTGTTTTCAGGGCAAGCGCTGGTTTCCCAAACATCCTGAATGATAAAAAATATATTCAATACAGAGAAAAACTTCAGGGCAACCGCAAGTTGCTCAAAAATCCTGAATGATAAAAAATATATATTCAATACGTGAATTCAGGGCACACTCTGTTTTTCAGGGCAAACCCAAGTTGCTCAAAAATCATGGAGGTTGAAAACATTTTCAATGCAATGTATTCAGTGTATAATCACTTGGGGGTGATTCGTGTAATTTGGGCTAGTGTAGTGTGTAATCAAGACCAAAGTCGTTACGGACCAAGCTCTCGTTTTCTGTAAAAATCGAACAATCGGATGTCGGTAGGTCAACAGCTTGATATAAGAATTCGGTAACTTTTTCTTTGTTCGTTTTCGAGTTTGCGCTGGGTAGAAGTGCAGGGTGTTAAGATGATAGATTTTTTGAATAACAAGAGTTTTAATGCCAGGTTTTTCGTGCTTTTTGATTATTTACAGGGCAAATTTTTATTTTCAGGGCAACTTGTTTCCGGCCACCAGTAAAATGCCTTCCCGTACGCCTATGTAAGGATTCATGTATTTTTTTGTTACGCATGCAAAGCATCTACTAGAACCTCAAAATGCCAAAAACAGTCACTGCTTTTTCATGAATAATTTTTTCAATTGCTCGGAAAACGATATTTTGTCAATGAAGTTATAAAAATTCCTTTTTCACGGACCTTTGTTCGGTTGAAACGTTTGCGAAACCGAATGATTACAAAAACTGCTTGCTTCAAAGTCACATCTGCCCTAGAGACTGACCCAAACTGTTGGAACGCTCAGTAAATAGTGAGTTTAATGCAGAAAATAAACGCTGTTACTTGCCTTCATTCGCAAGATTCGAAAATACATCTATCGTTAAAATGCTTAAGAAAGTGTGTTTTTTACAATTTTACCTGCAGAAGGTTTTGTGAAATGTGCGTTGCCAAACATTGGACATAAAAACCCGGCCAGATGCAATTAAGGGTGATTTGTGCTTTCTGTTTTTCTTGTGATCTCAGTATTCTAGTTGTTTACCAGTGTTGACTGCATTTTCATTAATGTGAACGATTTGGGAGAAAGACGGTTTAAGCCGGAAATCAGATATATCTCTAAAAATATGATAATTTGAACTTGCTTTAGAACAGAGGTTCCCAACCTGGCGTACATGTACCCCTGGAGGTACATTTGTCTATCTGGAAGGGGTACATTTATTGTACAGTCACAACAAATTAACTTTGAGACATAAAAATGGAATCTACCTTGTAGTTCCAAAATTCTAAAAGTTCCATTAAAAAATCAGTAGATTTTTGTTGTAAGCTCATCTGTCGAAATGTTGAAGGGGTAAAAATTCAGAGAAAGGTTGGGAAACCCTGCTTTAGAACAACATGAAATCATACTGCGTCTTTTTCCTCGTGCACCTTGTCTTCACATCGTTAAACGATGCTAATCCACAGTAACATCATTTTGCAAAGCGCATCCGCGCAAAGGATAAAGCACTGCACTTAGCACCGTCTAGTGGTGTCATTATCTGACTTGTCGGAACAGTGAGGTAGTCTCGAATCACTTTAAACCAAAATTTTGCTTCAGTTCAAACAGTTGTGTTAGCGGAGCGGTCATTTGTTGGTTTTGAGTTATGCAGGCAGTACTTCGAATTACCGGACATTTTCTACCTAAGATGCATATCACTACTAGAGAAACAAGTCTTCAAAATTTGCATGAACGATGTTTTACCAACTGTATGGGCCGTCATTTGGCTGAGGTTGACATTCGCTCCTGTAAGGCCAAACAGCAGTGGTTGAAAGAGGTACCACAGCGCTTTGTAATTGTGTCCAACAGCTTCCTGCACAAAACATTGAAACAATGCATGGAGAGAGGAAATATAAATAAACTAAACTTTCTCCGTCAATGTTTTCAACACAATTCAAATTACAATTACTGTAGCGCAAAAGGTAAATAGTGCTTTTAATTTTCGGTTCACGTTTCGTTTCAAATTATTTTTATTCAACAAAAACAAAACTTGTCTGCGCAAGCTTCAAGTGAAGAACTAAATCAAAAGAATGACAAGCTCATGGATACAAATGCATAGACCAAATGATTTGCCGAGCACATTGAAGAACAAATTGCGTTTGTGTAAAAAATAAATTGCGCTTATGCAAAATGGTATTTTGCATCGATGTTAGGTTCGAATCAATATACACGCCAAAAGGCATTTTGATGATAAGTCATATTTTGAAACAATTATGCCTTCACTCCAGGAATTTTAAAAATTGTTTTTGAAATATCAAACCATCTTGTTTCGACTTAAAGTTAGATCGTGAAGAAGTTGATAATGTCTTCCAGAATTTTAACCACAGACAGGACAAAAAGAATTTCGAAAAAAGGGGGCTTCAAGCAAAACAAACTAGAAAGACAAAACTTTGAATGTACAGAATGTGATTTATCTCTTAAGTTAGAGATTGGGATCTCAACTTTTCGGAAAAGAGAGCACTTTGTTTTTCATACTAACCATTTGCTCTTTCGGCCAGCCGATTGAGGCCACGAACGAACATGTAAGCGTCCCCAAGGTCCCAGAACCAGACACGTCGATGATGTTGGTCATGAAAATGAGAAACCACGAGGTCCCAACCAGCAGCACAGTGCGATCACGAACAATATTGTGCTGAAAAAGCGACCCGAAGTCTTCAAAAGTTTATAAAAATTTGCAGATTGCGCAAAACTAACTCAAAATTGCGGTTTTTGCAAATGTTGAGTGGAGACAGTGTCTGTTTTTTTTGCTATGATTTCTACTGTTGTACATCATGCGGAGAAAATGCGCGGACGTTCCTTGCGATATTATGTGCAATGGAAACTGCTTTTCGTTTTTAACGTAAATAGAAAATACTTTTACGAGAAAATACTGAAACGTTTCTGCAAATACACTTTCAAATGCATCTATCAGTTAAGAGGTACCTGTCTCGGATCAGGAAATATCCACATCATTATGCCACAGAAAATTCCAAAAACAAGTCCAAAGAAGATTTCGAAAACAGCAGTCAATAGATCGTAACCGATTCCTGAACACCAACAAATAGCATCACGTTAACTCATACTGAATTTTTAAGTGGCTGACCATAGTAACTTCACCATATTGGATTATTGTTTCAGTAATTGATCATAGTAATTCACCATACTGAATTTAGTAATTGACCTTAAAGTAATTTACTATAATAAAGAAATTGAACATACAGAATTATCGAGTAGTTGAATAAGTTCTGACAACCGAGATCCTCAAATTTTATTAAGTATGTTGTACCAATGGTATGCGTCGTGGTATGATAAATGACCTTTATAGAACTTACCTTAACAATAGAAAATAGTTCGTCTTTGTTGAAACCAGCAGAGATCCAACTTAAATATTATAAAATGTGCTGTTCCTCAAGGTTCTAGGTTGGACCAATGATCTTTCTAATCTGACTTGTCAGCAGTAACTAAATGCAAGTCTTGCTTCTTTGCTGACGATGCCACTCTACTGCTCTCACATTATGATACAACACATTGAAACTAAACTTGGAACTAAAAAAATTCAACATTGGACGAGCGCAAACAAATTCACTCTATTAATTACACAAAAACATAATTCATGCTCTTTTTCAAAAATTCACCTTTAACCGCCCCATTTAACCAATCTTGCGGTAGTCTCGCAAGAGAACAAATTCGGAGTGGTAGATACCGAGTAGAGATGTTCGCAGTTGAATGAATGTACATATCGCTCATGTTTGGGTTAAAAAGTTGCCTGTGGTAGCGCTACACTGAATAGTTAAAGCCCTGTATAAATGCGATCTACTTCGTCAAACCTATTTCTGTATTGTAACCTGCGCTATGCAATACTAACCTGGAACGCTGCAAGTGCAAAGTGCAACCTTGTTAGATAGCGTAATTAAAAATAATCAAGCCATACTTGTTGTATGTACACATCTAACAACAAATGCCCATAAAGAACATGCACTTTTCCACGAATATTTTTGAGATAAAAACATTTATAACCGTTAGCTTACAAAATACATGTATAGCATCTGTGACCAAAGGCTATTAAAAAAAATCACTGAAAATCATGAACTTGTATCAATCTATCGCAATTTTTGCACACGACCACTTGGTAAAATGATGTTAATCATTCCTTTTCGCAAATCTGTAAAGCAAAAGCATTTTTGTGTTTACAGTGGCTCTAAGCTTTGGAATACTATTCCGAAAGGTTTATCCAGTAGACCATACCGTACTTTTACGAAATAATATAAGCAGGTGCTTTTTCAAATATAATTTACATTTCCTCTCGTTATATAAGTGTCCAATTCTATGTTGTTAATATCAAAAAGTTGCCGCATCTGACTACCATTAGTTCGACGCTAGCTGGGCCTTATCCACCGTTGTTTGTTGTAATTAGTTCGATGCTTGCTTGCCATTATGCAGCATGGCCTGTTGTGGTTCTCGTGTTTCCGTTCCTGTTAATTTTTTTCTCTTTGCTCTTTTTTTGCGTCAATCATGCTTTTCGATCGACCTTCTTTTGGTATTTTTAAGGTTTGCCTGACTGTTGACGTCACAGTCAATCTTCGCGTCCATTTCTTCGAAAAACGAAGTGTTTTACACCACACGTAAAACACGATTGATTGACCGATCGATAACAATCACTTCTTCCTTGCTTTTGTTCCCTACTTTAAGCTGCAGGCAACATTCTATCAAAGCAAGCATTTCCAATTTCTCGGCCAAGGTTATCAACTCGGATTTGCAAACGGGTCCTAGGACATGAGAGTTCGCTAAAAAGTCTGTGGGTTACAAAACCTCTTTTGGTTTAGCGGCTAATGATCTGTACCAGGTACGCTTTGATTTTAGTTTTAAATCTGCATCAAACGTAACAGCTTTCCTCAAGTGTGCTTGAGATTATAAAAAGTTCAGCGCATGTTTGCTGTTAGTGCGCACTATAAGAAATGCAGTCGTTCATCATTAGGAGACCGTCCTGTTCAATAGAGATGCAGTCGCATAACATTAGTAAAGTATGGCTGTACTTGTATTCATGGACTTCGGAAAGGGGGAAGAGGGCTTTGGCCCCCTGGACATGGAAATTTGACATTTTCCTATTAAATGTTTTACAAAAAGGGCTGCTTTCGTAGTTTCGAGTGGACAAAATGAAATTTCACCACTTTTGGCCCCCCTTTTGGAGACAATCTTTTGACTACCCTGGAAAAAATCCTTCCGACGTCCATGCTTGTTTCTGTGTAAAGTTTTTTGCCTTATAGAAGATTTAAGTAACATACGTTTTTCTCTTCAACCTTTTACTAAGTCTTACGCCGTGTGCTCCACTAGACACTCCTACTCAGTAGTTTTGGATTAAAAAATTTCAATAAAAATGTTGTTATCCTGAGAACAAGCTTTTAAGCAATTTGCCCAAAGCGGGTCGATTACCTCCGCTCGAAAAAGCGACTGTCAACAGAATGTTGAAACCGTTAATGGCAATGATATCATCAATAGAGGCTGCGGCCATCAGTAGAGTTGGAACACCGTGAGCAACCTGCAATTAGAGTATAAAGCGTTGCTAAATTGACAGAAAATTGTCCAGGTCAAAGGTCAAAACAGCAGTATGCTACTCACGCCCAATCCCTGAGCTTGGAACCTGATCATTGAGGGTACGACGCAAGCTGGGGCGACAGCGCCGCACACAAAGCTGCAAAACACAACTAGTTCTATTATATACGGACGCTCTCGCAGTGCATCAAACCGAAAAAGTCGTTTGTATTTGTTTTCACCTATCACTGCATTATTTTTGTCATTAAATAAATGTAAAACAATCACCAGATTAAATACCAGTGATATTTATTTTTCTAGTTACGCGTAACATGAACTTATTCAGCACAAATGACTAGTCGAAGATTTGCCCGCGGCCAGGCCCGTAGCCAGGTTTTAAGGTTTTGGGGGGAAAATACATATTTAGGGGGGAAATACTTTTTTATATTATATTTTCTAATAAAAAAATTTCTGGTCATAACAAAATTTGGGGGCACAAAAAATTTGGGGACATTGCCTCCGAATTGTCCCCGTGCCGTGGCTACGGGCCTTCCCGAGGTGCGTGTTCCAAAATGCTTTACTGCAAAGTTTTTTCACACATGAAACGAACATAAACGATAAAGCTTGGACATAAAACTACGTCTAATTGCAGCTTTATTTTGAGCTAGGTTGACGCAATCCTACCTATGAAGACGTCGATTTTTTTGAACGAACCGATAATAATTTGAGTGATGAAACGGTGACGTGCAACCCAGGCTGACTGTACCCACTAAAAACAGGCATGAGAATCAGACGAACATGCATAGTGTTTTCGAATTTCTTAAAGGAATGTAAAGCAGCTCGTTGGAGATTTTGTTCCTTTGGGAGTTTCCTTTTGCACCAGGCTGGAAATGGTCTACCCCGCAGGAAGGTTCGTGTCTATAAACTGGCAGTAGAAGAATTTGAAAAACAACTTTACTTCTTGTCCATCATCTGCTATTTGGGATACATAATATATGTGTGCTTGACTCATATCTTTATACCTGTATGTATTCAGCTTCCTACTTACCCCAGCATAAATGACCAAACCCACGGAAGGTCGAGAATGAGGTAAGAAAAGATCCCATAACAGCAAGCTTCAATGAGACAAGGAGAAAAGGATAATCGTGGAACGACTGTTTTGAGCTTTCTCATCATCTGCCAAGAATTTGAAGTGAAAGCTTCTCACTAGTAATTTCAAAGTTGTTGTCACCGGCAAGGACCAGCATGGCGTTTACAACGATAACGACACTGCTGCCATTACACAATGCGAAAATAACACCTGACGTTTGCAAAACCTCCCATTCAACAACCTTTTCCTAGAACAGGGTTTCCTAACCCGGGGTGCTGAAATCAATTTCAAGGGGTGCTGGGAAAGGTCACATATGTGGTGGTAAAAGGTAAAAGGAATACGTTTGTCTTTATTTTATCCTTATAGTAACCAGGTGCTAGCCAATGGTAGGGGTGCTGGACTGCTTAGGCGTGACTAAAAGGGTGCTGAGGTAGAAAAAGGTTAAGATGCGCTGTCCTAGAAAATGCTTTGCAATCCCACGTAGGCAAGAATACAGGAGTCCATACATGCTCCAAGATTGCTTGAACAACCAAGCAATGACAAAGAAGCTTTTTGAAATGTGATAATAGCTTATGTTGCTTTCAAACAAACGCTTGCAAAACAATTCACCAAAGCTCATATAAAGATCGGCATACTTATTTACAAAGGATAGAATTTCATGTTTTACAACCTTTTGCTAAAAGTGACTCACTGATGCTCATGCAACGATATTAAATCCAGCGGTTCTAAGAGTCGCAGGTATTCTACAAATTGATAAAAACTTGACCATAATGCAGTGTGTGGTCCTAATCGGATCAGAGCCGGCGAAGGATTGATAGCAGACGGAATTTTCAAATGCTGACCTCCTTGTCTACTTCCACGCCTGCTTCTCCAAGAATTACACCGAGAGCCATCTGACGTAGTGTGAATGACCAATCGGGATCTATCTCCTTCGCCACATTAATGACAGGTACGTTTCGCAGAATTATGCCCATAAACAGGGAAGCTGTAACATGTAACCAGTAGTAATGCTTAAGGTGGCTACACACAGAATCCCGTTACGGCTTACGAACCGGCTTATGGCCAACGGCAGTCTTCACACATACAGCAAGAACACCATCACCGACAACCACAGCAATCCGGATTACGGCAACCAATTTTAAGTAAGCCGGAAGCCGTTCGAAATCGAGAAAATTCCGCCGGATACGGCCAACGGAGCATGTATGCCGTTGGCCATAAGCTGGTTCGTAAGCCGTAACCGGATTGTGTGTGAATCCACCTTCAGACCTCATAACAGCTCGCAACTAGCCGAAAAACGACCAGTTGCAAGCATTTGCTTGCAATTAGTGTATAGGTTTTTCTATTTTTTTTTTAAATTGACCAACTTTATTTTTTGTAATCGAAGTGTCTTTTATTTTCTGGTCAAAGGAATTTCGTACCAGCAGCAAAGCATGATTCATGGAATGCAATTTTTCATTCAGCGTTTTTTTATTACTTGCATTGTCTCGTAAACACATCACCGTACTAAGTTTCTGGAGTGCAAGTGATAAATAAACTAAAATATTTGATTTGAAAAATGTTTCAAGCGATGGGCTTGCAAATTCCAAGGAAGTTGCAAAATTACTTTTTAAAGATTTTGAGGCAATCCAAACGTTTCTAATTTGAGAAACAAACAGAAAAAAAATACAATAATTGTAGGAAGTTGTGCATTATGCGTTTGTAAACACTAGCACGTATGTGTAAAAATCATTTTATATAACCTCAGCACCATCATTTGAAATCAAGTACAACTTAATGTGTAGAATTGTTTTTTATCAATAATGACATTCAATTCAACAAAAAATAATTATAATTCGATAAAAACGATTTAGATTTACGCACTTCAGCTGTCATGGAATTCATCAAAAAGTGTGAAAAAGTTTTCAGTTTGCTGTTCGTACAGTTCCACACATGTTGCTGCGGGAGTGCATTTTTCAAATACATTTTACTGTAATTGTGGAGCTGGGGAGTTCTGAAGAAAACTTATGGATAAGTTTAAGTTCATAAAATTGTAAGAGAAGCTGCATCATGGAGAAGAATAGCATACAATATAACTAAAAACTTCCTTACATGCAACCACTTCAATAAAATAATATTTTCTATTATAATCTATACTTTGATCTATTTCAAATGGCAACGCAACTGATACAGCAAAGCTTATAGCACAAAGCAGATTGCTGCACCTAGGTAAGTGCCTGGTCAAGATGTGTCAAAGTTTGAGTGCCGTTTATTGTCAAACCACATTCAAAATTTATAAGCAAATATGGCAGCAGATGCTCCGCATCTGATTTCGGTGAAAGAGTTTCTAGTGTAGATGAAGAAATGAACTTGTGCCGAAGACATCAAACCCACACGTTACAAAGTTTAGCAAAGTTTAGACGTCAGCCAACAAATAAATAAGCTTACCTAGAAGCGGTGGTAGATTTGGCAAACCAAAAGGAAGTGGAATTAAGACAATCAGCGTTTCAGTAACGATTCCAAATAAAAATACCATTATAATACCTGAAATAATAAGCTGTAGTCAGCTATGATAAGTGGCAATAAAATCTGAAGGAAAAAATAGAAAACTACGCTTGACTCAGTTTCGAAAGATGGTGAATATGTGCTGAGAGTAATGCCTCCCCTTTGCTTGGAGTTTTCTGACAATCAAGTAGTCGCACATTCGTACATAAACGTACAGCCTCATACCAGAATAAAAATACTTACTCTATTTTAGTTTCTTTCAAACGCTTAATCAACATCAGGCTTGCCCCTGTAATGAATTTATTTTTCTCGAGTAAAACAAGATCTACACTTTCGAATCTATATCGTAGAGTATTTTTTGTGGCCAGGTAGCATTGTTTCATAATTACAAGTTGTTAAAAGCTTGAATTCAGCAAATGACAACATAACACGTAAATCATCATAAAAATACAGATATTCTTTGAAAGTAGTGTGAAATTTCAGCTATTCTAGGTCCCATCTTTCGAAAGTGCGCTTTATTTGCAAAGTACCTGAAAGACAATTTTTCTCATGTCTTGCCTAAACTAACTATAAGAGCAATGAAATTTCATTTCCTGACCACAATTAATAACAAAATTTACGATTACCATTAATTAGTTTGAAGCATTTTCGTTTTTTGCTATAACTACATGTAATCGAAAACATCGCAAATACTTGAGCTCTTTTTCAACCAAGCTAATCTTGGCTTTTCTGCTTTGAAGATTAAAAAAACTGAATACGGTACTTGTTTGAAAGCAGAGGTTCTCAGCAACAGCAACTGCACATTTATTTGTTATTTCCACTATTGTTTGCGATTCGGAATAAAAAGATTAGCAAAGCGTTTTCAGAAGCAAAGAAAAACGCAGGGTACAAAGACGAAGCTTCAATCACAAAAAGTCGAGACCAAAGAATATCTTTTTCTGACATACACACCCAAGATTTTTGGCAAATGCTATTTCCAAAACCGAAGTTAGAAATATAAGGTTTCATGTGTTTTTGCTTCTTGTTTCTCAAAATGCCTTGACGGACGTACTTGCATCAAGCACTCCAAAGCAACTACCTGTTGGTGATTTGAAGCAAATGTACTGCTGACAGTGCCTCACACACGACATAACATGGTGTTTTGAAAAACAAGGCAGATCACTCCATCTCCCCTGCCGTGGTTTCATTAAAAAATCTTTCCTGAATTGACTGTTCCCAGTGCGAACAGTGGTGGCGAAATGAGCAAAGACTTAGTTGTTCTTCATATCTCCAGGTGCAATGTTTCTAATTTGTATTTACTTACCGAACAAGCTTCCTCCAGGAAGAGAATAACCACCTCCAAGCGCTGTAATGGACCAGAAGTAAGCCCAGAACAGGATTCCCATCAGCACTAAAAGAAAAATGGGTGGAATCTGAGCTTACTAGCAAACCAGCAGCCAGGGGATAGGTAGCTGGCAGAAAACTCACCATATTCGGCCAGAAACAATTACTCTAAACAAATATTTTTCGAAACTTTTTTACACTGTTTGCTTCCGTGGTTATCTTATTTCATTCTACCATGCAATCACAGACCTTACAAATATCTTTGGTACAATACGTGAAAAACTATAGGCAAATCCAGCTTTGATACGGCATTTTTTCATAGAAACCCTATTTTTTCAAGGTAAAAGTAAAAATTTTTTTTCAGAAATAAAACTGTTCGAAGTTGGCGTAATCACTCTAAGTCAGTGATTCTCAACGTGGTCCAGGTGGACCACCGTTGGTCCACATGAAATATTTAGTGGTCCACAGAGAGTTTCATAAATCCTTGATGAAATGTTTCTGAAAATTGCAACCTTTACTGAACAATAAAGTACGTAAGATTAGAATAGTTGATCATGAGGAGCACAGCAAAGTGGTCCATTGGTGTTTTTTTTTTAAAGTGGCTCATGGTCAAAAAAAGGTTGAGAACCACTGCTCTAAGTCGACCTTCAACCACGAAATTTTAACCACGAGTAAGTGAGACTCAACAGTGTCCTAAAACAAGTTTAAATCTTCAACGCGTTTTGCAATTTCTGATCAGCAACTTGAAAAACAAAGACAAAATTCGCAATATCTTCCAATGTTTTCACCCGAAGACCTCACCTCTGCTCCCCACCCTTCTCAAACCGATCATCAACTCGTCTCCGGTCTCGCATCCGCACTGTGGACCCCAGAAGAGGGCGCACTTGCCACAGAAGGTTTCGTCTGTGCAGCCACAGTCTGCAAAGTATGAAACACGTTTCTCAGCAGGATGCTTCTTTTGTCGAAGTGTGCCTTGGTTGCTGTTTCATTAGTTTGTTTGGTTTCGCAGTAAGATTACGCCCTGATCAGATTATTTTCTTTACAGTGGTGCCGTTGTCAGGTATGAACAAGTACAAACACCAAGCTGTCAGCTTCTGAGAGATTGCAAATGAGTTTTCGTTGCTAAATTGTTTGGTTGCCTATTAAAATAAATTGTTTCTTGGCCTCGGTGAAACATATTAACAGGGCCGGCCTTAAGCCGATGCAACCGATGCAGCTGCATTGAGCCCCGCGCCTCTGGGGCCCCGCGCTATGGTGTTTGGGTAGATTATTCATTTTTGCCAGGTACACCTTGCGCTTGAGAAGTCAGTAGAAACGCCATATAAATTCCTTTGTTAACAAAGAACGCTCTCGTCAAAACTGGCAAATTTCCTCTCGAACGTTAGCAAACGTGCTCAATTCTCGTGTTAGTGCTGCACTGCATATCTTCGCTCTACCACGATCGTAACACGGTTGACTGAACACGATGACGTCATAAAATCACTGCTCAGAGGGGCCCCGCGCCCAGGTATTGCAATGGGCCCCGCATCTGCTAGGGCCGGCCCTGCATACTAATGCCAAAAACATTCAAAAAACAAACTTAAACTCGTTTCCACTCTTGCCGATATTAGCAAGCCGTTTTGCCAAAAACATCTTTCCGAGGAAGAACCAGCATTTGTTGTAACTTCAGCTTTTCAGCTTACTCGCCGTTGTAGAAGTAAAACCGATACTGAAAACATTTTCGTTTTGGTAACCAGCTTAAAATTTGAATTTCAGCAATACAAGAAGTTTTATTGAAGTTTGCAAAAAGTCTTATCCCCCAGCTAGAGCAAAACTTGATAACATTAATTCCTTCACGGACACTTAGAACTACCCTTTGAATAAATTTTATGGAAAGCAACGGAAACATAAAATGTGTTATTGCAAATTGTTCCACCATGCATGTCTTCATTTCATTATATTAATATTTTGCTAAGTAACCTGCAAAAATTGCGGCTATATCTCATTTAATTTTACTTTATTTTGATATTGGAACATACACTAAGTCCATAGCAGAAGCACACTGTCTTCACAACGCAGCTTGATAAAAAAGACACAACAGAACGCTTAACAACAGCGTTGAAGGCAGAATCACAGGGTTAAAACACTTTCGGGTACAACACTACTTCCAGAGTAGGACACTGAGTCCAACCCTGGTCAATGCCAGGTAAAGTACGAATGTGTTGTGGCATGCACACGCCCTCAAACGAACCAACACTGTAACGTCGGAGAACCAGGGATGTAGTGGGGTTGGAACGCGTGGGAACGGCGTTCCCACACCTATGTCACGTTTTGCTTTAAAATGAGTTTGAAGCTGTTTCAAAATGGCTACTTTTTTGGGTGCGTTGCTACACCTTTTTTGTTAACACTACATCCCTGCCGAGCACTCAGGCACACAAGGACGTACTCAAGGGGGAGTTTTTGGGGTTAAACCGCCACCCCCTTGAGCTTGATATTTTACAAAAACTTCGTTACCTTCGCAAAGGAGATTAATTGTTTTTGCATACCTTTTGCTTGTTAATTTGTCGACTTAATGCAAATACCACCAAATAAATTTGCATGCAAATTTCAAGGAACATGCTAAATAGGCCAAAAAGTAATATTTAGGTTTTGGTGGGAATCTGGGTTATCGTCTGCGTCCAGAAACCATTTCACCACTTTTTGCAGATCTTTCGTCCACTACGCATGTTTAAGATTGTGTTCCGCGATAGTTTACTTTATCCGAAACAATCGTCTTTATTTTGTCTGCTAACGCTGATCAGCCCAAGCGCTAACCGCATTGACTACATTACCAATTTCTGTAGCATGGTAGATCTGTTGCACGAGCTCAAAAACAGCAGTTTTCAACATAGAAGCTTTAGGGGATTTCATAATGTCTCAGCAGGGCAAAAGGAAAACTTAAAGTTTGTTGGACTTCTATTCATAACAAAAAATTGACAGTTTTCTTGCATACTTTATGCGCATCAGGGCCGGATTAAGGGGGGGGGACAACGCGGGCAATTGCCCCGGGTCCCCCGCTGCAAGGGGGCCCCCATGATGAAATTTATTTGTTTCAAATATAATACTCGTTTGAAAAATTTTCGTGATTCAGAAGCGATACATGAATATAACTCTATGTACCTACGTTGCGTTAAGTATCAAGGGCCCCCAACAGCAACTGATTTCTTTACAAGTTTTACTGTCTTCCAGTTTTAGCAATCGCTACTGAATGACTTATAAGTATTTTAGGTTTTGTTCCATGCAAATATATTTGATTTCGCTGGTAATTTTTTCCTAATAATCGTTCTTTGGCATAGGTATGACTCTCTACTCGTGCATCACGCCTATTGCACAAATGTCACGAAAACGTTACTATTTGTGGGGTAAAGCTAGTGGTTGCTGACTGCTGATTAGTATCAATCAATGTTGCCACTGGGGTCAGTCTTGTTAACATCAGATTGTTGCCTTCTTAACATCAGATAACATCAAATTTTTACGCTACGGTTTCATATGTGCTAAATCAACGTTTTTAAAGGCATTTTAGGGATCTATTCGGGTCCCTAGAATCAGAGAAAATTATCATCGGGTGCCTAGAATCAGAGAAAGTCGGGTCCCTAGAATTAGAGAGATCGGGTCCCTACATGTCCATACCGGGTACCCAACATTTTCCTTAAAAAAAAAATGTGCTCAATACTTCTATTAACAAACCTAACAAAGCGCGAGTACCCTCGTTGAATTCGAAACAGAGCGAAATATCGCCAATGGAGAAGTCGTTTATAATTAACGTAAAATGTTAGTCTCAACGCAGCGAAGAGAGCTTCTTTAGTTTGAAACGATAACCAAACACACATAGGGTGAGAGATTGATGAAAGGAACTTAAAAATCATGAATCTAACTTGTTTTCGTCGTAAAATGAGAGGAAATGTGGAAAAAAACGCAACAACCAAGTCAACATTAGATTTGTCACCAAAACATCAGACATCAGAAATTTATCTGAAAACATCACATCTGATGTCATGTTAAAATATCAGAAGTGACAACACTGGTATCAATGCTCCCGAACTTCTGGTGCAGTCTCGAGGTCACGGCTGTCGAACTGTACCTTTGTTTCGTCATAAAGGGCAACCTGTGACGGAAAGGCACTTTTCTTCCGATGGTTACTATAGTTGTGTTACATAATAAATATATGAAGCTATTCACGCCATTTACACCAGATGTTAATGCGCGGTCCGTCAGGAAAGGTTTTAATCAGTCGATTCGTAGAACGAAAAAACAGAAAACGAGATTGCAGTGTTTAGCTAGCGCGATGCCGAAACCTGTCGTGCCATCAGGAGCTACGAAAAGCGTAAAGCTTCTAAGAAAAAGCGCAAGGATCTGGCAGTGTTAGCTAAAACACCGCGACTGAATCGCTTTTTCTAGCAAAACTTTCAAGCAGCAATGTTAAAGCAGTGGCGTTAACCAGAGCACCTGAAAATCAAGGTGAAAATCAAGACAATAGCTCGGAAACAACTTTCACACTCAGCCTGGCTGACAGGCCCGTAACTAGCTCAGGACACCAGGTGGGCTGAAGTGTTTTCTGAGAGGGTCCCAAATTTTTTGAACAATGTCCAATCGTTTTAAACTATGTCCAACACATTTTACCAGGGGGGGGCGATAAAATTGTCAGGGGGTGCTTCGACCCCCTGCGCCCTCCCAGGTTACGGGCCTGCTG
>Ga0210059_1006327_pt1 | contig 19025 bp, 12 predicted proteins | sample Ectturendosymbi2_FD_188042 | JGI IMG/M metagenome (GOLD analysis project Ga0210059, IMG submission 188042) | Ecteinascidia turbinata endosymbiont from Florida, USA - Sample 2 (SPAdes) (version 2) | ecosystem: Host-associated > Tunicates > Ascidians > Unclassified | place: Key West, Florida... | reverse complement strand
CGTAAGTTTTAGGCTGCAGCCAGAGAGGTGTTCAAACCCTCTACGGATTCACCAAGTCCTCTAGTTCCGACTCAAAAAAATTTTTCAGTTTTGTGTCTGGGGTTCTCTTGCGGGGACGTCACAAGTGGGGGTGTTTTAGCGTTTTTATGGCCTACTTTACCCGGCCCTGGACGCCAATCCAATGGGCCAATATTTTGCCTCAAGTTTTTTTTTGGAAACTAGACTATCATCCCAGTCTTTGGAGCCCTTGATTGGCTTTCTAGCATATCTGGAGCCAAAATTATGCCACAAAAAATAAAAAGTGGCTAAAATTTCTACCCCTACAAACACTTACCTGGGGTGTATAACACCCCGTTTGAATACGGCCATAACTCGCCGCTAGAATAGGCTAGAGAGCTGTTCAAGCCCTCTGAAGACTCGTGAAGACTTGTAGTTCAGACGGCAAAAAAGTTTTTAGCTTGAGATCTCGTTTTTTTTGTTGATTATTTACATAATGAGAGGATGTTTATGCATATTTGTTTACATTTGGATGATGACGTCATCCTCTGGGAGTCGAACAATCGAGCGGATTTTGTGGCTCAAAGTTTTTTTGGATTCTAGGTTACAATACGAGTTTTTAGAGGGTTTGATGGACTTTCTAGCATTTCTGGTTCAAAAGTTATGGCAAAAAAAGCAGAAATTAATTAGGGAAATCCCCGGAAATTACTCAGCATATTCCCCAATGATTTGGGGTCTTCTGACCCTAACTTGGGCACTAGAAACGCCAGGAAGTCGATCTGGGGCTCTAAAGCTTCATATTCCAGCCTGGAATACAACCAAACTTTGAGCAACAATTTTGTCTCATTGTCCGGGTGATGACGTCATAAAAGAATAATAAAAAAAAGCAAAACCTACCCTCTTTCTGACAACACCCACCGAAAACCCCAAATCCAAATCTCAAAAGATTTTTCTTCAGTGCAAACTACAAGACTTCACGAGTCTTTCGAGGGTTCGGATAGCTCGCTATCATGTTCTAGCGGCGATTTATCGCTATCACACAATCCGCCAGTGGGAGACTCAATGCATTTTCTGATTTGGGGGTAAAATGGGGGTTTTGGGCCATAACTTTGGTTCCAGGCACGCTAGAAGGTCAATCAAGGGCTCTATAGACGCGGCTGATCGTCTAGTTTCCAAAAAAAGTTTGAACCAAAAAATGGCTCATTAAACTTGCGCCGAAGGCCCGTCAAACTTGGTCAAAAATATGCCCTCTTTGTGACCAAGAGAAAACCCCACACTCAATTCCAAGAGAAAACCCCACACTCAATTCCAATTTTTTTTTAATCGAAACTAGAATACTTGCCGAATCCGTAGAGATCCGAGCCGAAAAGCACAACCCGACTTACAACTCTGCTTCCGTCCATTGCTATGTTGCAGACTTGCAGTGACATGTTATGGGGAATGACTGGTGTGACACCGGTATCTTTAAAGTTATACGCACACATTAACCCGACGCAGTTAACAACATTCGGCTCGTTGTTTGCTGATCCATTGCAGTCTGTCCTTATTTCAGAAGTATAGCATTCCCTTCGCAGTCATTCAGTGAAAAAAATGGTTTTGCACCACGGACGGTGGTGATCTTAAAGATGTCACAATTGACCAACTGTAATTGTCCCAGTGGCATTGACTCAATATATCAAGTACAGAAACATAGGTGATCATATCACACATCTGTACTAGAGAAAGGAGTGTCTTATCACTTGGGACAAGCAATTTTTCTTCCTGGAATTACTTAACACAGTTATTAGACGTCAGTCAATGATAGAACGATGCTGCGATCGATTACCACTTGCGTGAATTAATTTTCAATGATTACGTGCAAGCAGCATAGTTTAGGATTTGCTGAAACGTTGGGTGTTAGTGTCACTACATGCTTTGCAATCAAATCGTAGGACACTATATAAGTCAGAATTACGTTTGACATTAAAAATGTTTTTCAGAAGCCTGCTTGACATTTTAACTCAAGAATGAATTTGAGTTTGACTTCTAAAACCTGTTTCGATTCGGACGCAATTCAAAACTGCAGGTATAGGCCTACTCCAAAATGATATTCTGCGGTGTTCCTAATTTGAGGCTGAGAAAACATCAAGTCCAGCATGTGCTCAAGGCGCACTCTGGAATTAAGCCCATACACTTTCTACCAATCAACCCCAAAATCCAAAAGCACCTTCCATTGTAAATCCGAACAACTCCACATGCAACACCTCAGGGAGAATGTACACACAAATCCCTATCTATCAATGAGGTACGAAAGAACTACTATAGCCTACTGAACAGAAAAAATCTTGCGCAAACAGGCCCGACGCCATGCCTATTTCATTCTTATTTTTTCACGTTACTTGTCATCTGTCTAGTATAAAAATACATACCAAATGTAATCATTGCAAGTACGCCTCATTACCAGGTTAATTAAATGTGTCATATCACGGTGCATTGTAAAGCTTCAGGTGTAAAGCTTCAGGTTGTGTTAAAATGACGAGCTGCATGTGTGTAATAGTTTTGAGAAACCTTCCGGTCAAAATGTTCCTGTAATGCGAAAACGGCAATTCATCATACCTGTCATTTGACAAAGTCAACGTGTTTGCCAAAACAAGTTCTTACCATGTTCCAAAACCATTCACTTAAAAACCTACACCAAAGGTGGACCACTTATTTTTTAAAAAGCACGTATTTCGTAAGTGCCTAAACACATTTTAACAAAAATATTATGACTCTTGTATACTCGTAGGAAGATCGAAGACAGATAATTCCACACTCCAGCAAACACAAAGATAGAAAAATTGAGAAAAACATTGCAACATAGTGAAAAATTTCCGATTACCCTATAGTTTTGTCCAAAACATTTTGAAATTCCTTTTTGCAACGACTTATTGCAAAAAAAGAAACAAAGAGGCCGCTACGATTGCTATTTTCAAGCAGTCCGTGTGATATTAAAACTCAAGTTGCATGCAAGCCATAATTGACCAAGTTTGGGCCAAAAGTAATAAAGGTTGAGAAAATATTTATAGCCCTCTCAAAATTATTTCGATTCCTGGTACGCCTAAGCGGACGTTATGTTTGCAGATTTATTAGCAAGGATTTTGTTCTGAATGTGCACTAGACTTTTTGACCTACCTGAATGAAAGCAAAAATATAATCTTTAACAAAACATCTTCGAAAAAACAACATTAATGCTGTGTTGTGCATAATCGCTCTTATTTGGTTTTGCTTTGAGACCTCTCAGCAGTACAAACTGCATGATTGTGTGGGGCTCAGTCTAGAGCTGACGTGGATAACGACCAGCTGACCTTGTTCAAAGAATGCTATGATAATTCAGTCAACTCATTTTTTTTTTCAGTCAATTCAGTCAACAACCACGTCATACACATGGGCACATTACAACACCACCCCATCTCTTCCTCACTCACACACAGTGGCGTACGAGGCGGGGGGGCGGGGAGGGCGGCCGCCCCTCCGGCTTGAAAAATTCAGGGCAAACTTTGTTTTCAGGGCAAGCTCAAGTTGCTCAAAAATCCTGAAAGATAAAAAATATTTCAATACAGTGAAAAATTTCAGGGCAAATTCTGTTTTCAGGGCAAGCGCAGGTTGTTCAAAATTCTGAATGATAAAAAATATATATTCAATACAGTGAATTCAGGGCACACTCTGCTTTTCAGGTAAGGCACAAGTTGCTCAAAAATCCTGAATGTAAAAACTATGTTCAATACAGTGAAAATTTCAGGGAAAACTCTGTTTTCAGAGCAAGCGCAAGTTCCTCAAAAATCCTTATTTCAATGCAGTGAAAATTTTCAGGGCAAACTCTGTTTTTCAGGGCAAGCGCAAGTTGTTCAAAATTCTGAAGGATAAAAATACATTCAATACAGTGAATTCAGGCACACTCTGTTTTTCAGGGCAAGCAACAGTTGCTCAAACATCCTGAATGTAAAAAGTATATTAAATACAGCGAAAAATTTCATGACAAACTCTGTTTTCAGGTCAAGCGCAAGTTCCTCAAAAATCCTGAAAGATAAAAATATTTCAGTGCAGTGAAAAATTTCAGGGAAACTGTATGCGCAAGTTGTTCAAAAGTCTGAATGATTAAAAATATATACATTCAATACAGTGAATTCAGGGCACACTCTGTTTTTCAGGGCAAGCCACAAGTTGCTCAAAAGTCCTGAAAGATAAAAAATATTTCAGCACAGTGAAAAGTTTCAGGGCAACTCTGTTTTTCAGAGCAAGAAAGTTGTTCAAAAATCTGAATGATAAAAAATCAGTGACGGACCATCAGGGGAGGCAAGGAAGGGAGTTCCTCCCCTAGCATAATCATGAAATGTGCAAAACGAATTAGGGATCCAAAACAACAAATTGAATAAAAATTTGTCCTTTCATGTTGAAAAGGTGCAATAATTGTATGATTCTACTCATCAATACATCTGAATTTGCGTATTTCTTCAAGTCAGGGGACATTCACGAAGGGAGGCAGCGACTGCTTGTGCTCCTCTCACCGGGTGGCGTTCGCATTGAGCAGTTTGTCACAAACTGTGGTGGTGAGCGCTTGCAGTGCAATCGCCTACCTTTATGTCAGCTCTGTAACCTTCATGTCAGTAACAATGTAATGTTTGTATACATTTTAATATATGTACTCCTTCTACTATATGCTCTCGCATTCCACAGACTAACACTTACTTGACGTTGTGCATAATGTACTGAATATGCAGCGTTATGTCACATCAGTAGCTGGTCAAACATGCAGCTTCAGTGGTAAGGCGGCGAAGGGAGGCAGCCAATATCTCTGCCTCAACGAAAACGTTTCATTGTTACGACATAGGCAATTATATCCTAGTGATATGGCATCACTGGCGTGACCGACAAGTCGCGTTGGGAAAATTTGCTATGAAAATGTGTGAACTACAACAGGTTTTTGTGACATGAAAAATCTACCGAGAAGTCTCAGCAGACATGCCAGGTCAAAAAATAACATTCAAAACCAAAACGGCTTTAAAAACTTTTGGAAGCGCAATGATATACTTTGACTTTGAACGAACAGCGGAGACTAATATAAGCGTTCACAATGCTAAGGTAAGGGAAAACCGAGAGATTTTGAAAGACCTCATTAGTGTAAATTGCTTCTTACCCAAACAGCAATTAGCAGTGTGTAGTAACGATGAGAGTTCGATTTCCTCTAATCGTGGCAACTATGTGGAACTTTTACATACTCTTGCTGCGTAAGATGAAAAATTAGCTAGACATTTAGGGAGTAGAGACATCTACTGTGTTTTCTGGCTTCTCAAACATGATTCAGAACGATTTAATTGCAGCAGTAGGTGATGTGGTTAGATGTGATATAAAGGAGGTAAGTGCAGCCCCATTTGTTGTTGCAGAAGTAGACGAGTCAACGGATGTCACAAACAAAGCTCAGATCTCTGTCATTATGTGGCTAAAAGCGAGGTGGCTTGTGAAGTGAAGGAAGCGTTCTTGGGATTTGATGATATGAGTAATGACAGACGAGCCGCTGCTATATTTGTAGTTGTCCTTCCTGTATCCATTTACTCATGTTTGCTTATTTTACATGGCGAACAGCCAGTACTATTTGGTCAGTTTGTGAAGAAAAGTGGTTGGTGTTGCTGCGCACCAGTGCGCGGCGTTAACCTGCCGCGCTGTGTGCAGACGTGTTGACATAGTTCTCTAGTTGCTTCATTCAAGCTTCCAAGTGTGGGTGTGTGTTTGGGGGCAAATGAAGCACCCGGGGATGCTATCCGTGTGAGGCTGTCATCTTCTAGTAACAAAGGGGAGGACCCTTAAGATACGCCTACGGATGAACATAGTCGTGCAAATATGCTCCGTGTTGCTTCTAATTGCTTGTTGTGGCCGCATCGTATACTTGCAGTGAGTCGGTCGCTCTTTGTGCTTCGTATCAATCGTGTTTTGTTCTCCCTGCGCCAGTGCGTTGAACCTGCGTATGGGGCGCCGTTCGTAAAAATATTATATCTGACTGATTTAGCACAAAAACTGCTATCTCTGCGCATATTTAGCTGTCTCTGCGCAGAGATAGCAATCTTTGCGCGCATTTAGCTATCTCTGCGCAGAGATAGCTATCTCTGCGCGCATTCAGTTATCTCTGTGCAGAGATAGCTATCTCTGCGTGCATTTAGCTATCTCTGCGCAGAGATGGCTATCTCTGCGCGTATTTAGCTATCTCTGCGCAGAGATAGCAATCTTTGCGCGCATTTAGCTATCTCTGCGCAGAGATAGCTCTCTCTACGTGCATTTAATTATCTCTGTGCGCATTTAGGTATCTCTGCGCAGAGATAGCTATCTCTGCACGCATTTAGCTATCTCTGCACAGAGATAGCTATCTCTGCATGCATTTAGATATCTCTGCGCAGAGATAGCTATCTGTGTGCGCATTTAGCTATCTCTGCACAGAGATAGCTATCTCTGCACGCATTTAGCTATCTCTGCGCGCATTTAGTCATCTCTGCACAGAGAGATAGCTATCTCTATCTCTGCGCAGAGATAGCTATCTCTGTGCAGAGATAACTAAATGCGTGCAAAGATAGCTATCCATGCACATATATAGCTAAATCTGCATGCATATATAGCGCTGAAGCGTGTCAGAGGAAAACATGGTATCCTGTCTGAAGAAAAACTTGGTGTTCTGTTTCAGTAATCCAGACAAAAGCTAGACTACTGCAAGGCATGAATTCCCTTGCATCATGTAAAGCTAGGTGGTTTCAGGTCTAAATTATACTGGTTTGATGATAACATTGGTTGACGCAGACGATGGGCTACAGTAAACTTGTGGTGGTGGTCTCAGTGTTAGTGCCATTTTTTGCTTAAAGTTTCAAAGAAGATCTCGTCAAGTCTGACCATTCCAACTGTCCTCACCAGGCGCAGCTCACTGCCTCTCAGCACCTTCAGGTGCACTAAAAGAATGCTCTCGCAGAAAGAGCGTTGAAAGCGAAGTGCTCGCTTGGAGATGAGCACCGTTTTGTAAAGAGAATAACGCTGTCATAGAAAAAGGGCATCGAAAGGAAATGCTCGGTTAGGCGTTCTTACCCGAAAATAACTTTGGCAACACAAAACACTGTTTTTTGAAAACAATAGATAAACCTTTGAGAAGCTGACGAGGTCCGCCAGTCACCATCCAAAGGTCCGGATTCGGACCGCGGTCCGCCATTTGAGTTGCCCTGGCATAGGCCATAATAATAAATAATGACTCAGCTAATAAACATAAACAATATAAAGAGCCATCATGCAAAAGGGTAGCCAGTTGTCAGTGGAAATCAAATTAAATGAAAACAATGGCAGAATAACTGATCGATGTAAACACAGAATGTCACGGGGTCACATAGGATTTGTGAAGGACCACGGCGGTCATCTAGTCATCCATCCCTGTTAGTACTTTTTGACAAGTATTGAAAAACAACAGTTCGAAATAAAATAAGCGCAGTTACAAAAACACAAACAAACGAAACACAGAACATGGTGAAGAAGAAGTACAGATGAAGAGAGCACGCCTATGTGCACAAAGAACTGGAGCTAGTTTGATTGAAGAAATTTCGTGTGGTCAAGAAAAAAGTTAAACATAGTAAGAAAAAACAAAAAATACAAAAAATAATTGATAAAGTACAAAAGAAAAAAACTATGGAATGTGATTTTATGCGTAAAAAGGGATGCGCACAGGACTGAATAACAAGGGTAGAAAGGGTAAAGTGTTTTGTGAACGTCCATTGCATCGTCAGCAACCGGAAAATTATATGCAAAATGTTCACGTTGCCCCATCCCGGAAAAATTTATACCGACGCCCATGCCATCGGTTACGTTTTCTCATTGAAACAGATGAAGTTTATCTAATAAGCTCGCATTAGTGTTGTATTAAACGCAAAATCTGGTCAACTAAATAAGGCTGACATACTTACAAATTCGGCACTTGCTTCCGGAAAATCCTGGCTTGCACTGACAGCTGTACGAATTGTAGTTGTTGATACACGTCTTCGTTCCTGGTTTGTGGCACTTATTGAGAGATGTTCCACATTGCTCTTTTTTATAAAAAATAAAACAAAATTGTCAAAGACGTAAGTGTTGGAAAAATTGCCAAGCACACACTACAGTACTTATTGCGATATCAAAGCAAACGCTTCATATAAATTGTATCAAAACGCGAACTTGTGATTGGCATATCTTAAGTTTGATTTTCGTGTCTCAATTCCTTTCTTGTATATCAATTTAGGTTTTTATTGAAAACATGTTATCGCTGCTCTTTTCTTAACTTTGCTTCTTGCAAACTCAAGTTGCGATGCAGGCCATATTATATTTTTGTTCTTGATACATTTTTGCTAGTTCAATATTACGTTTACCAAAGCAATTTTACAGCAAGTGGATTTCAAATTTGAAAATCTTCTTGAATAGGTGTACTTTGCATCAATTGTGTTTTGTCCGCCTGACACTGTAATGTTAACAATTTATGAATAACATCTACCACACACAGTAACTGTGTGACAAAGAATTTGAATTTAAGGGGCAGTCAAGGTTTCGCGCGTACACGCACAAAGTAAATATACATCTATAAGCAGAAGATTGTGCTTTCGTTACTGCTCAGTTCCCTGCACAAGTCGTGTTCACTGCGACAGTGTTTGTGCGACAGCTTTTGTGATGTCACTTAGACACGGAAGCACTGCTCTGTGTTTCTTGAGTATGATTCAGTTTACTGTATTTATAGAATATTTAACAAACAGCTTCCATTGCATAACACACACAGGAATATATGCCCTTTCCCACCACCAAACTAACACCCGCGAGAATCAGAAAAGGATGTTGCGAATACCATTAGGTAGAACAGCATCCGAACGACCACTCTCAACATGAAAAGGAGCCAAATTGTGAAATAACACACCAGAAAAAATAAAGTAACAGAGCTTTTAGTGTTTTCGTTTTCAAAAGAAAACGTTTCTTTCAGAACCCAAGCAATCTCACGATTAAATGAATGTCACAGATGTGTCTGCAGCTCTTCAAAAATATGATTGAATATCCTTTTATTCATGATATTATCTACACTCTCGTTGTGCACTTCGTATTTTTGCAGTGTTACAAAGTTCTGCTATTGGAGTGGTTGAATTGTAGACCTTGCGGTCGTTCTGCCAGTACCACTGATTCATTAGTGATGGTGATTATCAAATAAAATGTCGTCTTGTCTGCACTGCTTCATTGGACTGCCAACTGCTTGTTGCTAGCTTGAACCCAGGAACCACTATTGCTTTGTCTATCTGCTCCTTAACATAAAGACATAAAAGGCTTCGCAATTTTTCGGGAAAAGTTTACTTGAAGAAAAGTAACTGCATGAAACTCCTCGAATTTGAGTTACACTCTGAACATGATCAGCTGCGAAGACCAGTGTGGCCTTTCACAAGATGCGCTGCCCTTGGAAATCAGTCGAATCAGTCGTTTTCCGTGAAATGCCGCAAAGCTCAAGAAATTAGGAACTTTCTGGCATGCGCGTATATCATAACCTCCAGAAAACATTTTAAAAAATTGAAAAATCTTTAAAAATTATTTAAAAAAAATTTAAATGTCCCATCCCATGGTAACTTAAAAAATTCCTTCTGTATGACATAAAATTACTAAGAATGGGATATGAGACAAATTTTCAGACCATGCACTGCCCATTCCATTGCACAAATCCCATGGAATTCCCATGTGAATTCTGTTCCTACGGATAAGCTTGGTAAACGCCCGTTAACAGCTTGGGGAACGCTTAGTGAAGCCCTGACCGAGGCAAAAATGTGATTGAAGTTGAGTCATCACGTCATATTGAAGCACATTGAGTGCACCACATAAAAGACTCGGCTCTAGAGTCATTGGCTTGAGTCACGATGCTATAACCGGCCATTACCAATGACGTGTCGAACGAAACATTTCATTGTTGCCATGTTTTTCGTTCTCTTTCACTACCCGATGATCTTCCAGACCATCCAAAAAGTTTAAAATTGTTTAGAAAATTTTTGTCTTTAAGCGTAGATAAATATCAAAAAATACCTTTGACGTTACGTTTTCACTTACTCGTCAACAACGCCCATCGTTCATTCTGAAAAGAAAGGGTACAAAGGAAGTTTAGAGAAATAAACCATGAATTCCTGCTGCAAACAATTTGACAGCTGCAAGTTTGAAGGTTGCAGTTCTTGAAGAAATTGCACAAAATAAACACATAGAGCCATGTAACTTTAAACTGGCAAGTTTGAAATGAAACTCCGTACATGTTGAAAGGTTGTTTACGTCAGTGTTAGATACTGGAGATGTCCAAATGTGAGCGATTGCTGCCAGTAGTAATCTAAAAAAACTTTGAGATTCGGTGAAAAATGTTAGAGAAATGTAATAACTTTTTCAAAGTATTCGATGAATTTCAAAAGCTTTGACCAAAATTGTTTTTCTTTAGAATTATGCTATACAATCAGACTCTTTATGAACATAAGATCATATTACTACAAGACAACGCTACAGGTGATGCAGTACATCCCAGAGAAATTTCATCTCAAACATGCCAATGAAAAGATTTGAAAAAGAGCAAAAACATGAAACACGTATTTAAGGCCTATCACGTTTAATTTCATTTTGTCGACGGTACTATGTCACGTTTAATTTCACTCTGATATAAATGGTATATCAAAAACACCATTCAGCTGATATAGTAAATGCATACATATGCGGCAGGAAATTTGAAATAAAAGCCTGGGTCGATTCTGTGTTCAGGATGACTAGTCATACTAATTAAACATCATTTTAATGTCAAAATATCCGCAGAAACACGAAAATTATTACGCGATTTGAGGTTGGCAATTTTTCATTTCAGCGTATCTTTCAAATTTCCTGCCGCATAAGTACGCATTTACTATATCAGCTGAATGGTGTTTTTGATATAAGGATAATATAAGGAACGCATTTGCTGTTCTAATGATTGTATTCCTCGCCGCCTCCACGTGTGTCTATAAATGCAAATCACCGCCCTGAATGTTCTGTCTGCACATGCAACATGCAATGCATTTTTATATTTGGAAATAGAAAAACGCAGTCCATACAAGATTTCATGGTGTTGCTGGGTGCAACTCGGACAATCACCATCATGGGGTGCAAGCGGGCGAATAACCTTTTGCAGGGTAATGAATGCTCAAAATCAAGATTAATAATCCAACCGATCAAAGAGGACGTAGGATGGTATACTTCAAGTAGCATAAACGACAAGTTATTCCTTTGGTGTCTCGAGCAAGATCCCATGGGTTTTTGGGTGAAAAGATTGTGTACTAAAATAAGTCTCTTGTTTTTGCAGTGCTAAGAATTATAAGCTAAGCTCGTTCCAAGAGTCGAGTGTCTTTCTTTATGAAACAATCAAACATGGATCAACAATTGAGGCACGCTTGAACTGCGCTTAGATACTGTCTTAAAAACGTGTTTACAAAAATGGAAGCAGTTATCTCGAAGTTGACTGCATTTTAACGATCAAGGTATGAAGTGATTGCAGTGAAATACATATGAAGAAGTTACATCAACAAAGAGAAAATATTTTCGTGAAATGACCAACCGTAGCAGCTTCGTCTACAAACACTTCTTTAGCTTCTTCATAGCTACACGTCTCTTCAATGCATTCTCGTTCCCAATCTCCCTGACGAAACTCTTCAAATAAGAAGTTTGCACGCTTCTCTCTTTTCAGAAATTCACTTGCTTCATCTTTTTCCAGAAATACTGTAAGTTAGCAACTATAAGTTTAAGCAGTGGTGCAGACTGAAAGAGGAAGCGGGAAAACACTTTGATGGGACGAAAGTGTGACTAACTATCAGCAGAGTTGGTATTGCTTTCTGCGAAATTCACGAAAAATGCTAACAAACCTGCCGGTAATTTGGCATCACATTATAAAATTCGGCAACGCCCTTCCCCTTCCTAAAAAAGTGAAACCGCTTATTGTGTTTCCTAGACTGCACCAGCTGAGTTTAAACAAGTAACGCTAGCTGATACAGCAGACACCTTTAAGTTACTACTGTGTGAAATAATAATATCTGTATTTCATTTTGTAACTGCGAATTTGTTTAAATTGGTGAGGAATCTATGCTTGAAACGAGTTCAAAACTGGTGTGAAATGAACGTAAAAATATGATTAGCATTGCCCTGGATCGATGGATTCTTTGCGTTGGGATCCCCTAATATCTTAAAATGTTCACCTAATGTATTGACTAAACGGTTTGGTAAATGTTTATTTCCATGCAGTGTTGAACACACGTTTGGCTTCTCAGTAAAGGAGGCAATTGTAGTGTTGACGCACAGACCAAAATACAGAGAAGATTGCTTAACAAGGAAAGTGAGCTATATCAATAAGCTTTTCAATGGCGTATCCATGCCAGGCGTTTAGGGGTGGAGGCGCAGTCAAATTGGGCGGCGCCGGAAAAGGTAATCATTTGTTTAAAATATCGTAGATTATCTGGTGGCATTTGTTTAAAATATCGTAGATTATCTGGTGGCAGCAATTGTTGGATATCACACAAAGTGATTGCTTTTTCTAAGCCAAGAAGTGGCTATTTTTGTTGGGAAAACTATGTGATCTTTCAGAGAATCACCAAAGTTTAAAAGCACGTTGTATCAGAAATTGAAAACTTTTCAAGCGTGACCAAACAAACGGGCCCCATTTTTCACACCCTGCACAAATCGCTAAGAACACTGGGGGTGTCTCCAAAGTTTTCTTGCATGTTCAAAAATTGTTGTGCCGTAAAGCATTCTACCCACTCATTTTTAACATTTTTGGCTTTCCCAGCAAGAGCAGAAAAAAGATTGTCTGAAACCTATTGCCAACCTGGTTAAAATTAGAATGCAAGTGATAACTCACATGTCGAGATAGGAGTCAAATAAATACTGCTAAATATTGCAGTATGAATGACTAACACTCTGCGCTATTTGATTAACAGTCTGATTAGCAATCTGATAAATAAAGCTATGGTCACATAATAAGGGGACAGAGTCTATTTGAGCTCGTAATCCACAAAAGCTTTATGCTACCACTGGTGTTGCTTATGCAACTAAAAATGGATGAACCTAAACGCAAATAGACCCATTTGTGGGGAACTTGTTTTTTTTCTGAAAAAAACAACTTTTGTAAGCCATGCAGTCGATGGGTTTTGCGGTATGCAAAGTATACCTAACACGCATGCTTATTGGTGCTAGCAAACCCTGACTGTTGAATGTATGCTAGCAAATCCTGCGGGCCAATAGAGGTGAATATCTGAACGCATTGATTCCAAAATCTTTGGCCTTGGAAGGGATATGATGCGAAAATTGACTCAGTTTGCCTTCACACAATAGAATCTATTGCAGGCATCACAAGCTACTAAGAACTATCTCTGTGAATTTAAAAAAGAACAGAGGAGGTGCATCTAAATATTGTTTAAATATCAACATAAGAACATAGGAAAAATACGTAAGAAGATGCTACGAGGTATTTCACGCCGCAAGCGCACTACTTCTTCGTGACTAAAAATTTATGTGAAGGGAAAACATTTCCAAAATTGATGAAAATGTACAAAATTCCAAGCATTCGCTCGAAACTGTAAGTCAGTGGAATTTTTGTATCCAAAACTTTATACCTCTTGGGTACAGTTTAGTTCGTTATTCAAAATCCAACTGAAGAATCTTTTCATTTGATAAAGGTTTTCAAAGGAACTATCACAAAGATATTTCCAGAGTGGCATAAATGTCCTCCAAATGTTTAACGAGCTCTCGAAAGTCCAAGACATCTTTTAGAAGGTAATCGAAGAACTTCAACTCCATGAGACACTTTTGAGAAAGAGACGACAAAAATTTGAGTAACACTACCATCGTAATTGCATAGTTCTCACCTCCAGGGCTGGCTGCAGCTTTGAAGTTAGGAACGGCAAGCAGCAAACAGACGGCAATACCGATAAACTGATTCATTTTCTGTAAACGTTGCTTAAACTTGATAATTTCTACATTTGATATCTGCATTCAGAAGTGTTACGCGTGGAATGTTGAGGTGTAGCAAAATAATGTTTTTGTTATATGATCACGTAAACAACAACGATTATACAGTTTGTTTACTTTTCTCCGGCAGTGCTAAAACTTACCCAACAATAGAGCAGCATCCACCGGGCTTATCTCATGGACGAAATGAAAGGGAACGCCATTGGCAATTCCAAACTTTTACACGGCATTTTCAAGTTTTTTTGTGCGGCGTCACGGCAATTTTATTATATTCATATAAGGCATCAGGACCCAAAGGACTCTTTAAACAAAATGGTTTTCTTTGATCTCAATTTGAAGTTTGCATGGTCAAGGTTTCCGAGTGTAGTTAGACATGAGCATCTATTCGGCTTGAGCCTGTGGAGAAGTGACAAACATTTATTTTACAAGTCATCGTCAGAAGGTGCGTCAAGCATTTCGCAGCGCCTTTTTGGGAAAGCTAGCATCGAAACTGCTCGATTTGGGCAGTTTCACCTATCAGTGCGCCTCATGGCGGCTCATGGCAAAATCTTTAAGTGAACTGTGCTGGCACCCATCCGCAGCAAAAAAAACTTTTCGATTTTGTTAAAATGATAGCTGACCATGCACTTGATAGTAGTCATATAATGTGTTCGTTTGATGTCAAAAGTTTGTTCTCAAATTTTCCTATTGGTATTACTGTAAATTTTATATTGGACAAAGTCTTCGCTGACGGTGAGAGCAAATCTCATTGATTAAACCGAACGGAACTTCGAATGGTGTTTGACTGGATTTGCAAAAATACTGTTATGCAATTCAACGGAAAATATTACACAGATAGATGGTGTAGCAGTGGCTCACCGATGGAACGTTTGACGGCAGACGTATTCATGGAGTAGTTATTTGACAGCGTTAAATAAGATTGGATGCTCCCCTTACAGACTTTATTGGTATGCAGATGATATTCTCTGTGCGTTTTGTGTTTGATTGAAAAGACAAGATGGATCAATTCGTATATAATTTGAACAAAGTCCATTCAAGCGTATAAGTTTTTAAAAAGAGGTAGAAGCAGACGGACAGCTGGCATATTTGGATGTTCTACTGACAAAAACCGAGACTAGAATAAAACAACTATCTACAGGAAAAGCACTCATACAGGATAAGTGGCAAAGCTTGTATTCATAGGCGCCGGAACCTGGGGGGCGCATGGGCCTAGGTCCCCCACTTTTTTTCTGGAGGTGCTGGCCCCCCAGTTTTAAATTTCGAATTTGCCTAAATAAGTTTGAGTAACACAATTAGGATTGGGTCCATTGTTAAAGTAAATCGTAAACTTTAGCAGAATTTTTTCAACATCATTTGCAATGCATTACTTGTAATTTGGCAGTGAAACTGGCAGAATTTCGTAAATGTTTGGCAGAATACCGTGCACAATTTGATCACCCTTCTCGGGTTTGCTTACCGCATTGGTGTTGTCGAACAGTGTTGCCAGATGGTGAAACACTACACCATTTTTTACAAAGATGGTGTAATTTTACATGCATGTTTGCAGGAAAAATGTCGTGCCACTCCATCGAAAAATTCTTGCAATTTGGTATAATTTCAAGCGTTTTAACACCATTCTAAATAGTAAAATTTTGCTGAATTTTATACGCAAAACAAAATACTTGATAGATCAAATTCAACTGTGTGTTTGTTTTTGCATTAGCAACGCCAAATAGCTATATTATTTTTTTGGATTGCAACTTTACAACTTGCTACACGCTCTTATAAACCGAGTCGTCGATTGCGATTTATATTGAAGAACGCGAGCTTGCTTGCTTTGTATATCTGTGACACCACCCACGGTCCTAATTCACTAAGTTGTTTACTCAGGCTATTTTCATTGGGCCTTATCACTGTTCACATATTTTCGTTCCATGTCTGACCTTTCGTGTCCATGTTGCAGGTTACCTGAATAAACCAACATCATTTGTAAGAGGCGTTCTCTCGGCTTCGATCGCTCGCGCCTTACTCGGGCTCATCTGTTAGAGCACGAGGCCCTATGCAATTCAGTATTTTCAAAAATAAAATTAATATCAGACTAAATTTTTTTTGAAGCAATGTATTTGTATATAACAATGGTGAGCAAACTGCGGCTGGTGAGTCGCATCCGGTTCGCCGACATGCTTTGTGCAGCTCCACTAGCTGAATAGCAATATCTCAAAATGATAGCGAGTTGTCGCTTAATATTTAAGGTTTGTGTCATTTATCAATGTGTTTACACGAATTCGTAAGGTTAGTTGCCAGGAAGTCTACGCGATTTGATGTAGTTTTTTATGTAAAACTTTTTCTGCAAAAATTCCATTCTTTAGCGAACTGTATTTGTATTGACACTACAAACTGATTTTTCGGCTTGCTGGTGTTTTTGGTTTTCTGCAAAAAACTCTGCCACTTAATGAGTTTGCCCACCGCTGATATAGAACACTGGATATGAAGTCCAATTCAGTGGACAGTGAACAGTTTCCATTTCGAGAATAATTTCAAACGAACTATAAATTGTCCAGTAACTCGGGCTAATATGGACGAGCGTAGTAAGCAGAGAACTAACTGGCATTATCAATGCTTTTTGACGTACGTTCCTCAATAGTGGAGAAGTTATCATGTGAACTTCTCATTTGCTGTTACGTAACTAAAGTCACTGAGCAACGATAGTGGCAGCTAGAATTAAAGTAAATGGAAATTTCAGTGACACAAAGCTCAAACAGTTGTAATCAATCAGCATAAATCGCGTGATGAGCCCGAGTGACGCGGTTGACCTGGAGCTACCCAAGTAACAGCCTATTTGAATTTCAGGTGGTTCACAGATACGTTTTCATAGTGGTGTAATTTTGACCTTCATATTGTTTAGGAGCAGAAGGTGAATCTGGCAACAAACTCCCACTCACCCCTATCTGATGATGTAATATGAGGACGCTCCCTTAGCTTCGTGCATGTTGTATTTGTACTTACTTGTGAAGGAACTTTGTGCAAGATTAAGAACAACTGGTTGCATTTATGTGTTCAAGTCAGTGTAGCGTAGGTAGATAGGGGTTACTGTAGATACATGGCGTTGAGGGCTTATAAACCATTGCATAAAATTGCTTAAACATGCTCAAAAAAGTTAATGACGTCATCTTTCATTGCTTGTGAAGTCACAGTTGCCAATTCAAACCACAAAATTTTTCTACAGTTTTTTTGACTTGATCTTGTGCCCCCCAATTTGAAAAATGTTCCGCTACGCATGCTTGTATCCAGTGCAACATAAAAGGCATCTTTCAATGTTTATTACATCATTCCTATAAAACTTGCAGCTCTTATCATTTGATCCACAAATAATTTCAAAGTATTAAATCCTATTTTTTAGCAATGGATACCCGGACCGGTTTAGAGACAAGCAAATCCAGATATTTCTCAACAAACGTTATAAACATACTCCTTCCATAAACAAACAAGAAAAGACGACTGTACTCGAAAAATTCTTCTATACATGTCCTACCTTTCTGAAACATCACTACATCTAGAAAGAGAATTGCGAAACTATTTTCAAAAATATTTGAAAGAAATTTCTCAACCAGTTCTCATTCGTAGAACACATACGATCGGAAGATCATTCTTAGGTACAAGGACAAGAAAACACATCTGGAACGATGCAATGTGGTATATAAACTTACATGTTCGTGTTGTCATTCCTATATTTTCTTTGGACAACTCAAAGAAATTTGAAATGTCGCCTTGACGAACACAATCCTTTGAAATCTAACTACCAAACTAGCGATGTAGTCAAACACTTATGCTCACATCCAGGTTATTTCATGGACTTTAAAAATCCCGAAATCTTGGCTTTGCTTTAAACCACCGTGAGCTATGAATTAAAGAGACACTCTTAATACAAGACAGATTAATGTCGACGATTTTTCCACCCCTTCATACCTTTTTTAATACGTAGGTCAAATATTTGCTTGATTCTCAATTCTTACGTTGATACATGTTTCGTGCGCTTGTTTCAGTGCCGTGGCAAGGCAGCCCCGTACCCCCCCATGCAAATCGTAAGCATTAATGAGACTGTCGGTTTCACATACTGTCGTATACCAGGGGTGTGCAACCTTTATTACTGAAGGGCCAAACGCAATTAAACTGATTAGACCGCGGGCCGCGCCTTCGTTTCACACAGGCTGTCTAGCTTGAGCGCAATTTTGTTGTAAAATGTGAGAGGGACAGCTTGGTGTGAAACCAATACATTACGAAACCTAAAGTGAAAAATGTGGGGTACATGGCATATTATATCCCCACTGTCTGAAAAAGTTGGGGGGACGCATCCCCGTGTCCCCCACCTAATTGCGCCCATGCTGTCTAGTACTAGTGACCGGCATAAAAATCCACTTTGTTGTATTGCATTTGGCCCGCGGGTCGCAGGTTGCACACCCCTGTCGTACACTATAGTTGATGCAAGTACGGCAACTATATCAGACAGGTAAAGTACATCATAAATAATTTCCTATCACATCACAAGAAGTGATGTTTGTTTCGCTTTATTGATGATAACAACTAACAAGTAATAAAGTTAGTTTTCACTTACTTTGCATTGGCAGTTCATTAAAGTTATTTTCTCCTAAGTCAGGGGCGGACCCAGCCAGTAATTTCAGGGGGGCGATTCCAGTAATATTGGTAGTCAAATCTCATAAGGGCTTTTCTACAGTAAGAGAGATGAAGTATAAGCTACTTCACAACACTTCTGTGACAAAAGAATGGACGAAAAAATGGTCCTTAATAACGAATGTTGTTTTCTGAATTGTATAAAACATGGTGAATAAAGTTACTTTCGTAGGTTTTAGGGGGGACGATCGCCCCCTGGATCCGCCCCTGTCCTAAGTTGTACATTATTAGTTTAGCTTGGTTAGGTTTTGAAATAGCGCTGCTCAATGGGGCTAATTTGCAACTGGCTCGAAAAAGCACGCATCTGCCTAAGTGCTTGCTGATATTAAAGGGCTCCATCTGGATTTTTTTGGGGGCACAGCCTT
>Ga0210059_1006326_pt1 | contig 19027 bp, 8 predicted proteins | sample Ectturendosymbi2_FD_188042 | JGI IMG/M metagenome (GOLD analysis project Ga0210059, IMG submission 188042) | Ecteinascidia turbinata endosymbiont from Florida, USA - Sample 2 (SPAdes) (version 2) | ecosystem: Host-associated > Tunicates > Ascidians > Unclassified | place: Key West, Florida... | reverse complement strand
GCCTTTTGAAACCCCCCCCCCCATGAAAATTTTCTGCGTACGCCACTGATATCAATATCTGCTGTTGCAGTTTTCAAAAACATATCCATGAAGAGAAAAAACCGTGCTGCAAGATCATTTTGACCTAACGATAAATTTTGATCTAATGATAAATTTTGACATTTTTTGACCTAATAACTTGGAGTCGCTTATGGCATGAGCATGAAATTTGGTTGGTGAACATTTGATGAACTTTGAAAAAGGCAGGAAAAGCGTTTTGACATCATTGACTTTTGGTTGCTCTAGTTATAATGTTGTATCATTCAATGCATTCCTAAAGCAATTTTTGCACATGAGTTTTGAAACAGAAGTTCATCAAATGTTCGAAACAAACAAAAAATCCAAATAAACCAACAAGATCGTGATATCAAATAAATTAAAACGAACACGAATACTCAAAAATACATCTGAATTTCATGATTTTCCACTTTTTTATTGTAGATGGTTTCAAAATTTCAACTAAAATCAGTTGAATAACCTCATCTCTATTAAGATTCTAAACATATTTGTCCAGCAAAATTTTTTATTCTCGTTATTTCCTTCAAAATGATAGACCGCATAACATGTGGTTGTTGGGGTTTCAGGAGGTCGGATGCATTCAACTACCTGCGGGAAATCTCACAATCGGTCAGTAGCAGAGAACAAGACCAGCTGTGTTTTCTACAGAGCTTGGCAAGCCTGTATCTACGGGCATAAGAGTTTTGTTTCACGAATTTCTCTTCCTTTTTAGGACAGACCTGTGCTGCAAATCAGACGAAGAATACAACATTGCTAAGGCTCAAATCGAATCGTAAGTACTGCTTTTATGTATTTGTAAAGTGATTGTAGCAATAAACCAAAGAGTTCAAACTAAGTAAGTTCAGTTTTTTATACATTCGTTTTTTCTACTCCAGTCTTTAGAAGTAGATATGCTTTCTTCAACATGCATTCACCGCAAAAAACACAAAGTTGCATGAGGGCGAAGGAGTGCAGAGGTGTTCATCACAAAATCTGAAGACATGCACGAAGATGAAAGGATTCGCAGGATGCACTATGACAACCATTAGGATGCAGCAATAAAACGTGCATCGTTCCGTTTGGAAGTGTTTTGAACGCACGTTAAGTATGATGACCACCTTTACGAAGCTGCATTCAGCACATAACCTAATACACTGTAATTTCTCTGTTACGTCAACAATCAGCAGCATCGCTTCACTTGTAAAATAACTAGTCTCAGCACAAGTCAGCCAATAAACTATGCCCCATGGTGGAGTAACCTGTATATTTCTATTTCAAAAGTACGTCGTCAGTTTGCTTGGGAGGTTGCTCAAACATCCATTCTGTAACAAATGCAACCTTAGATCAACGGTGTTCAACATGACATTGTGACGTTATACTAGTATCAAGTGTGAAACTAGAGCAACACATGGTTCGATATCCTACACGTATGCAGTCATTCAGCCAAACATTAAGTATAACTTTGACCTATAATGAAATTTCGACTAAAAGTCGTGATACAGTATCTTTGCTCCAGTGAAACTTTCAACAGCCAAAAAAGCTGAACTAAATCACCGCACCGATGCACAAGAAGAAAATATTGCTGTTGAGGACTGTGACCAAAAATGCGAAAGAACCTAGCCAAACCTTTAAAATTTGTAAAAAAATAGAAATATCAGCCGATTCTCACTTCCCCAGAGATACATAGAAGATGAATATACGACTAAAATAAACGTCGCTTTTTCCAAACGAAAAAGGGAGCAATCCATATGTTGCCATTCTATGCTTCTTTATCCCTGTGAAGTATACCAACTTCTGCACTGGGTCTTCAAAATTGCTTCTGCACTTGGAAACGCAAAATCTTCAAAATGAACATCAGCCTGACAAACTCATTCAATAAAAATTATTCAAAACAACGGAGGTCTTTTCAATCGCAAGAGGAAAAAATTTAAGGAAAGCCGCTGTAGACTAATAATTACCAAGATATTTTCAAAGTATCAACAAAAATCATGCAATAATAATGTGTTTGCATGACGAAAATGTTGTATGTTGTACGGAAAACCAAATAATGAGATGCTTTAAACATTTCTGCTTATTTGTCATTTAGGCAGGCCTAGAACTAAGGTGATGCCATACTTGTACAAATATGTCTGGAGTTGACACACAGGACAAAACCTGGATTTTTTTTAAAGCGCAAACTAATATTTCGAAGGTAATTAAGCATTTTTGCCAATAGGTGGATGCGTTTTTGCATTTAGCCTAACTATCTGTTCTGCTGAGATTGGCAACAAATACTCAACTAACTTTGTCTCCTGCTTATCAGATACAAGTGGTGGTGTCACTTTGATGACGACATTTACGTCAACATTCCTCGTTTGATCGAAGTCTTAAACGAGCACAACCCTTCAGATCCTGTCTACATTGGCAGAAGAAGTACCCAACATCTTTGGGTGAGCTGTTGCTGTAATTCCAGCTTGAACAAGCCGCTGTTGGTATACAAGTAAGATAAGTTTTACCGTCATCTTATTTGCTAGAATGTGTGAGCTCAACGAAATTTCTCAAAAATTGGTATAGTTTTTTCTCTTGTTCAATATTTGTTTACAATTTAACCAGTATGACATGTTCTGCGCTCTTTCTGCTCGATTTACTTGCCTCGCTCCCCAAAAAACTTCGAGAAATACAGATTTTAAGAAATATTATCTACGTTTGTTTTGCGGTCCACAAAAAGCATATGACTAATCATTTGGAAAATCTTTGGGAATTGATGCGGATGTACGTCATTGACAGTCATCTGCAACTGGCCATTAAAGCCAGTTCCTTTTCTGCTCATAAGGAAAGTTTTGGGGAGTGTTGCAGGAGTAAGTCGTTGGGTCCCTGCAACTGGCCATTGAGTCATAATCTTCTGCTCCGACGTTTGTGAACATTTTAGCAGTTTAAGTCAAAGCGATTCGCCATTGTTATTTCACTTCAACAAGGATTGTGCTGTCACCACTTCATTGTCTATAAAACTGTTTTGTCAGAGGATCACATAAGCTATCACACAACAGTTCGAGGGCCGGACATTTCACGTAATGCGATTGTTTCGGGATATATTCCAATCTACCAAATCAACACATGTTTTGCAAAAGTACTGTCTTATTCTTCCATTGTTGATAAAAATGGCTTCGCGGGCCGGATTTGGCTCGCGGGCCTTAGTTTGGAGACCCCTGGTCTATATGAATTGGATAGACAATCACAGCCGAGTCGACAAAGGTGTCACTTTTGGAAGCTGCACGATCAGCTTGTTTTGCGGCCGATTTTTTGCTACTTGCATCCCCTGGGAAGAACTAAATACACCGCTACAATGGTACAGCTACGTGATCAAAATGTCCCAAGAAAGATCCGGAGAGAGTCCTGTTGGCCCCGCCCACATAACGGCCTAGAGTTCGACCAAACACTAAGTTGTGTAATTTTATTTCAGGCCTGACTTGGATACATCTTGTTGAGAAGCCAGAAAAAAATATAAAAAGTTGCTTCAACTACAGAGGTATTTCGAGAACCCCTAGGTGTGGTGGCCCGCGACCTTGCTGGGAGAAAAAGCGAGAGCAAAGCTGAGGGAAGCTAGTTATCATGCCTGCGATATATTTTGTGTAAATGAAGATGGAGAGTAAAGTAACAAGTCTCCACAAAGCCGAAGGGCTTGAATCTATCAGCAATTTTTCAACATGAATGAGTTTTAATTTACAACATATGCGTGCATGGATAATAAAGACGAGGTTTAGGTTGGAAGTTGAAGATGCCTGCTCCGTACAAGAAATATGTTCTTGTTTTAACAATCAATGTGTCTGATTCATTTCTGCGTAAGGATACCTTTCGACGGATACTTTAAGGCAAGACGTATTTGAAGCACAAAGTAATGATGACATCATGAACAAATATGGACCTCAATGCGCTGAATCACTTTATATTTGCATTGACTGAGATTTGCCATGTCGTATTTTTATTTGTTAGTTAGTTACTAATACATCATGTTCCATCGTTCTTCACTTTGGGCCATGTGACGCCTTTTCGTAATGATGGACACTTTGAAACAAGATAATTTGCAGCCCTGGTGGGCCACATAATTGAAACATATTATCAAGTCTTAGGCTTCTTATCTAAGTTAATTAAAATAACAATTTGACATAACATGTGGCTGCTACTTTATTTTTAAGACAAACAACAAAGGGACAAACATCTACTTCGCCACAGGCTGCGCCATCTGTATTTCACGTCCACTATTTGAAATAATGGACGAATGGATTGGGTAAGTGGGTTTAAAACGTTAATGCCGGAGGAAGCGCCGCATGTTGACAATGTTGTTTTATGATGGTATACCGATACTTAAAATTTCTTTTGAGAGTACTTTTTCTTTTCATAGCTCCAGATAAACAAGTAAATTCGGGAAAAATTTCAACAAAGAAAAGAGAAGTTGGTGTATCCTTACTTGTTGCAATTTCGACAAGAAAAGAAAAACAATTAGCTTTTTAACATTTTGACACTTATATTAGTTTTTTTGAAACCTTTCCTGGTTTAAAATATTTGGCTGGGAGTTTTTCACAAAAATGAACGATTGAAAATAAGTGTTCCAACACCAACCACTAGTTTTGCTAAGCAGATGCAAAGATAGTGGCTCACAATTTTGTTTTGACTGCAGCAAAACATGACGCTTCAAACTGAAGTTAGCCTAATGTTAGAATTTTTACCGAAAAAAAAACGTTAATAAATAGAACTTTTTCGATCCTTTAACAGTCCCGCTTTGTCTTTTCGGGCCATCTGAATCTTTTTAAGCAGACCTCCTCAAACGTGGGTAAATTGTCGCTTTTTGAAAATATCTTGGCTCAGGATCTTTGATGTATTAGCGTCTGATTTTAACAGTACGGTGCAAGCGTCTGACTTCATGAGTAGGGAGACTAATGTCAGGAAAGCCTGAAATTTTTCCGGTGCTACCAACAATTGATATTTATTTACAATTGATTTTGGTATTTTATGCATCAAGATTTCTTCGCGATGAGCATGAAAGTGTTGCCAAGTTTGTTGATTTCCAGTTTTTAAACCGAAAGTTTCAGCAGGTTCCATTTTCGACACGAAGAAAATGTTTTTCTTCAAAAATTCAATGCTTTGTTCAATCGAGATATCTTCTAAAGTTAACCAACTTGATGTATTGTGAAACGTAGTTTTGGTTGCAGAATAAGTGGGTGACGCGCCGCCGGTGTGTGAGCTCAGCCATAGCATGACCGTAAGCTTCAACACAGCTTCACATCTACGTGGAACAAGAATCCAATGTTCAGCTGTTCTTGATTCTTAATTTTGCCTATATTCCATTTCACTGAAGTCTTACTTCGTAACCATCCTTGATGGTTTGTTTAGAAACGGCAAGCTGACACAAATGTGCAACAAGCTCGGCCTCTCGGAAGATGGAACCATCGGCTTCATCATAACACAGATGCTGAAACTGCCATTTACTGAATCACTTCGATTCCATTCCCACATTGAGAAACTGAAAACAATAGAAAATCTGACCCAACAGGTATAAACGTCTGTAGAGTGTAGGAACAACATTTTGGACAAGCTGTGTTTCTCTAGTTACATTTTGGGTACGACAAGCAGAAGTGTTGAACAGCCCAATGATAAAAATTAAGCCCAACGCACATAGAGTCAAAGACATATCGCACACGTTTGAGTCATCACTGTTACTCCAATCAATTCGAATAAATATATTTGTCAATTTTTACTTTCAAAAATTACCAGATGTCATATTTCATTTCCTTTGGCCGTATTTGTTACATTACATTCGATCCGATATGAGAAACAGCGCTGGCCGGGAGTTAAGCGGATTGCCTGTGGTCGGAGAACCCATCGTTGAAGGGTTTGGAGAACCCATAGTTAAATGGTTTGAAATGGTTTGGAGCACTCATAGTTAAACCAGAAGATTCTACGAACTTTTTGTCAAAAGCCACCGTCAAATCTTCAGCAAATTATTACTTGTTGTTAGGGTGGTTCTTACAAATAAGACCTATGTTTAAATAAACATTTTGTACTAATGCAATGTGCAAAGTATGGTTAGCGTTGTTCAAAAGCTGAATGAAACACACAGCCTACAACTCGAGATTAATAACGTCTTGGACGTGTTCAAAATATAATGTAATTGTCTCAATTTCTTTCAGAGGCTTCTACATTATTCGTGAAGTGGCCGACAAACATGCTCCAAGGCTAGAAACCGATATCAAGTATAGATTTACAAATATGTACATAAAGAGAGATATTATCAAGGAGCAACAACTTTCACATCCGGGCGATCGCTATCATTCGCGAGTAAACCGGGCAAACTTTCGATGTTCCACTTTAAAGTGTATTTACAGCCTAATCTGCTTTCAGTCGCTTGATCAATAACGTAAGCAGTGCTTTACTATCGCTAACAAGGTTCAACGTTACAAAACAAAGTACATGCGTCGTGAGGCACTTTCTACGACAGCTTGTACAGGTATAACAAACACCCTGCCAAGAACTGACGTTAATAAACATGTGTCGGCAGCAACAGCATCAGATAATTTCAGTATATGTCATAGCACTAGCCATTAGTTTGAAGCAGTGTTTCTTATCCGGGGGCACGCACACCCAGGGTGCGATAATAAATTTCTAGGGTTCAAGAGGGGTGTGAGCCCTTACGCGCTCTACAACATGGAAAGTTTGATCAGTAAGCACACCAATAAATAGATTTGTTTTTGCAACCTATTTAATGTCAGGAGGGCTTGAAACAAAAGACGATTACTTGATGACCGCGTGGTAGAAAAAAGGTTAAGCACCACTGGTTTATAGTTATTGTAGAGTTGCCATACATCCTGATTTGACCAATGGAGTCCCTGTGGTCGTAGGTTAAGAGATGCCACTGTTGAATGCTGCCACAAAAGACACCACTTTTCCCAACAATCCCATCAAAACGTTTGCTTGATATCAGAAAAACTACAACTTAGCTTTTGCTTCAGCAATATATCTTTACTCAGTGAGACGACAGGCTTTCCCCAAAAGCATTATTGGGCAAATAAGTAAATTTACAAACGCTTGAACATTGTTTTGTTTCTTGGTAAAATGTATTATTTTAGTTTTTCTTGGTGTCTTAACTATAGGAATCGAAAATATCTACATACTCCAAGTAAGATATTAAACACATTCATCTGATAAGGCTCGTTGTTCTGAGGCGTCTTGGTTTTTAGTCACAAAAGTATGGTATGCCTACCTTTAGGCTATTCAAGAAAAGTGTGTGAAACCATGCTTTTGCATTATAAAACGTTCAAACGTACATCAATGAGTGAGTCCTATGTGAACCAAGAGCATGATATAGCTATGTGAGTTTATTTTAAATAATCTATGAAATCGTTAGGTTTCAGTTGCTAAATTGCAAGATACATATTCTGCTGGACTTTTAGTTGTTATGATAACCAACATCATTTAAGGTGTGAATACCAATTAAAAAATTTTAAGATAGTCTGCACTTGCTTCAAGGGTGCTCAAAATAATCCGCACAAATCGGCGTTCCATTTGGCGCTGGTAGGTTTTGTTTCGTTTTGTTATTTGTTCTGAGGTAAAAATTGATCCACAACGCTTTTGCTGCAAATCAACAAAAATGTTAGTGGCCATATTAAGTACGAATCTAGACCTAGCGCTTGAGGAAACAGTCGAGAAGGAAGGACCCAATTGATTCAATCGGTAAAGACAATTTCCAAAATTCATGTGAGAGCACTGAGCAGCTAAACACATGTCAACACCAAAACGGAAATCGGGACTGACGCTAATCATAAAACTTTCACATAATTATTTTTTCTTATCTATTCGAATACCTTCAGTCCGCGAAGGCTACTACTGATAGCAAAGTTGGTCTGCTGCCCAAAGTGTTTGGGAACCATAGAAGTAAAGTCACCGGAAATAATTTTTCAACTATATTTGTCAGCAAAAACCGGCAGTTATTCGAATATATCCAAGCTATCTTGATTCATTTCTTGATTGTCTGAGGAAGTAACCACACCTGAGAGTAATATTTTTGTTGCAATTCTGCCACTGCAGCTTATTTGCTATTACTTATCCGTTAGGAGGAAAGCAAGTTTTAGCCTAATCTGATTGCTCAAAATAATTTATTCCTCGTTTGATTAAATGTGTGTGGTAAAGAGTTAGATCCTTTCTCTGTGAAAGGTTATGCTTCATAATAAAGACAGTGCATTGAGTAGAACTTTTCTAGCAAGACTAGCAAATCTTTCATTAAGTCATCTTCCTGACAAACCGTAAGAGTGTTTTCGTTTTGTTTTTCTTATGCAGGCAACTTTGAGCTATTCTCTACGATTTCGTAACTTTATCAACATACCTGACGAGCTTGCGGCGTTCAACAGTACAGTGGATCCAACAAGGCTGCTTTCAATGCATTGCCTCAACTTTCCAGAAGCAGATATTTGTCCAAAACGAGGCCTTCGTTGAATAAAGACAACCAGCCGCAGTTGCAAGGGAAGATACAGTGGCGCATTCCCTCCACCAGATATTAAAAGTTGTTATACAATTAATTTATAAGCATATGTCACTGTGCTAAAAAAACGCTTACTTATAGCTGTAGCAGCTGAGTTCAAATCTTTCATCCAGTGTTTTATCAGCAAAATTTTGAAGAACTTTTGGCACACTTTTTGAAATTTGTGGGGAATTTTGAAAACATTTTAACTTCCATGAAAACATAATGAACTTTCGTCACTTCCATAGTTTTTTCTAAATTTTTACGTTTACGAATAGATATGTGCAATGGCAGTTCCAGGTTAACAGTAGACCCCGCTTAATAAATCCACCTCCGTACCACGCGTTTTGGGGTTTGATAAACGGCGGATTTAATAACCGACGTTGCTAAAATTAGAGTTAAATAAACAGAAAATAGAGTACAGTACATATATCAACACTCATGTACAGCACGAAAAAATTAGAGGATAGTTTTGTTTGGCGGAAATGCCTCTCTGATGTCATCTTATCTTTTGTTTGTTATTGCATAAAAAAGTCTATTTCTCTGAATATTTTGGGTCAAGTCCAGTGGCCAAACGTAGCAGACATTCTCACGTTTGTGCTCTCCACGCGTACTTTACGCGTGTCTAATTTCTAGCAGTTCGGCGGCCAAAACTAAGAAAATGGAATGAATACTGGATTTACAAACCGGCGTTTTAACAATGCTGCCATTCCGTTCCGTCCCAACTCGATTTCTTCTTAATAAGTAGCAAATTTATCAGTCTGGGTCTGCTGTTTTTTGAGAAAATTAGCCCCTTCAACACATTTAATTTTTTCAAAAAAAGAATAGCGAACCCAACGTAAAGTGCTCACTTCTTTCTTAGGGACTTAACCAGTGGCGTATAGCGAGGCTAAGTGCCGCCCGGGACTGACCATGAAAGCATTTCCCTTTCCAGTTTCCACCCCTCAAAGTTGCTTACAAAAGTTTCAAATGAATGAAGATCTTGTTTTGTGCCTATTTAAAGAAATTTTCGGCACTATTCTCATCACTAATCTTTTTATTTGTTTTGTTTTCTTTACATATATATGTACGAACCCAACTTGTTTTGTCAAATTTTATTCCCTGTTGCTTTTTAAACTCCGGTAAGCGCACCCTATGGCTTTTTATAGTTTATTCATTCCAGGGATCCAAAAAAATTTAAAGGATGTGATAGCGGCATACCTACTTTACAGATGTAAACATTTATCTATGTTAGAATTTCGTGTGGTATCCCCGTCTTTAGCTAAAAAATATATATACTGCACACAGCAGGCTATATTACAGGCCCGTTACCGGAGGTGCGCAGGGGGACAAAACCCCCTGCAAAATTTTTCGCCCCATCGAAAAATGTGTTGGACATCGTTTCAAACTATTGGACATACTGTAGTTTGAAAAAATTGGGACCCTCTCAAAAAACTCTTCGCACGCCCTGGTGTCCCAAGCTGGTTAAGGACCTGCTATAATAATAAATCTGGCAATATGATCTCAGTGACGTAAATATCGTTTCATTGTTCACTTCACGTTTCAGTGGTGGTTTAATTCTCTTATAATAAAGGCTTCAAAGTATAACTCTGTCCGCACTTGCGCGGGGGCCTCTATAGGTGCGGGGACCCATTTTGAAATATATCTTAAACAAGTTTAAAACTGGTTAGGTTTAAAAGCGCTGGCTTGCAGTCTTCATCGTGACATGCGCACTTGGTCAGGCTGTTGGGTTGGACCTCTTCCAATTACACATGCATAGTGTTATTGCTTACTTTGTTCCTTACCAACAGGACCATTGCCAGAAAGTCTTCAATTGGGGGACTTCATGTCTGTGCAAGGGGTTTGACCAGGGGTCTCAAACACGCAGCCCGCGGGCCGCATGTGGCCTGCGAGGACCTTTTGTGCGGCCCGCGATGCTTTTTGGGAATTTTCAAATAATTTCGGTTGCCAAGTGCTTTGAAAAAAGATGCCATGAAATAATGGAATCAAACCTGAATGATGCCCAGTGCTGTTTTCATCCCGGCCGTGGCAATACAGACCAAATTTCACTCTTCAGCAAAATTTTGAGAAATCTTGGACAGTTTTTTTTAAGGAAAATGTTAGGTACTCTGTATGGACCTGTCGGGACCCGATTTCTCTCATTCGTGGGACCAATGATTATGTTCTCTGATTAAAGGGACCCGATTTTCAAGTCTGGGGACCCGAATCGGGTCCCTGAAACACCTTAAAAACCTGTCTTGGGAGTATGCCAAAGACGTCTTCACCTGCTTTGTCGACCTCGAGAAAGCATACGAGCGGGTTCCTTGTGTAAAGTTTTGGGGAGTGTTGCGTGAGTACGGTGTTGACGACCGCCTGTTACTGGCCGTCAAGTCACTGTATACCTGCTCAGACGTGTACCCGTGTCGGGAGAATAAAATCACGACCGTTCACCGTTGGTATTGGAGTCCGAGAAGGGTGTGTGCTGTCACCGCTCCTTTTCACAGTTAACATCAGTGGTTCTCAAACTTTCCGCTGAAGGGAGCCAAATCTAGACCTACGATTTTCTTGGAGAGCCTCACTAAAACTTTTAGTGAGATTCAATTCACACGTTTTTTCAGAGCAGAACGAAGTCTGTTACACAAAATATTAGACGTTTTATTGAAAGACTGCTGAGGGTCGCATAAAGGGTGCCTGGGAGCCGAATGCGGCCCTCAGAAGGAGTTGAGAACCACTCGTCTCATGAACTGGATAGACAGTCACAGCCGAGCCGACGAGGGTGTCAGAGTCCGGAGGTGCAGGAGCAACCGTTTACTTTTTGCAGACTATTTGGTAGTGCGAGCGTCTTCTCAACAGTCTTCAGCATGCACTCGATCGGTTTTCTGCTGCGTGAGACCGAGCCAGAATTAAAATTAGCTCTAAATATGTTCCGTACTACTATATGTCTCTCTATAAACCAAAGCAGTGTATGCGGCAAGTGAGCAGCAATACACTGCAACAGTTGGAGACGGTCAAGTACCTAATGAGTGTTATTTACCTTACGTGTGACGGACGGCGGAGCGCCAGGAGATTGATACACGGATTGGTAAAGCTAACGCGGTTCTGCGTGAGCTTTATCGCTCTGTGGCCACAAAACGGGAGCTTTCAAACACCGCAAAGTTGTCAGACCAGGGGTGGGCAAATAGTGGCCAGCGGAACATGTGGTCCGCTATAGCGTTTTCAGTGGCCCGCGGAAGCATTCAGGAAATTTCTCAAATCTGAAATATCCTCTAACTCGTCACAGTTAACCTTAGTGGCGAGGCTAACTTGAACTGAGGCTTGCTCCAAACTATACGCAGCCTTCTCAAAGTTGCCTCCGAGCCAAATTAAATTGCCCACTCCTGCTATAGAGCAATGGTGGGCAAACTGCAGCTCGCCGACATGTTTTGTTTGCCTCTTCTTGCTGAATAGCAATATTTCAGTTTGATAGCGAGTTGTCGCCTCATATTTAATGTTTGTTTCGTTTATCAACGTATTTACACGAATTCGTAAGGTTACGGTTAGTTGCCAAGGACTCTACTCGATTTATTGCAGGTCGTTTTGATGTAAAACCTGCATTGTTTACTGAACTGTATTTGACACTACAAACTGATTTTGCGGCTGTTGTTTTTAGTTTTCTGCCAATGACTCTTATATTGAACAAATTTGCCCACCCCTCCTACAGATGATCTTTTGATAACGGCATAGTAAAAAACGTTCGTTGAACCAAAACAAAAATTCAAATATAATTGCTTACGGAAATGCTGGAAATTGTCCTTACTCCCAAAAATTTGGGGCCCCGTGAAATCGGGGGCCCTAGGCTTAAGCCTTTTTAGCGTAATGGTAAATCCGCGCCTAGCCATGTATCCAGAATGCCCAACGGAAGACTCGTGAAGCAAGCCCTGCAGGCTAAACCCACGGGAAAACGACCCAGACGCCCAAGGCCTAGGTGGAGTAACTGCATCTCCGACCTTGCTTGGTCCCGTTTTGGTGTGGAACAAGCAGAACTATTTGGAATTGCTGTTGACCGGGAGATATTCCAAGTTGGCCTATGGATGTTGCCCCCGCAACCCTCCCTAGAGGAAAATCGGGCATAAAAACGAATGAAACGAATAACATTTCCGTTAGTTTATTCAACGGTGTTTAAGAGTGCTTAGCTAGCGAGTGAGCAAGTTCCTTAGACGGCTAGAATTGATTAAATACGAACGTAGAGACGTCTAGAAATGATTTGCCTCTGATTCATGATACCTTTCGCAGGAAATAAGATGTAGGCCTAAAATCAAGTTCAGGTACCGCTATTGTTGCGTCAGCGTCATAAGGCGGCCCGCGGGTTACCTTGTAAGTACTCATGTGGCCCACGGAGCAATTTGAGTTTGAGCCCCCTGGGTTTGACATTGTAAAATTAGACAAAAGTCCACTTATTTATAGTCTTTCACATTTGGAGCTTGGAGCTTTATTCGGGGAAGGGCTAAGCTCAGTCGTCTATTTTGGAAACTGTATTACCAGACCATCCCAGGTGGAACGTAGGCCTTTTCAATGTTCAGCAGTGATAACAACGCCTTACGTCCGACGGTAATTGCGCTGAACAACTTTATTCAGCGCAGCCTTTGCCAAGTTATACAACCGTTTCGATTAACGCCTCTTCTAAATATACAGCAAAAAGTATGAACTCAATACTCCCCCTTTTCTAACCTGGTTAGTAACATGCAACGGTTCAGACAAATTCATATGTATAAATAATTTGAAATGAATAATGTATAAACATATTTTTCCCTTCTATTGCTAATTTTAAATGTACCCCTTCAGATAAGCAAATGTACCCCAGTTTGGGAACCACTGCTTTAGATTGTAACATATCTTGATATATCTTACTGCTTTCCCAGACTGATTGCGTTTGTGGCTAACACAAATGCTAACACATCTATGCTAGAGAAGAACAGATCTCAGCTGTTAGGATGATCGTGTTAACAGAATAAGCGTAGAACGTATATATAAAAAGTTGAAAATGAAGACGCTGAACAACACCTACCACATGTAGTGGCATAGACAGAAATTTTGGGGAGGATTTTTTTGCAATTAGTTAACCTTTTTCAACCAATAAATATTACCAATGTTAACATGTGGCTATGCTCAATATTGATTACTAGTTGAGGGCGTCCGGCTTTGAACTCCGGTAATTAGGTATCCAACCACCTTGATTTGTTTACAATGGTATGTTTTAGTCTTAAGATTAAGACTTGCTATTTAAACGTTATTTGAGAAAAACAAATCAAATTTGGGCAAAAATTTTTTGCATCCCCAAAAAATATGCACTCCTGTACACAATACATAAAAACTTTATTAGTACTTTTTTTAATTTTTTATATTGCTAAAAATATTCTAACCACACCAAAATCCTTCACTTAAATTCGATCCACTCACCTGTATACATAGGCAAGCGGTTTCACCTGTACATTTTCTTCACCATGTTCTGCGTTCATTCGTTGTTTTTTTTTGTTTTTCTTTTCATTATGCTTATTTGATGTCCAACTGTTGTTTCTCAACACTTCTCAAAAAATGATAAACGGGGTTGGTTGACTAGATGACCGCCACGGTCTTTCGCCAATCCTATGTGACACAGCGTCCCTCTTTGTTTACACTGATCAACTATTGTGCCATTGTGTTTTCATTTGCTCTAATGTTCGCTAACGATTGGCTTACTGCATGCGATGGCTTTTATGATGCTTCTGCTTGTTGGCTGAGTCATATGAAACAATAAACCATTGACCATTGACCAATATGGCACCACCTGGCAAGCTAAATGTAAATACCAGGCCACCACTTGGCTCTTGGTTTTTGATACTCTTAGTTTTCAGTAGGTTGTTTTTGCGTTTTTCGGAGGATTTCCGGTGATTTAGGCTTTTTTTATAGCCATTCTCATCCAGATTTACAATCATTCACAAGTTTTTTTCTGAGAGCTGGCTAGTGGGCCCCAGTGTTGAACATGATTCAGTTTCCGGATCGCGATCCAACCGGATGGTGCAATTCAGAACGGGATCCGAATCGGACTGGATTTCGAAAAAACTCAAACCGGATCAGAATTGGATATCCAAATTGCATTGATCACTGCAGCAAGATGCTTAATCAGAATTTTTTTCAGATAAAAACAGGATTGGATCAAATATTTCAACAGGTCTACCGGACTAGGATCGGACCGGATTACTCAATGAAAATTTTGGATTGGATTAGGATTGCAAAAATCTTCGATTTGTTCAACACTGGTAGGCCCCCTACAGGCGCCAGTGCGCCCCTTTGTGCCAAATTTTGCCATTGAACACACATGGTACTCAAGTCGCTCAAAAATGCCTGATAAATGCTTTTAGTCATTATATAAGAGTTTTTTGGAAGGCAGATTTCCAGTGATGTAGTCGAGACCGTAACCTCCGAGACCGAGACTTGACTCAAATATCAAGACGAGACCGAGACTTTGTCATAAAAGCCGAGACTGAGACCTGAAAGTTCCACAACCAGACCAAGTCTCAAGACCTCACATTTCTCTGATGGTAATTAAAGCTAACTCCTAGAATAATGCTGCAACAAAATATCTGGCACATTCCCAAATATCAAGATAATTCAAATCATCCGAAATTGGAGCAAAAATCCAAATACTGCAAACGTTCATTTTCACTTTCCTCTTAGGAATTTACAACCCCAAACCTGTGGCCTTATTTACAAATTCCATGAAGAAATTCATAGACATTCAAAATGTTGGCAGCGTTTAAGAGAGTCTTCGCGTTTTTCACTCGAAAAATGTCGGTGAACCAATTGAATATTCGAGGTGTTTGATGTTGCCATGCTTCAATAAAGTTGTTTTGACTCAGAAAAACCTAAATTGTTTTGTTCGTTATGAAACAATACCAACCCTTCTCTGTAAGAACAGGAGGTGATGTACTGACGAAGGTCCCATGTTCTGGTCTCCTACGTAGTATTGAAGTAGGCCTATGTTATTTCAGAAAGTGGAGAAGAGGCTAATCATTACGTTTTGTTTTAAAACAAGCACAGTCGATGTAGGGGAGTGTATGCAGCCCCAGCTGCACTGGTCAAAACCGCACAGCAAAGTGGTAACTCCACAAGAAAGGTTGCTTTCCAACATTCAATTTTTTGCCAAGGTGTTTCGTCGTTTATATCATTTGCCAATGAAGTAACAAACGTTTAAGGTTTCTTGCAATCTACCACTTACCGGTTTCACTACATTCTTTTTATTTTAACACTGGGCATCTGCACTGACACTCAAATTTCTTCGCCACATATTTCGTATATTTTGGCTAACGAAACTTTGCCATTTTTTGTAACGTTATCTACATTCTACACATTTCCTAATTACTTTTCTCCTCACACGACAAGTAATTGATTAATTATTGTCCAAAGATTTAGAAGTAAGAGGTGATAAATTCTGAGATTTAAAAAAACGAAAGCACAACTTTGATTTCAAAAAGCAAAATTGTAACTAATTTTTCATGCATCCAGTCTTGCTCACTCTGTCCAAAACAAGTATTAAAAATTTTGCTCGTGATTCTCCTGTTGACTCAAAGAAAAATATTTAGGCCTATAAGAGTTATAGACCTTTTTGGCACAAATTAGGTTTACATTTAGAACCAGCGAAGTAATATCCCACCGCAAGCTCTACTGCAGTGGCGTAGCGATGCTAATGTCGCCCGGAGCCGATCATAAACATGCTTCCTCTTTCCACTCCTTACATTTGCTTACAACAATACAAAATGAGAGAAAGTCATGTAGCAGTGATGGAGTCTTGAGACTTGGTCTCGGTCTCGAGACGGGTCTCGAGACCCGTTTTTTGGAGTCTCGGTCTCGGTCTCGAAGGTCTCAGGTCTCGTCTCGGTCTCGAAGGATTTCGGTCTCGGTCTGGAGCTCTTAGTCTCGAGACTTTGCATAGGTTATTTTTTATGAACTTTTGCAAGAAGGAGCTCCTTAAAAAACGGTTTTGAAAAACGACTGTTCAAACTTCAGCTGCTCAAAGAGATCAGCGACTAATGTTTGTTGTTATGTTATTTGCTAGATGGAGAAAACAATTTTCCCTCCACCCCACTTAAATTTATAGTGAATTCAATAAAAATGTGCATGTACCAATGAAACCAAAGCGCATAATCTCTGCAGCGAGACGTTGGGAGTACTTTGCTGAGGACTATATTTGAACTGTTTTTCCAGTAGTTTTGTTATAAAACCCATTGGCGTATTCAAAAGAGGTGGGAGGGTGCTAAAAAAGTTTTTTTTTTTTTGAGAAGCCAAATAAAACGATGTCTTTTTTTCGAAGCGCTTTTCAAAGCACTCTGTTAAAACACGCTGGTGACGTTTGTTCTGTTCTGCGTAATGCAGACTTTTTTAAGTTCAAAAAACGCCTCGGAACTCTCTTGAGGAAAGGTTTTGCTCATAAGAGTTCTACACAGAGAACAAATAATGCGTCGTGGCTGATTAGTTACTTTGATGTACTGCTATGGGCTTTACGGCCTTTCTGCGTTTCACAACCGACTTGCGGTGTTGCGAAAATTCTAAGTGTGGCAGCAAAAACGGAAATTTGGAACAGTTGTGAACATCAGTTTAAAGTGAAAATATGGAAATTGTGAAAAAATTGACAATAAAAAAATAGCAAATCAAGGAATTATACATATAGCTATAAAATCAGCGGGAAGGCGCTACACCATTTCATTGCTAGTTAACTACACAGGTAATCTCGAATTTCGCTCATTCTGCTACAACATGCTGCATTCCAACAATGCCTGTCGAAAACATTTAATACTTTCTTTTTATCAGAGATAGATTAAATCTTCAATACCAAGGAAATGGTTACCTGCACAAGATCTGGCGCAGTTGCAAACAAACTGACAAACGACGAGCACTTTGCTCTAAGTAAGACAAAAAAGCAAACCCAAGTTGCTTCAGGGTTTTATTAGCCCTGTGCACTTTGTTGTTGCCATGGAAATGACAAAAAATAAAACTTTCCCGCTGAACCACAGCCTAGCATGCGCCAACTATGCTATTTGTTTAGCCATACATATATGCACATGTGAAGGCAGAAAAAATAGAAAAAGTAATGATGAGAAGGGTGGCTAACAAGCAGAGAAAGCAAGATACATAATCGAGAATTAAAAACAAGACCCCTTTCAGTTTGTGAGTATTTGATTTTGATGTTCAAGATGCTTCATTATTCCATATAGTTATAATTAGCATGATACATGATTTTGTTTCATTTTTTATTGTTGCAGGCAAATGCGAGGAGTGGAAAAAGGAAGCAGTTTTATGGTCGGCCCTGGGCGATAGTTAACATCGCTTCGCCACTGCAGTAGAGCATGAGGTGGGATATTACCTCGCTGGTTCAAAGTGTAAACAATAATTTGTGTCAAAAAGTTTTATTACTCTAATAGGCCTAAATAGTTTTTTCTTTGCGTCAACAACAGAATCACGAGCAAAATTTTTAAAACTTTTTTTTACAGAATGAGCAAGTTCGCATGGATGAAACAATTAGTTACAATTTTACTTTTTGAAATTGAAAGTAGTGCTTTCGTTTTTTCTAAATCTCAAAACCTATCACCTCTTAAATCTAAATCTTTGGAGAATTCCTAATCAATTACTTGTCGTGTGAGGAGAAAAGTAACTCGGAACGGTGTAGGTAACGTTACAAAAATGGCAAAGTTTCGTTAGCCAAAATACACGAAATATGTGGCGAAGAAATTTGAGTGTCAGTGCAGATGCCCAGTGTTAAAATAAAAAGAATGTAGTGAAAGAAGTAGGCCTAAGTGGTAGATAGTAAAAAACTTTAAAAGTTTGCTACTTCATTGGCAAGTGATTTAAACGACGAAACACCTTGGCAAAAAATTGAATGATAGAAAGCAACCTTTCCTGTGTAGTTACCACTTTACTGTGCTCTTTTGACTCGTGCAGCTGGGGCTGCATACACTCGTCAACATCGACTGTGCTTTTTTTAAATAAAAAAGAAATGACTGGCCTCTGCTCCACTTTCTCAAATAACGTAGGCCTACTCATATGCTAGGTAGGAGACCAGAATATAGGAGCTTCATCAGGGCATCACCTCCTGTCATTACTGAAGGGTTGGTATTGTTTTGCAACGAACAAAGCAATCACAAATTTTTCTGAGTCAAAACAAATTTGTTGAAACATAGCAACATCAAACACCTCGAATATTCAATTGGTTCACCGACATTTTTTGAGTGAAAAATGCGTAGACCATCTAAACGCTGCCAAAATTTTCAATGTCCAAACATTTCTTCAAGCATTTTGAAAATGAGGCCACAGGTTTGAGGTTGTAAATTCCGAAGAGGAAAGTGAAAATGAACTTTTGCAGTATTGGGCCGTTTGCACAAATTTAGGATGATTTGAATTATCTTGCTATTTGGCAATGTGCCAGATATTTTGTTGCAGCATTATTCTAGGAGTTAGCTTTAATTACCATCAGAGAAATGTGAGGTCTCGAGTCTCGGTCTGGGTGTGGAATTT
>Ga0210059_1006325_pt1 | contig 19027 bp, 16 predicted proteins | sample Ectturendosymbi2_FD_188042 | JGI IMG/M metagenome (GOLD analysis project Ga0210059, IMG submission 188042) | Ecteinascidia turbinata endosymbiont from Florida, USA - Sample 2 (SPAdes) (version 2) | ecosystem: Host-associated > Tunicates > Ascidians > Unclassified | place: Key West, Florida... | reverse complement strand
TCCATGCTGTAGGGAAGTGAGAAGTGGCTAGGATGAAGTTGAAGAGAAGACTGAAAGGAGTGGCAAGAGATTGAGCGCAATTTTTGAGAAGTCTGTTAGGCAAGTTATCAAAGCCTTTCGATTTATTTGGATTAAGAGATAGTAGTACATGGTAAACATCAAGCGGCTCAATTGAGAGGGGAGGAATAAATAGATCAGTACACCTATGAAATCTAGGAAGTATTTTAGACTGTATGGAGTCATGTGCTGTGGAAATGGAAATAAAATATTCGTTAAAAATATTTGCTTTTGATGTCATGTCATAGTGAACAGTGTCACCACGGATCACAGGAGCATTTGAATAAGAACGTTTGCCAAGCAAATCTTTGACAGTTTTCCAGAAGTTAGGTCGAGATGTTGATAATGGATCCAGCTTACTGAGAACAAATAGGTTATACTGATTCTTACGATCCTTTATGTACCTCTGAATTTTATTTCGAAGGCAATTATAGGCAAGACGGTGATGGCGACATTGTGTTCGTCGCTTGAGAGGTTCAATACCACCGGCATGTCTTCCAGTTTAGATTTTAAAAAATTATTTGGGTTTGGGCTTTCTGCGAGTGTCTCCGTTTTTTTTTTTGGCTGAGGTTACCTGGCCCTGGGAACCAACAAAACAAGTCATTTTTGGGTCAAGTGTTTTGGAAGCTAGGCTATCATGCGTGTCTTTAGAGCCCTTGATTGGCTTTCTAGCATATGTCTGGAGCCAAAATTATGGTTCAAAAACCACAAATTGGTAAAAATTCTAACCTCATAGACTCTGACTCTGGGTATATTATACCCATGGCTATAACTCGCCAGCAGTTTGAGCTAGAGAGCTGTTCAAACCAGAATTGTAAATGGGCCTCATTTCTCACTCACAGATGTCACCCCAGTGAGCGCAACAAATGTACATCACGAAAGAAAAAAATCGATATGATCTACATGTCATAAAAAGGTTTTGTATACAAGCCCGAAATCGTCCCGAAACATTTTGACAAACTTAAGCCCGAACCCGGCCCAACCCGAAAAGCCCGGCCCGACTTACAACTCTGGTTGAAACCTCCTAAAGACCCGTGAAGTCTTGTAGTTAGAATTTTAGAAAAATTTTTACGCTTTGGATGTCGTTTTTTTATGTTAACATGATGAGAGTATGTTTATGCATATTTTGTTAACATTTGGATGACGTCATCACCCACGAGCCAATTTCTTGGCTCAAAGTTTTATTGGATTGTAGGCTATGATACGAGTCTTTTTAAAGAGTTTGATGGACTTTCTAGGGATCTGGTTCCAAAATGATGGCCAAACTTCCGGAAATTAATTAGGGAAATCCCCTCTAATTCCCTAGGGAATTCCTATAATGCTTAGAATTTTTTGGCATAACTTTTGAACCAGAAACGCTAGAAAGTCGATAAAGGGCTCTAAAGGCTCGTATTATAGCCTAGAATCCAAAACAACTTTGAGCCACGAAATTGGCTCATTGGTTCAGCGATGACGTCATACAAAAACTGCAAAAATACCCCAATCTTGACGTCATCGACCAAAAACCCCAAACCCAAATATTAAACTTTTTTTCATTCTAAAGTACAAGACTTCACGAGTTTTAAAGGGTTTCAATAGATCTCTAGCTCAATCTGCTGCCGACTTATGTCTGACCAAAATTTGCCCTGAGAGAGCAAATCATACTTTTCGTGCAACTTTTTGATTTATGTCAAAAATGGGGTTTTCGAGCCATTATTTCGGCTCCAGATTACTAGAAAAACAGTGAAGGGCTCTCCAGACGTGGTTTTTAGTTTAGTTTTAAACAAACCTTTAACCAAAAAATTTCACTGTGGGTTGGCGCCCAGAGCCAAGTAAACTTGGCCAAAAAGGCGAAAACATGTCCCAATTATGACGTCGCCCACAGAAAACCCCAAACCCAAATCAAAAAATTTTTTCATGGAAACTAGAAGACTTGCCAAATCCGTAGATGGTTTGAACACATCTCTAGCTCTATCGACTGGCGAGTTATGGCTGAAATAGTCTCTGACGATATATGGGCTTCTGCGGTCCTTAAAGGGAATTTACTTTATCGTACCTAATACTGACCTAACCAGGGCCGACTCCAGGTCAACAGCGTTACTCGGGCTCATCACATTTTTGCAGACAGTCCATATAAAATAAAATCTCTAAAAATACAAGAGGCATGATGTACACGGCAAATGTATGTCTTTCCGCAATCTTTCTAGTCCCAAATGACTTATTCTTTACACCAATGCTACTTAACGGAGTGAATGGTTCATCTCAGCGTGAATGAAAGTTTTGCAAGGGTGAAGAAGAGTGGTGAATGAAGGGTGAATGAATTTTCTGTTTTAAGTTTTTGCATCCTCCGGTTCCTGTTTTTTACGCAAAACATATCAGCAAATATAATGGCGAATTTCAAGCGTTCTAACTTTATGTCTACAGCAGCCAGCAACCTATCACTTCGGGAAAACCGTACTCTGATGCTATTAACTACCTCTATGACATAATAGGGTAAATTTTACCGACAGATGCCTTGTTTTATTAACTCGAGTGATGAATCTCTGCTGTGCTCTGCATGAGCGTCCTGTACTCCTGTGTGAAGTTTACTTGGTAGAATCGCAGTACTTTCGAAAGTTTCATTCTCAATCTAGAGTGAAAACCATACACATGAACAGTGATCAGAGTAGCCTTACCAGTCAAAGTACGGGAGTAGCCGATTGTGATGTTTGCTTGTTACCATTTTGGTATTGATTCCAACATCTAATACGCGTTTGTATCTCAGGCAATAACTACCGAATGTCTAAGAAATGCATACAAAAACCCTTGGTTTTGATGAAAATAAATGTAAATCTATAGATGAAATCTATGAGATACAAACGCGTATTAGATAAAAGAATTGCCAGCAATCATCTTAAAAAAACGATACAAAACTCGATTACATAAAGTTATAAGAATCACGAGTAATGCTTTCCACATATTCTCTTGTTTGTAGCCAAAGAATCACCCCGAAAGTCAACATCTATCTTCTTAGCCTGAATTACTATAGTATATGTAATATAATACGACTGTCTGTCATTCCATGTTAATAATTAAATGCTCGTATGTGTATATTTGCGTGTACTTGTAGTATACTACTGTACTACAAAATGTATGTACTTGTAGTATATTATTTTTATGAGTTTTAATGTAGCTTATTACTTCGTGAATACGTTGCTGCCGCAGTCCAGTTTTTGTTACAGAATATCAAAAATACCTATAGAAGAAGCAGACAATTCTCTTACGAAGATGATCTCCAAAAATGAACTCCTCAATCTCCATGAAATTTGCATCGCGGTTATAATCAAATCAAACTATATTATAATGGGTGTGCGTGGATCAAGAAAGGGTTATGGCAACCCTAAGAGGATTTCTTTTTTGTCGGGTTTTTCTTTTCCTCTTCGTCTGGAACCTTGCGGTCCATGACAATTAAACGTCATGGCCATTTGTGCCCGACAAGAGTAACCTCTTCGCAATTGGCCATTAATCCCGCAACCTATACATCGGACTGCCACAGCACGTCTAGCGGTCGACACAACCTTCACCATGGAAACATCAATCTCACGTAATTTATGGGGCACCTGACTAGATAACCTCTGTGTTTTTTCGGTGCCCCGGCGTTTTTTTCTGTTTTAGCGAGTATATCTAGCGCAATTAATTCAGTATCGCCAAAAAATCTATCTATCTATCTATCTATCTATCTATCTATCTATCTATCTATCTATCTATCTATCGATCGATCTATCTATCTATCGATCTATCTATCTATCTATCTATCTATCTATCTATCTATCCATCCATCTATGAGGACGCGCCAGCTTCATCAGCTTCGCAGATTGAAGAACAAGATTTTTAAAGAAGGCTACCGTCGAGAATAAGCTCCCTTCAGCAAGATTTTTATCAGAACGTCTTTCAAAAAATTTCTATTATGGGGACTTTTTGGTTGGTTTGCTTGAATCCCTATGTTATAAGGAAATTGCATTAAACGCCTTGCAACAACTGGTGCTCATGGGTACCACTCACATGTCAGAGTAAGGATTTTCGTATTTGGTCGAGCTCATGGCGTCGGAAAGGGGGGAGGCAGGGGGGTCTTCGCCTCACTAGATTTTAAAATTTTGTATTTACCTTTTCATTTTTTTTGTATAAAATGCTTTTCTGTTAGCTTTGAGTTGGTAAAGTAAAATTTCACCATGGTTGGCCCACCCCTGAAAAAATCGACTATTCTCCCCCCTTGGAAAAAATGCTTCCGACGCCCATGGCCGAGCTGAAAACTAAAACACGAAATGCGCTGAAATGCATTGACTCTTTGCTGAGGATGGCAGTGGAAGAATTAATTCATCTGCAGTTTGAAAAGTTGACCACTAAAGTTCGGGAGCAGTTCAGTAATTAGTAAACGGCTATCTGCGGAAAATATAGTTTCCTATCGATTTTTGTGGTTTCGACATTATGTCTGCAGTGGTAGAGGCCTGGAGTTTGATTCTCACTGAGCCCATTGTTTTCAGGTTCTGTGTCGTAGCTCGTTAAAATGCATTGATGACAACATTGGTTCCTTTCGTAGCTTCCCATTTCTTGACAGTTGATGGGGATTCAGCTGTCTTTAAATGAGTTATTAGCTTATGTGGATCTTGTACAAAAATCAAACTCAGCAATAACTTTGTACTGTGTATAGTTAGGTTATTATTGTCACGTGGGACATGCATTCGCAGTAGGGTGAATGCAAGGCCGGATTTAACTGATTCGAGGCCCTTGGCTAATCCACTTGTGAGGCCCCTCTCCCACTGTTTCGAGGAAAAATGCAAAAGCGTTGATCAATTTGCACAAAGTCGAAAATGACGATATTGACTCTCTAAATGTACGGTCAATAAAAAATTCTAAATCATTACCAGAGTGTCACACGGTCACTGTGTTTAAGTTGCTACTTTCGACGCAAAAACGTTCAATGATACGTAATGGTTGAAATCGTACTTGTTGGCTGGCGGGAACAGGATAATTAATTTTGCGGGCAAACCAACCCAAAACGTCAAGGTTAAATGTTTGACAAAATACATGGCCTACGTGTTTTATAAGTTTCACATCTGTTTTTTCTTATCTGTGCTCAGAAAAATCAAGCACACTGCACATATCTGTGGCGGCATAAAGACGTAAAACCACAATTTGAGGACCACGTTGCAATTTGCTTGCCACGTCCGTAAAAATATCGCACACACGAACAAAACACGTCAAGTAAATTGATCCAAATGGTTGCAACTACTAGGTTCACGGTTCGCGTGTTTGTTACTTTTTCAGGGTCCTGAGAATCGAACGTAACGAAACCGTCGCGAAAAAGGATGTGAGGTGTTGAACCAGAACCGCAGCCAGAAAGCTTTCAATAGGGGGCTTTACATTTGCGCAGGTGGTCTTCACAATCTGAAAATTTGATAAAATCACCACTGATTTATATGGTTCATATTTATTTGGAGTGGCTGACCCCACCAATGCTCCCTTGTGGCGACGGGACTGGTTTAAATATCCCGTTATTCCCTTATGCTGTCATTATGGAAATACTTACAAAAAGCTACAATCATCGAATCAAGTAAGGCTGAATAGAGCCCAGTAAACAATTAAAAAGTTTTTTTCTTGGCCTTCATAAAAAATCATCTGGGAATTCGTTAAAATTTATTTGCCTATGTTTGTCACTTTAATGCACTGAATTCTTACACTGGGCAACCTCTCCTAAAACATTGCGACCTTTTACTTCGTTTTTAATTCTTCTGAATCTTGAAAAAAACTTTCTGCTGAGCAGTTAGTGATCATCAAGCTAAGGATAAGGGTCGGCGTGGTTGGATAAACTAAAAACCACTAAGACTAAGGCATCATCAGACGCAAATGCGATTTTGTCATTTTCTGCTGTTACCCCTTTCTTTGTCTCTTTGGGGTAGAGTTTTGTTGTTGCCAGTTGGCAAAGTGACTTTTGCTTGCTATTCAAGCTGATTAAGATCTTCTCTCACAAGCTTAGCATGGGAGCTGTACAAACTTGCGCAAGTACTCAATAGCAATCGCATTTCTGAATGACTTTGAAAAAATTAAAATGGAAAAAATCACGTTTAGAAGTACCAAACGAGCTTTACGTAATAGAAACGCTAACAAAACTTCGGTATTGCTCAGAAGAAGTAACTATGTGTTTATTAGTTTATTGTAATATAATGCTGCTATAGTCCTACACGTAGCTCTTATCTGCAGTACAACTTTAAGCTTTGCTCAGGTGCATTTCAAACACGAACAGTCACACGTTTTTTCGCCTGATTCACACGTAACAATCGGTACGATTCAGCAAACAGAGGAAGCAGCCAACGTGCTTTGTGTATATCGACTTAGTCAGGGCTCCCATTGCTGTTTTTTTCACTCAGATCTGGTTTTTCTTTCGAATGCATCTGATTGTCTACGTTTAATTATGAAAAATCCCGTTAAATCTGTTTTTTTTCAGAATATGAATTTGGGAATTAACTACAGTAAATCTAATTGATCCTCCGGTCATTGCGGTGCTCTTATGCTATCACCAAGTAAACAAAGTACTTATGTCGGTGAAAGAAAGCATGTTCAGTCAATGTTGCACCCTCACACCAGCATCGATATCAAAGACTGAAGGTTGCTTGCGATCCTGTAAAGTCAGTCATGCAGTTCTATGTACAATAAAAGTAACATGAATAAGCAACAAACGGTTACGTAAACAATTGAAAGATTTACAGTTGTGTAAACTACGTAAAAGGTCATTGTCTCAGATGCCAATTAAGGGATTGAATATTGATGAAACAATGTTTTAAGAATGAATGTTTACACTTTTTGGCTACCCTATGCATGCAAAAAGAAAAAACGATTTCCATTGCAGGAAAGATATATTGCCAGCTTAGGTATTTTAGATTTCGTTGTAGATCAAGACCTCACAAAAGATCCAAGTTCACTAGCAAATGTGGTCCTACATTTTCCCCACCTTGCACCTGAAGAACAGCTGGAGACGATAGTTTAAACATGTCTTTGTCCAATAAATCTATCCCTGATTTCTGGTATTATCTGCGTAACATCAAAGACGGCTTAGATAACCCGGAGTTCGGAATATTTTCTGATTTAATGACCAGATTTATGGTTTTGCCAGTCTACTGCATCACCAGAAAGAACATTTTCACTTGCTAATCATATTGAAACAAATACAAATTTGCTGAAATCGAGACTGTTTAGAAAAATTGTTATCAAAACAAGCATTGTCAAGAAGCAGCCATAAAAACGGTTATTGGATACCTAAGCCTGAATTACTGAGAAAATTTGGAAAAGGAACTTCAAGTAAATCAGGATTTTTGTCACTGTTTCAGCTCAGGTATTTTCATCCGTTCTTTTTTTGCAAATTAAGATTTCCGTATTTTTGGCAGAGAAATGTTTTTTTCATCTACAATCTGAGTGTATCCGAAATTACTGAATGGGAGACCTGGACACAGTAGCGGGCGACTCGTCATGCGACTTGACCAACGGTCGTACTGAGATTCGCGCAAACTTGTTGAAAGACCCTGGCGTTATCAACACGGAATCTGATTAGGTGAATAAAACTAAATTTCATGAATAATTAAGACATAAAATTTTGACGAATGTTTATTGATTTGATCATAAACTGGCAATGAAATTTATGCAGGGGCGTAGCGAGGTTAGATGGCGCCCGGAACAAGAAGCAAGTTTGACGCCCCCATGTTCAAACCTGAGGTCGTTTGTAAGCAGATTTACTGTATTGAAGAAAATACTTGTGACATTGCTGGGACTTTTCGGTGCCCGCCGCCGTCATTAGGCGCCCCCATAGCGATTTGGCGCCCGGGGAATTGTGCCCCCCTTGCCCCCCTCTCGTTACGCCCCTGCATTTATGCGTACCACAGTTTCCTGGAGGCCCCCTTGGATCTTGAGACCCTAGGCTTAAGCCTATATAGCCTGTAGGTAAATCCGGCCCTGGGTGAATGGGAATGCAGCAATCGATGTCAGGGGTGAAAGAAACCGAAAAAGGTTAAGAAGCACTGCTTTCTACCTAGCACTATGTCTTCATCCATCTGTAGTTTAAGAGTGAAAAACAGCAATAATAAAACTTTGCAAAGCATACTGACGTACAAGTCGCGATTATACTGACTGAATGCAACGGTTCGAGGCTTGCGTCACTGAAATTTCCATTTGCTCTCATTCTGGCTGCCACTATATTTGTTTTGCGACTTATCCACGTAACAATGAATGAGTAGTTCTCATGAGAGTTCGTCCATTGTGGCGTAACCTTCGTCACAGAGCAAAGATAGCGCCACAGTTAGTCCTCTACGTACTAGGCTCATTAATATTTAATCCAAGTTACTGGACAATTCATAGTTCGTTTGAAATTATTGTCGAATGGGAACTGTCCACACATTAGAATTTAAACCCAATGCTCTATGCAAATCCATTACTTCAAAAAAAATTCAATCTTGTATGACACACTCTATCGAAAGGAATCCTTTCCCAGCAAAGAATCAGGCACTAAGATCTTACAGAGTATATATTTCGCCTACGAAGTAGGCATCATCAGCTCTTATTAAAATAGAATCTTATATCTGATATGAATCATATTTTTAAAAATACTTCTGATATAAATCATATTTTTGAAAACAAATCTGATATGAATCATATTTTTAAAAAACTTTTTTGCAGTGGGCAGCTCGGGCTCTAACGGATGAGCCCGAGTAAAGCACGAGCCAACGAAGCCGAGAGAACGCCTAACTACGAACGATTTTTATTATTTATTCAGGTCACCTACAACATGAACGCGAAAGGTTAGACATGGAACGAAAATAAAGTATATGAACAGTGACAAGGCCCAATGAAAATACCCCGAGTTGACAACGTTAATTAGTGAAATGGGTGATAACAACGTTAATTAGTGAAATGGGTGATGAATGGGTGATGTCAAATCAATATAAAAAAACACTAAGCCGGATTATGCCAACTGTTGTTTAGTTGTTTATTAAATCACAATGGAAGTGTGAAAGTCAAGGTTCTGCGAACAATGAATGTAACAGCGGCAGAACTTGCAGGACGCAGTTTGTAAAGTTCTTTTTAGCGTTTAATCTCGTTCTGAATGCATACTAGCTTACGTATATCTATCGGATCTGCTAATAAACAAAAAATAAAAGTATGAGTTTTTCATTTAATCATGTTCAACATGCAGTCTACACATTTGCTTGAGTTGACCATTCTTCTAAATCAACAGTTTTCTTCTGTTTCCCTTTGAAGGTCCGCTTAGGCGAATGCTACTGCACATCGTCACCTTTGTATTACATTGCTGGTATTTTGCTCCGGAAAGAATTTCGCTCTTTATACTTTAGATTCCGATTATCCGGATGCCTCGCCAAACCGACAGTATAGTATTTGACGAAACAAAGTAGTTCGGTTACACGAGGTCTGACTGTATACAAAGCAAACCAGCTCGCGTTCAACAATGTAAATCTAAGCCTGAGCATCCAGAGTGACAGAGTTGCCACTGGAACTAACTAACTCAAATATTTAAGTGAACACTTCCACGCAAACAGTAAACACTGCTTCAAATCTGAACAGTTCAAAACGCCTGCCAACTATAGGCTATGGACTAATTGAAAAAGGTTTTGAGCACTACACGCGCTGTCTCGTCTTTAACCTTGCATACAGCACAGTAGATATTTCTACACTGCAGCCGTTTAACATTTTTGGATGTTGCATCGAACTTGTTAGCTCTCGTTGACTGATCCACGTTTGTATTCTGTTAGTGACCACGGAACTCTGTAACGAACGCTATCTCGCTCCATGCAAGCGTTTTATGGTTTTCTCATCGCAAGCATTCTCGCTAACTCATGAATTATATCTGTCCAACGAATGCCACATGTACGAGCATCGTATGCTGTCTGCTCTATTTATCAACGTGCCTGGCTATCGTGTGTGCAATTGTGCTGTCTACCTGGCAAGCTCTGTGGAGTAGTAGAAGGTCACATAGAAAGTGATTTTTTTTGCGTTTTTTCGAACTCTGTGTAGTTGTTGGAGACACAAGTAATTGAAATTTGGTCAGTTTTTGCAAATTAAAATTACAATTACATAAGAACAAAAAAACTCAATTACAATTACACGAAATTATGTCATTAATTACAATTATATAATTGATCTAACTCTGATATCTATTGCAGCTTATGTTACACGGCGGCTAAAGTCCTAACAAACATAAAATCTTTATACCATTTTCAACACAAACATTTTTGAATTGTAATCACATTAATCAGCCATTTCTGACAGTTTGATGGTTTGACAGTTTTGTTGATTTCAGCCGCAAGGCCCACAGGACATGGCTTAGCGAACATATAAAACAAAGTAAGACACTTGCGAATTTTCATCATACTCGAGGTAATTATACACGCCTCTACACACACGAGACGAAGCTATCGGCGTCGAACATAGAAACAAGCATTTTAACGATCTAGAATCGTACTTTAAAAAAAACAAAAAAAACAAAAAACAAGTGAAACCTTGCAGCCAGGACACCGAAAATCCTTGCGGTTATCGAGTCGAAGTGCCCCAGCACAATGAAACGTCTCAGTGATTGCCAAAAGTGAAAACAAATACACAATTACGTAAAACAGTGAAACAGACCTGAGATAAGGACCATGGAAAGACTTCAGTTGCCTACCAAAAAATGCCAAGCGCCGCGTTACAAACCACACGAGCAATCAGAAACGCATACCAAACGTACGCGTAAACGATGAGACATATGAAGTGATCATCCTTTTATTAAAAATTTAACTAGATGCATCCGGTAGCATAGTTTTTCAGATATTCATTCATATTGCAACGGCAAAAGTGATCCGTATTGATTACTAACGGCTTTGTGGGATTTATCTTTGAACTGCTGTTCTACGCTTGCCCAAACAGTAGCTCCTCAATGCGAAATTGTTATTTTTGCCAGCCTTTGTTGAAACTTGTTGAATAAAATAGTTTTGATTGGTTGCATATCTTGTACTATGACAATGAACTTCAGCCGTTTTCTGATCAAGTCTTTAAATGATTGTGGGCAACATTTCATGGTGAAATGTATGCATCAGTTTAGCTAACTCTAATTTATAAATATCATGAAGTTTAAGAATATTGAGAGATTTATACAGAGGTGTAATATGACATTTAAAGTCGTTTCATGTAATAGTTCGTAGAATATCATTGTGCACTATTCTAGTGGTTGCAAACCAGAATTAGTAGCCGTGCCCCATGAAACAATGCAGTACTTTAGATGAAAATGTACAAGAATAACATACAACATTTTTAAAAGATCAACTGATACCACATTTCGAATTTTATAAGAATAGAAACTATGCCCTAACTAGTTTTGATTTTATGTATTGCACGTGAGATAGCCAACATAACGAGCTGTCTATCATCCCCCGAAGCAATTTGCACATGTTGTTCGTTGAAAGCAGCTGTCATTAATATCTTTTTGGAAAAAAAAAGTTTGCGATAGATTGCTATCATTTTTCAAAGATTTTGTTAGCATAAATGTTGATGTGGAGTAATTTAAGAACAATTTATTGAGCGCACCCAGTTGTCCACTTTAATTATTTCCACATTCACCGTATGCATTTTTCTACTCTAATTAGTTCCACATTCACCATATCTGACAAATATACAGGTTGACTTCATTCTTTAATCTGTTGAATAAAGGCTGTGATTGTTCAACCTGCGATTGTGAAACTTTTTTATGACGACCTCAGAATACAGTAGTTAACCAGGTTCATCAACTTTTCCCTAAAATTGCAAATTGGTGTCGCTGCTTATACCGTTGACTGAAGGCTGCGTTTGCTGATTCGATGCTTGGGAGCTTTCCTTTGACAGTGGCGACTTTAAAATAGTTAACCACGTTTCAAACGACATAAAAATGCTGAGAAGATTAACAAGCATGCTAATATCGTAAACAGTTGAAGATACGTGTCTAGTTGTTTTTTCTGGAACAACAAACGCTAAAGTAATCATAGCGAGCAAGTCACTTATCATGCATACTCCAGCAAAAACGGCCGACCTTTTCATCATTCTCACAATTCTGCCAGCAGTGTTAGTAGTAGCTTGAGACCGAAGAGGATAAATGAACAAATACAGCATTGATGCTTGACCCAACAGCATCATTCCTGCGTAAACATAAACTGGCCATACCGTAAAAGTGTTTTTTGGTCTAGACACACACCCACGATTGGAAAATGTGTAGTTTTCTGGGACAGCAAATACTATTCCTGAAAACACACTTCCGACGACAATGACGATAATGACAATCCAGCTGAAACACTGCACCCGTTTATTACTCGAAGATTGCATTGCCGGGTGCTGGTAAAGCGAACGCTGTCGGAACCATAGAAATATGTAAACAGTAACTGACGTAAGAACATAACCAGCAATGGATGCATCCAATGCGCTTTCACAAGGTTTTGACGATTTATCTCCATATCCTAAGCTGAACGTAACTTGAGCGAGTAATAAACGAAAAAAGCTGAAAAAGTATGCAGCAACAGCAGCTGTGTATACTGCTCCGGCATTGACTTGTGTTGAACTGGATCGATTCTCCTTTTGCCATTTGCCTGTTCTGAAGCCGTAAACTGTCAAGCTTAGGCAGATCCAAGTAACACAGAAAATTGACAGCAGGTTGAAAATTTCTGCAAGTATCCATTCAGGCTGTGTGAATCTGTTAATGACTTTCAATTCACTGTCTTTTTCTGAATGAAGTAGTGTCGTCTCTGTGGTCTCATGGGCTGTTGATGTTGAACTGAAGTTTGCATTTGGTGCCATAATAAGCTCTTCTGGCATTCTCATTTAACCTTGCAGACATGCGACAGAAAGTCCTTGGCTGTATTACGTTCTTCGCACTCCGTGCTTTTCTGTGGCGTGGAACAGCTCTTTTGTTTTCTTTGTAGCTTGGTCATGACAAGACTAAACCTTTACGTTTATACTAAGGTCCAATTTACAGTAGATAACAGAAGATGTAGGCAATGTTTATCTTACTAAGCGATGGTGCAATAATATCTGACGTGAAACCATATCCGGAGGCAGAAGCACATCTTATTTGTCTTCAATGGTTTCATGCAGTTTCATCAAGGACTACGGTTGATCGAGAATTAAGTTACCAGAGAATATTTTTTAAGACAACTGATGCATAAGCTTCTTTAAAGATAAATCAGTAATGTGCGGATAGTGCTTTTCACTATCCAAACTTGGAAAGTCGATTATCCATCCGATCGCTATCCTACTTTAGACTAATGTATGTTATGCACATCCAAGTACTTAGAAATCTTAATATCATCGTGGCTGTGCCTTGCCAATCACCAGAGGCGGAACCAGGGGGGTAGTTTGGGACAACTTCCCCAAACGTCTGTGGCGCCCCGTTGAATGGCGCCACACTGACATAAATGCACCCAATTTTACTACCTATCAAAGTAGAACAAAGATCAAAAATAATTTTGAAGTAAACAATGCTAATTTGCACTTCGTTGAACTTTATGATTTACTTGCCAAACTTTTCCCCAGCCTCTATTACCGAATATCAACAATGCTATTCTTTCGTTATACTACTACTCTCTGTACTTATTTCTTTCCCGCGTGGTAACGAGAACTGCCCATTCTTCCTCAGATTATGTAATTACAACTGCGGTCGCTTTCGCTAGCACAGTTCTCGACATGCCGCTGGACTGTGCAAAATTGGTCTGTTTTTGTTACTAGTATATTTTTTGCGTTCTAGGACAACTGCCACCTGCACAATTGCCACCGGACAACTGCCACCCCGACAACTGCCACCCGGACAACTGCCATTTAGGACAATTTCCTCCCGGGACAACTGCCACCTGGTCAACTGCCACCTCGGACAAATGCCTCTCAAGACAAGTACCACCCGAACAACTGCCACCTAACACATGGAACCAGTGGCGTGGCAAGGGGGAGGCCTGGGGGCCGTGGGCCCCGGGCGGCATCGTTTGGGGGGCGGAACTTTGCTGATAAAAATTCATTTTTGAAAGCAATTTAAAAGTTCTAGCTTTTTGTTGTTATTTTTAAATAAACATTTGAAAGTTTTGAAAGTTCTAACTATTTTCAATTTTTGTGTTTTGAAGCCTAACAAAAAACGATATGCGGCTCTGGAATGGGAAAATTTATGAAACGTTCACTCAAAAGTCTGGGTCAAATCTAATGTGCTAAAGTGCCCCAGTGTTTGTCTTGAAATCAGTGGCGTAGCCAGCCCAAAAATTTTGGGGGGGGCTGAAATGTCTGATTTTAGGCGAATAACACTATTTTGTTGGGAAAAACGTCTCTCAAAGCACAAAATGAATATATTTTCTAAAATTGGGGGGTTATGTCCCCTCTGGCCCCCCTGGCTACACCTATGCTTGAAATCAGGGCTTTTTAATACACATGCTTGGCGGCAATTTTGTCCCATCCCCCACATCTTCCTCGCCAGACAAAGCCATTTCCGCCATCCTAATCAAAAGTCCTTTAAACAAAGGAAAGAGATGACATTCTATGGCAGACTAGCAAACGCTAGGACTCCGCGGTTTATCTTGCCGCTCCTCTCAAAATCTGATAAAAAAGACTGCATGAAATCATGGTAAATAGTCAAGGCTAGCTTAACCTTTTTCTCGCATCGTTGACTCCTCAGTAACGCCTCAACTACAGAGCAGAACATCACATTGCACCTAGGCATTGGGGAAGACGTTTTCGCTGGGGCGGCGATAGTCCAGTGGTAAAGTGCCCGCCTCTCAACTGGAAGGTTGTGTGTTCGATTCATGAGTAAATTGCCATAGCGCTCCTTCGCCTCAACTGTCCCGGTTAGAAGCATACCGTTGGCATGACGCTAATTGCCGTCGCTAAAATTACGAAAAAACAGGCTTGTCCATAGGAATGTGATTCCTGTGGACATCCCATCTCTACATGAGACGGTAGCCATATCATAGCAACTTCATTAAGTCAAAGCTAACCTCAGTTTTTATACTGAATTGTCATACTTAGACTATACTTCTGAATTTGAAATCAATAAATTTTGTCGTTTTGAATGTCTCTTTGTACATGTAGTCCTATTTAGTAGATACTAAACCTGAACTTTCATAAATTTAAATAATTTTAATTGAATTGTTATTGTAATGGGAATCCCGTTGGACGGGACAGGCAAAATTGCTATGGGATGGGACAGACAAATATGTTCCATGGACAATCCTGGAAAAAACATTTGTTGGCACATCTCATGCTATTTTTTAAGGTTCAGTGGGATATTTTCAATAAGTGCCATAAGCTGCCTGGTCATTAGGTGCGATTATCCATATTACATTTTGGCGGTTGAAGTGAATAACTCTACAAAGGTAACGTTGCTCTGGTTCAATACAATGGCTGTTTTTATGCATGCCATGACGTAATGGTGTCGGAAATAACGTTCTTGAAGCGCTGTGTAGTGCAGTTGGTGTGTTTGGGTGGGTAACTTTGAGCTCAGATTGTCGGTTTTAATTGCAAGTAAAGCGAATCAGAGCCAACTGATTGGCAACGCGAGTTTCGTAAAAGTCTCCTTTGTTCAACGGTATACTTATCATTGGCAATCATAGAAAAATTCATTTCAACAAGTAAAGCTTAGAAAAAGTGTTGCTCTCATTTTGATGAATTTTAGGCAAGAACAGGGACACTGGAGAATGGGTTCATGACGGGGGCATTGCCCACCACGTCCCTACATAAGGGGGAACGGAGGAGGGGAAGGTTCCCTTTCATAAAGTATCAGGGATAGTTTCATGGTTGATCAAGATCGATTTGGAAACAAAGTTATTGCAGCTATTCGCGCACCCAAATACTTCGGAATGGTTTGCTATAATTTCTGATATTAGTCCTGAAGTCAACATCGTTGCTGAACAGAAACAAGCACAATTGGTAACGATTTTTTGTTTTTGCAAGTTTGCATTGCCCTCAACTCTTTTACTGCTCCCCCTACCGCTGTTCAGGCGTCCCTGGGCAAGAACGTTTGCCTGAAAACCTAACGCAAGGGTAAACGATATGTTTAGATATGATTTGTGGTTCAGGCTTTTAATGAAGAGGGCGTTAATCGATATGCTTGTACAGCTTGGCAATGGCTGTAGGCCTACTGAATAAACTTGTTCAGCACAATTACTGTCTAACGTAAAACGTTGTAGTCACTGCTGAGAATCCATAAGGCCTATGTCTCACCTGGCATGATTTGGTAATACAGTTTTCGAAATAGACGGCTGTTGGTAACCAGTCCCGTTCCCACGGGGGGTTTGGGGCCTTATTTCCCCAAACAAAACTCCAATCTCCCCAATGTGAAATGTGAATCACTATAAATCAGTGGATGGTTTGCAAAATTTGGCAATGTCAATCCCCCCTGCACAAACATAAAGTCCCCCAATGGAAGACTTTCTGGCGATGGTTCTGTTTGTAACGAACAAAGGCAAACACTATGCACGTGTAATTGGAGAGGTCCAGCATATTAACCCAACAGCCAGACCAAGTGCGCAAGTCTTGATGAAGACTGCAAGCAAGCGCTTCTCAACCATAGCCGGTTTTAAATCTGTTTAAGATATTTTTGTTCCGCAGAAGTGCCGACGGAGTTAACGTTTGAAGCCTTTAATATTTTCTAAAAGGATTAAACCACTACTGAAACGTGTAGTGAACAATGAAACATTCCTTACATCACTGAGATCATATTATCAGATTTTCATTATAGCAGTATATGTACTTTTTTAGTAGACGGGGATACTTCACCAAATTTTAAAATACATATTTGTTACATCTGTAAAGTAGGTACGCCGCCATCACATCCCTTAATTTTTTCGTTTGATCCTCTGGAATGGGTAAACTATTAAAAAGCCAGTGGGCTTACCGGAGATTAAAAACAAACAAGGCAACAGGGAAGAAAATTTGACGAATCATCTCGGGTTCGTGTATGCATATGTAAAGAATGCAAAAAATAGAAAAATTAATGATGAGAAAGGTGGCGAAAAGCAGAAAAAGTAAGACTCATAATCGACAATGAAAAAACAAGACCCATTCAGATTGTGAGTGTTTCATTGTGATGTTGAAGATGCTTCATTAATTCTTATACCTTTAAAAGCACGCAGCATGATCTTCTTTCTTTTTAAATTTTTGTAAGCAAATTTGAGGGGTGGAAAGTGCGGCACTTTTAGGGTCGGCCCCGGGCGACACTTAGCCTCGCTACGCCACTGCATGCAACTGTCACTTAGGACAATCGCCACTTGAGAATTAATTCATCCTCTGACCGTTTAACTTAAACTTTTTGGTTTTCGCTGGACAATCTCGTGTCGACGTCATTACATCTTCACAAACGTTCTTAAGCCAGTTGAAAAATTGATTTTTCATGGACCTTTTCTAATTTTTAGCAGCAAATTATCTTTTGCACATTATCGCATCGTATTGCTTCCACGCACTCACGAAACTCATTTCCTTCCGTTCATTTTACATGCTGTGCATTCTTTCACTTTAGCTTTTGATTTGTGAGTTACATGGCAGCAGCAGCAACGTTGCAACTCACTTTTGCTGCACTATGCTGAAGCAGTGATATCTCAGCACAGAGGTTTTCAACCGCTGTGCCGCGAGAACTCGTACACCTAGTGCCACAACGCAACATAACAAACTGAATTCCACAGTTGGTATGTGATGTGTAAAACGCATTAACCTAGGTGGCAGTTGTACGGTGGTACAGGGGTGTAGTAGCCATTTGCAACAGCAAATCAAACTCATTTTAAAATCAGTTTCTAATGAATTATTCACTTTCATTGCACTACAAACGAAAACTTGAAAAAGTGTAGGAATTTGTTCCCGCCACACAACACCTCTGGTGTTGCAGTTGTCCGAGTGGCAGTTGTCCTGGGTGGCAATTGTCCTAGCTGGCAGTTGTCCTAGGTGGCAATTGTCCTAGGTGGCAGTTGTCCGGGTGGCAGTTGTCCGGGTGGCAGTTGTCCGGTGGCAGTTGTCCGAGTGGCGATTGTCCAGGTGGCTGTAGTCCGGATACCGGAAAAATGCATTGAGCGTGCTCCTTTAGCTCAAGGATTATGGCTTAGAAGTGCAATTGTGCAACACGTCACTCCGGCAACGTAGCTTTGAATTACAGTGCTACATGGTTGCACGACACACCTCAACAAATCATGGTATTCAGCTCTAATAAAGAAACTTTGGAAGAATACCGGTTAATGGTATGGTATGGTTTAATCATGCATTTTTGTGACTCGAATCACGAAACAACACGAAGCAGCAAGAGGAAATACAGTAACATCAAAGAACACTAGTTGATTATAAAGTGATGAAAATATATAAAAAATAAGAAACTTCACGTTTCGCAGCTTAGTAATCGTGTTCTAACATGTTGAATCACAAAGCGTTGGCGAAAGACGACCTGGGTCTATTTCTCAGACAGCCCTGCTAGTAACACAAACCAAATTTTAATTGAAGACGTTTTACAAGAAGTAATAAAAGCAATAAAAAGCGTCAAATCAACGTCAGGTGAAATAAGCATAAAAACAACAACAAAAAACAGTGGGGAAAAGCATGCCTATGTACAGGGGTTGGGGTAAGTAACTATAGAGGTAGATAGGAGGGAAAATAGTGGCATCAGCGCCATATTACAGAATGGGACAAGAATATAAAACGAAGATCAAACAGAATGTGACAAGCATATAAAACGAATATCAACAGGAAGTCTGACAAGATAGCAGGACTTTTTTATACTTTTTGCCAAATGAATAAGGCGAAGATGATTTCAATTTTTCCGGAATGTTAGACCAAATTTTCGGACCAATATACTTTAGAGAAAGCTGACCCAGAGTTGTATTCATTCTGGGTAAATAATATTTTTGCAGAGAAGCAAGTCTTGTTTGATATTTGTGGACTGATGCAATCTCGGCAAAGTAGTTATCAAAGTGATTAGGTAATCCACCATTATAAAAGGAGT
>Ga0210059_1006324_pt1 | contig 19030 bp, 13 predicted proteins | sample Ectturendosymbi2_FD_188042 | JGI IMG/M metagenome (GOLD analysis project Ga0210059, IMG submission 188042) | Ecteinascidia turbinata endosymbiont from Florida, USA - Sample 2 (SPAdes) (version 2) | ecosystem: Host-associated > Tunicates > Ascidians > Unclassified | place: Key West, Florida... | reverse complement strand
CTGAGAGTCGAAGAGCTGGAAAACTCTTTTACTCGGTGAGTTATGTTTATCGTACTATTCAAACTTTACAATAAATAACAATAAATAAATTATGTGTGTCTTTCGTATCGAAATACCGGGATTAGAAGTCTTTGATAGGGGGGTCAAGCAAACTTAGATTTGTGAATACCGTCCTTGCTACGTCTATGGTAGAACTCACGTAGGAACTTCGGATGTAGCTAAATGCGGCGAAGTTTGGCCCAACAACTAAACTTTTCCGTAATAGTGTCCACATATTTTTACTACACAAAAGCAATACTGATGAAATGCAAACTCCGAAACAATTCACGGACAACTACTGCATTTGGTCTCCATACAGGAGTGTTGAATAATTGAGGAAAAATGAAGATTTGTAAAAAGCATCAGACATTTGAAGCGATCGAATAAAAAAGTTGGATGAAGATGTGCATCGTATAAAAACTCGATACATGTTGTTTCTTAGCACGGCATCAAAGGTCCTGACACAATGGCTAACCTGGTATTGGTGAACACTAACATTTCTAGGTATGTAATGCATAATTGGATAGGCGCTGTTATAGGCAGCACGTAAGTGCTTCATACTAGCCTGCGTGTATTTGCTCCACAATTGGCAAGCATACATTGGCATGCAATAGGCACAAAATAAAGTGTTTTTTACTGCAGGAGAGCACTGATCAAAAGTGCCTCTGAGTTTGCTTGCTGCACAGTATAGTGATTTCACTTGTCTCGGAATGTCATTATCATCCTTCAATGGTGCATTTATCCACACACCAAGATATTTCACTTGGTCTAAAAATTGTACACATACACCATTTAGAAAAACATTTGATGGGGCAGGTTGCTTATACTTTTTTGGACAAAAAAGAACACCAATTGTTTTGTTACAATTAAAAGTGATTTCGTGTTCGGCAGCATAGTCACCACAAATATTCAAAAGAAATTGCAGCCCACTGATACTGGGGCTGAGCACACATATATCATCAGCAAACATTAGATGATTCACAACCATATTTCCCACAGTGCATCCCACCCTTCCTGATCCCAGCTGGATTGAGAGTTCATCCAGGTAAACAGCAAATAAGTATGCGCTCAGGACTCCCCCTTGCCTTACCCCATTCGTTACAGTAAAGGGGGATGAGTATTTGGTGCCCCATTTTGCTTGCATGGTCTGTTGCCTGTACCAACTCAACAATAGTCTTACTATGCACATAGGTACATTGCGCTTAATTAATTTAGCAATCAGCAGGCTGTGATTAGTTCTGGCAAATGCTTTAGATGCATCTAAGGAAGCTGAAAACACTGGGGTATCTTTGTTAACATAATAAGACACAGTCTGTTCAAGTAGAAAAATGTATTTTGCCCCACCAAACCTTAAAACCTGGTTACCGACCTGGTTCTGCCAAAATTGTGTCTGCAATTAGGATATTTTGTTTTGAAGGCCATTCAGTCCCTAGATCAGATGTAGCATAACTTCTTTTACAAATCACCATTAGGTGGCGCCCCTGTAAGCAGGCCCGTAACTAGGGGGGAGCAGGGGGCGAAGCCCCCCTAAAACTTTTTCCGTCCCCCCTGGAAAAATGTGTTGGACTTAGTTTAAAAATATTGGACATGGTTTAAAAAATGTGGGCCCCTCTCAGAAAACTCTTCGCCCCACCTGGTGTCGCAAGCTGGTTACGGACCTGCCTGTAAGCATTTTGGGATTTTGGGGGGCCAGAGTTGGGCTGATACGGCACTGGACCCACCGACAGATTATGCCGAGCTATTGACCTACCGACATTCCATTGTTTGATTTTTACAGAAAACGAGGGTTTGGTCCAGATCAAAGTCATTATAACTAGTCACGACTTTGGTCCAGATTACACACTGCACTAGTCCAAATTACACGGATTGAATATGCACTGAATACACTCTATACTGAAAAATTCTTCCCCGTTCAGGATTTTTGAGCAACTTGCGCTTGCCCTGAAAAACAGAGTTTGCCCTAAATGTTTTACAGTATTGAATATATTTCTTACCAAAAACAGAGTTTGCTCTGAAATTTTTCACTGTATTGAATATTCTTTTACATTTAGGATGTTTGAGTATGAGCAACTTTGCGCTTGCCCTGAAAGCCAGAGTGTGCTTTGAATTCACTGTATTGAATATAGGCCTATATTTTTTATCATTCAGGATTTTTGAGCAACTTTCGCTTGCCCTGAAATTTTTCAAGCCTGGGGGGGCTACCGCCCCCCCCTCGTACGCCTATGTATATATCCTATATATAGTAAAACACCAACCGCCAAATATTGATTTAAGTTCAGTTAAAACAAGCGGTTGTCTGCCTCAAGCTAAATGTCTCGTAAGAACATTTGAAAGCCTGATCAAAACAATTTACATGCTTTGTGCGCCGCTGGGCATCCGAAATTTTTAGCCATTTTTGTCAGTACCTGATGGCAGAATGTTTTCATTTCTCTCCCACAGCAGAATTTCTGCACGACCTGAGGTTGTCATACATCCTTCAGCGCCAAGGACTTTCCTTGAATTTGCTATCACAACTGGTTATATCCTTGAAAAACATTTTGTTATCCTTGAGTAATTTCTGGCGTCCTAGAATAGTTATGAAATTGATCATTGAACTGGGCCTATTGATTGCGCTGAACATTAAAGAATCAAGATTAAACAATGTAATTGAACAGAATAGCCTAACGTGTGGATTTGTTCCATCTTAAACACTCGTGTAGTAAAAAATAAGCTAAAAATATGCAAGAAACTTTGTGTTGTCATAAAAAGTTTTAGTTCTCACTTTCGATCATGTTTAGCTTAGCCTGACTTGCCCATACGTGAAAATGTCCTTGAAAAAAATTCAAGTGATCTGGCAACGCTAGTAGGCTGATGATGAGTGAATGCAGTTATCGTTGTTTCAGTGTTTTGCTCCTCTCTGTGTTGACTGTGTCTATCAACTAACGCCTACTCTGTAATGCACTACGGCCAAACATTTTTCTGCTCGTGTTATTCGATTGCCCTTGTGATATGGACCACGAGTCTGAGGCAAATACATAAATAAAAAAATTGTCATATTGACATACTCGAACTTTAAAGCAAAAGCCGTCGCTGAAGATGAAACAAAGTGTTGGATCCAGGCCCGTAATCAGCTTGGGACAACAGGTGGGGCGAAGAGTTTTCTAAGACGGACCCAAATTTTTTAAACTGTGCCCAATAGTTTCAAATCAAACACATTTTTCTAGTGGGGCGAAATGAGTTTTATGGGGGCCTCGACCCCCTGGTTACGGGCCCGGTTGGATCTCTGCTAGATTACCTCAACCGAATCATCCAAAATAGCGAGAAGAGCAGATATGTGCGCGGGCGGAAGAGCACTTGTGCATTTTTTCCTTTGGGCCCCACTTACGCCAATGTGGCGAAAAGCCGCAGCAGCTCGCTACCTCTACGTTATTTTAAAAATAGCGGCGCTACCGCTACTGGAAAACTAGCTCGCTACTGCCTATGTCTTGAAGAACCAAAAGATGTTGTAACACTGTTGGAAACAAATATTAAGTAAATTTAATTATATCACCATTTCTAACCTATAATTTCAATAGCGAAAATTCCCAAATTCAAGCTGTGAGTGTAGGTACCTTCATAAAAATAATTCTATCTTCGAAGACATGACCACCGTTTCAATATATTTGGATGCCAAAATATATGGTATGAGTTATTGAGCTCTCAGATGACAAAGACATTCAGAGACAACTGCGATATGAATATTGTGCAGCAAACAACCTGCGAGCCTCTTTTTCCCGACGCTCAAATGCAGTTAAAAATGTACTTATTGGTTCCTTTTGTACGCCCATGTATGCATCACAATTATGGTGGAATTTCAGAAGAGTCATGCATGCAAAGATTGCGGGTGGCTTACAATTTTGGATGCAGAACTCTATACAACCTGCCCTGGAAAGCGAGTGTTAGTAATCATCAGGTTCAATGTAACAATCTTACATTTGAAGCATTAATACGAAAATGCAAGGGCTTGTTTCTCGGAAGATGCAGGAAGTCTGAAAACATATGGTTTCGTGCTTTGATGCAGTTCAACTGTTTATATTCGTCCTTATGCTTTGAACACTACAACCGTATTTTACTTTCTGAGTGCTCGGACATTGTAGCCTAATAGTGTTTGTTCGTTTGAGAGTGTGTCATGACGCAACGCATTCGTACTTTACCTGGCCTTGACCTGTTTAGGAATTAGCGTCTTACTCTGCAGTAGTGTTATAATAAGTGTTACGGGTTAGCGAACAATAGTCTTAAGAATGTGTCTGCAACCCTGTGGTTCGGCCTCCAACGCCGCTGCAAAACGTTCTCTAAAGTGTCTGTTATACTGTCAATAAGCCTCCGATGCCGTTGAAAAACGTTCTGCTCGGTACGTTTTTATCAAACTGCGTTGAACAGAAAGTGTGTGTTTGTACTACGGACCTCGTGTCTGCGGACAAAATACATCATCATTGGAAAACACAGTCAGAAAAAATTGTCCGAGAAATGTAAATGCACCCTCAATACAAAATATAGATGAGTTTTCTCAATCATTATCTGAAACAGTAAAAATTGCAAAAACAATTGTGAATTCGATGTCTACGAGGCGGTAACAAACTTTGCTCAAATTATTTTTGTAGCGTTTTCTACAAATCGATCGTATTTTCTGCACTGGAGTCTCGCATAATGTAGCGGGGTACCTGTATTGCGCAATTGTATTGCAATAATTTAAAATCGTGTGTCTACCGAGCACTAAAGGAATATACGTTCCCATACACGAGTCACCACATACATAGGCGTACGAGGCGGTGGAGGGGAGCGGCATGCCCCCTGACTTCAAAAATTTCAGGGCTAGCGCAAGTTGCTCAAAAATCCTGAATGATAAAAAATATTTCAAAATGTGAAAAATTTCAGGGCAAACTCTGTTTTTTAGGGCAAGCGCAAGTTGCTTAAAAATCCTGAATGATAAAAATGTACAATCAATGCCGTGAATTCTGGGCATACTGTTTTTCAGGGCAAGCGCACAAGTTGCTCAAAAATTTTCAGTAGTGTATTCGGTGTATATGTAAAAATATATACCGAATATATTTTTTACTAAAAACGTATAATCAATGCAGTGAATTCAGGGCACACTCTGTTTTTTCATGGCAAGCGCAAGTTACTCATAAATCCCAAATGTAAAATATTCAATACAGTGAAAAATTTCAGGACGAACTATGTTTTTCAGGACAAGCGCAAGTAGCTCAAAAACCCTGAATAATAAAAAATATATTCAATACAGTGAAAAATTTCAGGGCAAATTCTGTTTTTCAGGGCAAGGGAAGTTGCTCAAAAATTCTGAACGGTGAAAAAATTTTCAATGCAGTGTATATTCGCTTGAGGATGATCCGCGTAATTTGGACTAGTGTAGTGTGCAATCTGGACCAAAGTCAGACCCTTCGATCCGGAACCGTCACTTTTAACCATTGTGTTGCGCCATCGAAGTCGTGTACATATTTGCATCAGTAAAAGCAATTACCGTAAAATTTTGTTTCTGGGAGAACACAACACGCAAGGAACTTCACCCCTTGAGTTAACAAGCAAGGTAACTACAGAATTTGGCAATAACGGCACCTCTAGGGGATTGCATAAAGAACGTTATTGCGGAATTGACGTTATAAGCGAATTGAAATGCATGTAAAAGATGCCATAGGGACCGAACAAAATGTAACGTTACAGGCGAATTGACGTCACAGAGGAAGCCATTATAACCGAATTTAACTGTATACAACAGACTTACAAGAGGTTTCAGGCGCCATTCGGATTAAACTAAAAGTCAGTTTCAGGGCAAATTGTATATTTTTAGGGCAAACTTTTTCCGCCTCCCAGTAAAATGCCTTCCCATACGCCTATGACCACATATACATAGCCTTTCCGATACAAGAGGCTGAAAATCCATTTCCCGAACGAATGATTGCACGCCTCATTCTCAGCCTGCATAAACTTTGTGACACACAATGAAGCGCTGCACTACTTCAGAGCTGAACTAAAACCAATATTAATCAGTCTTAGCTCCCCAAACAAAGCACCAAGCCCCCCAAATTGCAATGTGAAATACTATAAACCAGTGGAGTTTTTATTAAGTTTTCATTATCAATCCCCCCTATGGAAGACTTTCTGGCGACGGTTCTGTTTATAATATACGCGAAAATGACAGAAAGATTATATGGCAAAGGTAACTCAATTTCTTCTGGTAGCTCAAATTTACCTGCATCGCACTTTTGTTCCAGTAACCGTATATAAACATTGCGAATATAATACTTTTATGCTCAGAGCAACAGACATACTTATTTTTATCAACCGACTGTTCCATTTACACTGTCAGTAGTTTCGACATGGGGAGGTCTGCAGAACAAATTACCCCTGGTCCTTGGCAGACTCCCAACCCCATGCATTTTATGAATCAGTTTAAATGGAACTTATCACCGTAATATGCAGCGATGCCATAATAGTCACCATGTTAGCGTCATCTGTGGCCAAATTGAAAGAACTTCTTTCACAGCAAATTTGCATTTTTACTGATTAAGAAGTGTAGAGTTCGAATTCTGATTATATCTCAACAACCTACCATCTATTCCATGCACTTACCCACCACATGTCCGTATGCTTTTACATGAAAAATGAAGTATTGGAAGTTGGTCATATCTCACTAATACGCCTAAATTCATCAAAACACAAGGAAATATAAGCAAAACAACAACCACTGAAAGAGAATTCGGCACAGAAAAAACATTCAACTGCCAGCTTGATTTCGTACAATTTCATGATGATCTTTTCATTAACCAATGTAGTTGTGCATTCCGCAACCAAGGGGTGGGTAACCGGGCAATTTCTGTCTCCCCGGAATTTACAAAAAGCATGTTTACTTGTTAGGTACCACAAGTTACCACAAAAAACATATTTGCGGTCAGCAAGGTCGAACCTTAGAAAAACTCTGGCTGCAAGGTTTTGTGGAAAGCTTTCAGAGAAAAAGCGACTTCGCAAGCGTAGATGAGGTGGAGATCGCGAGTATCTCTGATGCTGGAAAGCGCTTTCTCTTCGTTTTTACTACGTCACATCATGAAATCCCGCAGAGGACAACCGAACTACGGTAGACCGTCCCTCGCTTCTGGGAGTCTTGAGTAAGGTCGCAGTGATGTCACAAGTTGTTCTGGCTTGTTCTGTCGTATCGTCGCCTTTCAGTTGTGAAGCGTCACCTCCAGACGAGAGAAGCAGCCGCACACTGGGAACGAACGCCCAGCAACGACCAAGAGCAGGTTTTCGCGAATACGGTCGTTCTGCAACGCACAAGCAATGTGAAGAACTCAGCTGCAGATTTTTGAAAATTTTTTGGAACTTCGCAACCGCTGTTCTGTAGCAAACCTTACGAGTTATTAAAATAGAATCGGCAAACAACAAAATTGCATTTGTAATTGGTATCCAGATTCTGACCCATGCAATATTTTGGAACTTTTTCAAGTTCTTTCGAAAAATAATGTTTTGAGTTTTCACAAGTTTATGCAACTGATGTTTCTCGAGAGAACGCGTGGCATATTCAAGTTTATGAAAAAATTTTTTGTTCATGAAATATTTTCGATACTTTTTTTCAATTTTATGCATCTCGTATTTCCCGAGATAACATAAATTGCGTACTTCTTGTCAAAGGCATGCCAGGACAGGTTGGAATCAGTATTTTCGCGTCGGGTTACAGCTATAATCTGATCAAGCCTTCGTTTGTCCCATTAATTTCACCTCGTCAGGCTATGTCCACTTTGACCAAAGTAAAAGAGATGTCGCGCACTTTGGAAAAGTTAAAACCAAAGGCAGAATAAAGGTTAAAAGCGCACATGTTTGCTACGGAAAAGACGCGACAGGTCTGATCAACACATCAAAGATACCATGACGAGGTAAAATTTAATTGGATTTGAAAAGCATTTCTGTTACTACTATATGTTTCTGCCGTGTGCAAGAGCTGCGCACCAATTATCACGGTTGCGCGTTCACCCACTTTATTTTCGGCAGTACACCAGTACATCCACCTAAATACCAGACATGGGGCGATCACATCACAAATGTAATCGATTACGATTAGTGCCACATGCTCGATTACGATTACGAATAAACAAAATCACAATGTAATCGATTGTTACGATTACATTGTAAGTAATCACGATCACAATCGCGATTATATTGATCTTGAAACATTCTCAGAAAGAAAACAAAACTCATTTGCGTAGTTTTATGTAAGTATGTTTTCAGACAACATACCATATGAAACAATGCAATAAACGAAATTATTAATCTGTAAGGATCAAGCACAGAAAAAACGAATTAAAAACTTTGATTGTTTACTGAGATGTTCGTGCATTCAACAAACCTCTATACTAGGTTTGTTGGGGTTTTAGTATGGATGTTTATACTAAAACCCCACATCAACAAAAAATACTCCGAAAAACGGAAAAAGAAGACACCGTACTAAAAACCTATTAAAAGGATAATAAAACCGAAATATAAGCTAAGTGGGGTGGTGGTGGTGGTGGTGGTTTTTACATTTAGCTGGCCAGGGAAGTCAAATCGTTCCTCTTCTCCTCCGTCAATTACTCCACTGCACCAAACACTTTAAAACATTGATTTAACAAAAATGTTCAAAGTCTTTGTTACAGTTGATAACCATCAACGCTTCAAAGCTTTTATCAGTCAAATGACATCTATCAGGCTTGAACATTCGTCCAGCAACACTGAAAATTCGTTTATTAGTAATTTCACAATTGCTGCCTATTTCTTCTAACTGCGGTTTACAGTCGTCTGCAAGCCAACATAGCATTGCGCAGCTTTTAATCTGAAATGAAATGAGCATTGATGTCAATATAGCTGGACATCTGTCTATTAGACCAATAGTCAACGGTTAACAAAACCTCACAGGTTTCGCTGAGTTTCGCTTTTTTTCACCAGTATCTGGTGGATCACGGTTGACGTGCTAGTTATCAGTGTTGTGGAAGGGTACTTTTGACTTGGATTGAAGTACAGTACCTTATTCTTCTGAAAAAAAGTTAATATACTGTATATAAATTACTGTACTAATCATATACATGGCCTACTCCAGCACTGACATTCACACGTTCACTCTGAATATACATAAATGAAACGAACACCTCTCCTCGTAAAGTCCCGCTAGTCTGTTGCCAAAGTGTGAACCCGTTTTCGAGAAGAGCTATTTTTGTTGCTACGTCTTACTGGACAAGACTCAATACGTTACTTCTGGCAACAGGAGGGCTAGCTGGAACAAAGCGAGAATTATCTGGAAACGGTGTGCTTGCCCCTGGACTGTCTGGATTTAAACCACATAGACGAATAAATGGTCTCCCCTGAAACATAATCATAACAAACGATGGTAAAGGAGGAAACCCAGCCGCCACAACCTCGGTTCATCGCACAGTGATGTCGGGTGAAGATTTCCAAATTTAATCGCGGAAGTAATCGTCGATTACGATCAAATTGGCAATGTTTTTGGTCAGTTCAATCGATTACGATTACTCAAATAACTGTAATCGATTACGATTGACGATTACGATTACCCCATGTCTGCTAAATACCCGTGGAAACCTTGCAAACCACTGGGGGTTTCCTGGGTTAAGAACGCTTCTGATGAAAATCAGGACAGAGACTTACTTGCCAGATCGGCATTGCTGTTGTCAAATACCATGTCGTTTACAACAATAACCGCTATGGCGAAATCTTTGGCCAAGCAGTTAAGTTCTCTGCCAACGCTTTGAATCTTGGCCAAACCTAAATGATAATAATACAAAAGTTAGTGCTTTGATTGCAAGTACAGCAGTTTTGAGAAGTCTAACAAACAATTTTGCCAAAAACTCAACAAGACGGAACTTCCAATGACAAACAAGATAAATACGTCTTATCAAATGGATAGGAAAGGGTAGCTATTCGTTTTCACAACAAACTCAAAACATCCGAAATGTACACTTTAAAAAGCGCAAAACACTGCAGGTAAGTGGTTTAAAAATATACGTGTGCATATTGAAGTTAGGGTCGATACAGCGAGAAACAAAAGATCTTCGGCTGATTAGACATACAAAATTAAATGAAGAATGGCAAAGGGCCACCAGTGAGTAAAAAATTCCACCCTACAACGTTTGGAAATATGTATTACGCATATCTATGTACAGACTTGACTACCTGGTGAGTTTAAAAGTTAGGTTTCATAACAAACTATTGGCCTGCTTTCACCATTATATCTAGTACACACTACACACGTGTGCAAAGTGCTTCTAGTCTACCGCAACTGACATGATATCTTCCAAAGTTATTTTCAATTAACTAAGATGGATCAGCGCAAAAACACACAGGGTGGCTGCGAAATAACATCAAAACTGTATACGGATCGATACCAGCAAGCAGGGTTTTTTTTAAGGTTTCGCTTTGGTGACCGCAAGGAAATTTTATAAGACCGCTTGGAGGAATTTGAGAGACCGTTCTCCATTGATGTGATCTCAAGTCACTATATTTTGAGAGACCGGTGGAGGAATTTCAGAGACCGTTTTGGTCCCTCAAGACACCTTAAAAACACTGGGCCAGCAAGTATCGTGAAAAGCAGACTACAATCAACACGTTTAAAAGAACAAAGAGTGGAGCATGTACTCATTACAACATAGCGAAGCATAAAAAGTACAACCGATAAACAGTACTATCGTTGAAAAAACTACTGCTGTTGCAAATTACAACCTTTCATAGCAAACTATACGAACAAACTAAAAACTACTGAAGCAGCGAAAAAATAATTTGCAGTCTTTAGTCACCACGCCTTATATTAGTTACAAAAGTTTTTAGGTTTTACTCAAACTGTTTCGAAGTAAGTAACAGGGTGGTCAAGGTTATGAAAAATTATATAAAGCTTTCATTATATAAAATTTTCCAGACTGTTTGACAAAAACTTGGAAAAAGAAGCAGTCATTAGGAAGATGAGCGAGAAAGCCCAAAACACTAACGAAAAATCTACTCCAAAATCATATTTTTATTTAAAATAATCATTGCATTTGTTGCTATTACCGGCCACGTGACGCAGTGGGCCGAGCACGTACCACTGAAGCTGGCAGGCTGGAATAAATTCCCGGTCTGGTCATACCGCAGACTTGAACAAAGGGTAATTGCCGCCTGTCCAGCCTCGTACTCGGTGTTAATGGGTGGGTGAAAGGAAAAAGGTTCAAGCGCGGTGCTGCCACTGACTCCTTACCAATGCAGCATTCGCTACGCAAGCAGCCGTGTGGACCCTGCGGAGGTGGGCGCCGCTGACCACTCGTGACATTTCCAAGTGAGTACTATGAGGAGCCGTTCGTGACAAAATATATCGGACACATTTAGCACAAATAAACTGCTAAATCGGAACAGATTTAGTTGGACCGCACAGGGCAGTTGCAAGTGCGTCTGACTTAGCAGTTCTTTTGCATTGCGGCACGCTCTTAGTTTGTACTTGAATTCTTTTCGCTCTTTATGCATATACCCAAAAATGGACTACTGTGGGGCTTACCACTGTCCTTCCAGCAAAAGTAGGCATGCCTGGTAGCACAATGTTTTCCCTTCGCAGTTTCATTCCACTCAAGAATTTACTTATCAGCAGTTGCATTCTCAGTTCGACCTTCATTTGCTGCCATTTCGAGTGGCAGAACTGGTATGTTGTTATAGTTACTCTAACATGGCAGGAGGTTATTGGTTATAGAACTTAAAAAGCTCCTCGCATAGGAAATTTATGAGAGCCATCTCCTGCTTACCAGTTGGAAATTTAGTTATTGGTAATAACATTTTCTTCATGTATTCAAGACTTATTCATGCACTACCAAACCAATTGTTCCAAATAATTAGAATAACTTTGTTCATTAGGGTTAACCTGCGGAATTGTAACTCATCGTTTCGCCATGACGGCAGTTGTTTAATATTTGGCGCAACAAATATGAAAAACTGGAGATCAAACCCAATCACATCTGCCTGTCTTATCGGCTTTGAAGCAAAAAAATGCGAATACACCATTACGTCATTCGATTGATGACGACGAATCATGACGGATTGAGTCTATATTTGTCAATACGTATTATCACTCGATAGTTTACTTTTTCGGCTTAGACTCGGATCAGGAAGTAAAATCTTCACGTAATTGACTCGGTATAAAAGCGTGCACATGTTCTAGAGTTACCTCGGATAGGGATCTAAAAGTTGTAAGGCCGATCAGTGCCTACAGCTTTTAGATCATTTTATTTTTGCTTGATGTGTAATGTTTCGATATGGATTCAACATCAGATGCGAGGAGGAAGTTCCGTTCAACTTAACGCCCGCTTTCTTGAACCGGGTCGTTATTACATCCCTAGAGCTTCCTTTTCAAAAACCAAATTTTGTCAGTCCACAACAGGGGTTACCAACGTGGTGCCCGCGGGCGCCAGGTCGCCCGCAAGGACCAAGCAGGACGCCCGCGGGTCTGTTCCAAAAATAACATTAACATGATCAATGTCTTCACATTAACGAATGTCAATACTAAAATATTTGAAGGAAAATTGAGCAAAAATTTTATTTCAGAAGTGTGTATCAAATTAGTAGCCCTTCGCATTAATCGGTATACAAGAAATAGCTCGCAGTTTCAGAAAGGTTGGTGACCCCTGGTCTACAATATCAAGTCCTAGTAAACTGCACAGGTCTATGATTTTACTCCCGAAGAACGCTCCTGGTAAACGTTCGGGGCAAGAATGACATGAATCAAGGTTGGAAGAAGACGCACAATCGAGTTCCCCACAATGAAATGCACACAAAATGCACCGTGGGTTTCAGCAACGTGTTATGAAGGTTATATCGGAGGAAATCGCACGTTTAGCAAAGTGTAAGTGAGAGAACGTTATTCAGTTGAAAACAACGCAGAGTGCTCATCAATTTGCGCAGCAGATATTGCAGTGCAGCACAAATTAAAAAGCATTCTGCTGTTTAAAACTCAATAACATTGTCCTGCGATATGTGCATGACACTATGGCACGTTAAAATTCAAACTAATATTCCACGGCAGGAGTCACACCGCGTTTTGAAGCGTTCATGTTCAGATCGCTTTCGATATATCTGCATATTTCTACAAGCTTCCGTTTCAAACTTTTTACTGCCTACCCGCATGGCAAACAAAACAAAGGAGAAAAGGTCTTATCATATACTCTACCTGCAACATAAGATGCATGAAATGTGCAAGCTGATAAGATGGCAGCAATGGAGTCGACAATTAACACTTTAAGAGAAGAGTAAAAGCCATCTTGATTTTGAATGTGGGTTCGAATACTTGACAGTATGTCCAGAAAAGAATCAATTTCAAAGCAACAACACCGTTTGATGCGTGACAACGTCCCACCAATGGTACTGCCTTTAGAACATCTATTGAAAGCACAGTTTAGTAAAAGAAAAAAATAAAAATGTCAATGTGACAAACCGCAATGAAAAATCGGGCGTCCCAAATAAACTTTACCAATACATGTTGTGTTTCTGGAGTGATGGTGCAGACTTTTAAACACAAAACGATGGCACAGCTGTTAGTGTCATGACAACGGCTCCAAAACAACGCAAACGAAAATGGTTGCAGAGATATTGACATTCTTTCTTGATTTGAAGGGTGGTCGAAGCAAAACTATCGATTTTAAGACGAGTCCACGTGCAGACGTGTTTGTCAGTTTTCAGTTTAGCAAAATGTTTTATTTTAAATATTCATCTCCTTCCTTTCTGGCTTCTATGAAAGCATCATAGGCGGATCCATGGAGAAAATTCGGTGTAATTGCTCTCCAAACAAAGTGACCACGGAGCCCCCTTGAAGTTGGGTCCCTTTTTGAATAAATGTGCACATTAAAGTGCAATGGTTGCTATGCAGTCGCATCTTGATGCGTGTTAATGAGCTACGAGAAGAAATTGCTATCTTCATGAACAAACAGAAACATGACGTGTTTTAGCTGAAAGTTTAGTCAGGTAGAGTTTATTTCAATTATTGCGTACCTTGCTGATATACTGATTACACTACAAAAATCATAGCTTACCACAAACAAACTTATTTTGTGGAAAAGTTACGCGAATCGAGATGAGTATGACATGTTCACTGAATTAACCTTATTGCTTGGTCCCGTCTTGGTGTGCAACCAACAGAACTATCTGAGCTTGCTGTTGACCTATTTCGAGTCCTAATTGCTGTCGAGATATTTCGAGTCCTCCTAAGGCTGCTGTACTCGCGACACTACCCAGAGGAGAAACGGGCGTGAAAATTAATGAATATCACCGACAGGAAAGTGAACATCAAAGAAACCGTAACTGGGCACATCGAGCAGCTTATGAAAAAGTTTGAGCGCTATCATGGTGAAACTTTGACCCCTACTAAAGAAAATGAATGGATAATTAAATCGATCCATTCGCAGCCACGAATCTGTTTGATCGAGATGACACGATCACAGATTTCTTGAGTCCGGACCGCCCAAAATCCAGCCCATTAACGACCCGTGGACCGAAGACATTTTTTCTTTTTCAATCCGGCCCGTACATTCCCCGCTAAACAATTATGCGGTTTACTTACAAATACCAAACAAAAGCACTTTAACTGTTAACGCGATAGTGATTTGGCACATACAAAAAAACTATTAGTTTTCAGGTAACTATAGACTCCTCAAAAGACGGGTGGTTTCACTCACTTTTCGCGCCACCGAATCATAGGCGTAGCCACGGGAAGGCCAAGGGCCATGCCCGCCAAATTTTTAGCATATCTAGTTATTTTGCGCTTTGAGAAGCGGCGTCCCTAACAAAAATGCTGTTGCTCGCCTAAAGACAAACATTTTGTCACCCAAAAATTTTGGCTGGCTACGCCACTGCACCGAATGGTTCACCTACCACCAAAAAATTTTTTAAAGTTTTTTATCATTAACGAGCGGTAGCGGCCCGGTGAACTCTTAACTAAAAATATCGTTAGCGGCCTGCTGGTTCAACCATCTCTGCTGCCTGAACTACCTTTCTTTGCTGCAGTAGAATTTCTGGATATTACGACTGAAGCAGCAAATCGCATTACTTTTGTGTCGTTCAAAGAAAAATACCTGAACGCTTCAGCAAATATAAACTTTTGGGTTTCTATGTATGAAACTTGTCCGACCGTTGGATAACATAACATACCCAAGTATGTTATCCAATGGCTGATTCTATTTGCGACAACTTGGCTTTGCGAGTCAGGATTTATTGCAATGAGTATACCGAATACTGAACGTACCGAAATCGGATTGACGTTGTGCACGACATGCGATTGTGTTAAGCATGAAAACATCGCAATTTCAAAAGTTTGTAGACAGTTTGCAAGCGCATTCGTCCCATATATCACTGAAACATTTTACGAACAAAATTTTATTGCAGACATTTAGATTCTCATGATTTATCGTCTGATTTACAGAATGTGTGCCTTCAAGTTCACGTTGTGTATATTTCTGCGGTCGCGAGTACTTACGGAATTTGATTTATTCAACTTCGGGATCAATTCAAAAAAAGTTGGGGAAACACTGGCTTATATTGTATTTCTAACCAAAAGGGTGTTTACTAACCACCAGTACTTCATTTAACAACTAGCAGAAATTGGAACTTTTCCACAGGAGTGTTTTATAAGTTGTAGCATGAATCGAACTGACTATAACACTTGTACTGTAAACACTGCAAAGTATAAGAACAGCAATATACACATGATAATCACTTTAAATTGATGCAAAATAAATTACTTTCAGAGTCTACTCGCTTAGCACTCCAATAATTTAAAAGCGATCACTCAAGGACAAATAACATCAGCAACAGCAAAAGAAAACTATCACACCTGAAATGGCACAATTCAGACAATCTCGTGATTGAACTGCCTCCAGATGTGTCAATGTAGATGACATTTTGTTCCAAAATGGCAGCAACATTTATAGTGAAACTTTGACAAAACTGCAATACATACAAATAGTAACCATACATTAAGCACCCTTTAACACTTTGCACAACAGAACAAATCACCTGTGACTTCCCTGAAGATGATATTCCAATTACTTCAGTCACTTCTCCAGTGTAAATCCCAGACGTGAGTATGTCATCCAGCTTGTTGCATCCAGTAGGCAGAACAGCTAAAGTGCTTAAATAATCATCAAACAGGTCCAACCCAGAGATTGAAAACGAGGAGTATTGTGCAAGTAGAACCCTTCGAATGCTCAAAACTTTCTGTAAAGATACATCCGATTTTTCACGTGTAAACATTAAAGTCTACATCAGGGGTCACCAACCTTTTCGGAACTGACAGCTAATTCTTGGTACAGATTTATACGAAGGCCTAATAGTTTCATACACATACTTCTGAAATAAAACTTTGCTCAATATGTCTTCAATTATGTATCAATAATAATTAAAGGTATTCATCAATGTGAAGACACTGATTATGTTTATATTATTTTCAGAACAAGCCCACGGGCGACCCACATGGTTCGCGCGGGTGACCTGGTGCCTGCAGGCACCACATTGGTGACCCCTAGCCTACATCAAACTGTACAATCAGCAATTTTACATGAACGTTTTATATGACTTTATAAAAACTAAAATTATGTTGGACAAAAACTATCCCATGCACAAAATTTTAGTTGGATATTTTAAGCAAAAATAACCCCCATATTGTTAATTTTTACAGTTATACCTGTGCAGAACATCTTTACCTCTTTGTTTTTTATAAGAAAACCAACCTTGTATGTTAGTCCGCATAATGCTGCAATTCGTTCTGGATTTGTACAAATGAAATCCAACACTGAAAGCAGCAAGAAACAGCTTAAGTCTTGGAAAAAGACCCTGCTCACTGCAGCAAAGCAAACGTTTAATCAATGAACTACAGTATTTTACAACCTTGCTTTAGACATGCATTTATCATGACATCCTTCAAAAATGTGCTGTGAGTATTTTATGGAAACAGATTACTAAAAACTTTACATAGTAATGACAGAAGCAGACTTTTTTAAATAAGATGCCATACAAAAACTACAACAAACTACGGCACTTCAAGGAAATCCTGATTAGATGAAGATGAGCAGTGGCTATCATTATCCTATACTAAATGTAAAAGTATGCAGCACTTGAATTTCTAATGTTTTACATCATAAAGTTTAGTGATTTCAAAACTTCATGCCAGTAAATTAACCACAATGTTTGGTACTATGTTTTGAAATCACTGCATTAATACTCTTTGAAATTTGTACTTGTACTTGAAACACTAATACTTGAAATTGAAATTAATACAACCTGTAAAATAGAAATCAGGAAATTGAAGTCTACTTTCAAAATCCCCTAAATAGCCACAAGGACACTGATGTTATAAGTACTGAACGAAGTTAAAGCTTGGCACACCTTGGTCAATCCTTTGCGCTCTGAGAAGACTTAGCACATCTTCTGTTAAAGATGGACAAAGTCCTGCAGAAAGCAGCACCATTACCCGTGACATACAGTGTATATATATTATACACTGTCAGTGTTTATTGGTTTCATATATTTTCATATGGATTTTCTTCTAAAGTCCTTCAGATGAACCAAGGCACAGACTGCATTTCACTATAGATAAAATTACCAAATATTTCACACACAAGCAATAACAGTCATGACAACTTAACTAAGTATGGATAAAACTAAAAGCAAAGCATAAATGCTCCAAACTGATTAGTGCAACAGCCATAACTTAGTTCATTTTTAGAGCTTCTGGTCAAATTACAGCATAACAAGCAAAACTGATATTGTTTCACTTTGGATTCAGAAAATACTATGCTATATGATCCATGTTTTTGCTCCCCATTCCATCAAGCTGTCATGGGTGCTGCATGGCTTTTTCCTTTCCTAACTTGCATTGCCTAACCTACAGTATGTGCTTACCTTACATTATCATCTGTTCATTTGTCCATTCTACACACATTGCTTGTATTATTTGTTTTGGTCCCTGTTTTATGCTTTCTTGCTTTATAAATGTCATTTCTTTCGAACTTGGACATGTTTTTTATAGATAAATTACAGACGAAAGGTATAGTAGAGAAAGGGCAGAGTCAGAAATATCTGCTCAGTGCTTTCAGTATATTTAACTTTAAAATTAAGGAAGCAAATTCATATCACTCACAATGCCACTGGCTGTATGTCTAATGACTATATATTGAAATAAGTTTTGATAACATTCTTTTTTCAGTACTTTATTTTGATGAATTTTACAGGTGCAGGAATCAGGTTGAATGAAGTCAATGTACCAAGAAAGATTGATGATGTGAATCCTGCTAATGGCACCCACAGGAAAGCGGCCTAGATGTAGATCAAAGACTAGGAGATGTTATTACATACTTGACTTAGTTTAGTATGATTATATTCTCGACATAGTTTATCCATCCATGTTTTGGTGTAGAGCAACTGGAGCTCCCAGAGGTTGTTGAAAACTGTGTGGTATTTCAAGACCTCTGTGGCTGCTGCCATAACTACCCATTTGAAAGGAAGGGTGGGTGTGAAAATCAATGCAAAAATGAAGAAGGCAGAGAGCCTTATGCATCTGTTATGACCTGCATTAGAACAGATCTCAGATTTGCACTATTAAAGAGCACTCTTGCTGCAATACAAGGATTTTGAGGCAAACAGCCTCGAGGGTATATGAAAAACAAAATGTGGTTTCTTGATGAGTAGAGTATATAGTTTTCGAAATGATAACAATTCATTCATAATCATGATAATGCCATGACAAATATCCACCTAAAACACGTCTCATGTCAGAGTCATGACATTGACATAATTCTCTACCATTCAGTACCGTATTTACTCGATTGTTAGCCGCCCTTGATTGTAAGCCGCCCTTGATTGTAAGCCGCATGAGATAGATTTAAAAATTTAATGTAAGCCGCCCTTGAATGTAAGCCGCATATACTGTACCGGTGTCTATATGGGTTTTAGGTATCTGGGTGGGCACGAAAAT